>Ga0181601_10002331_pt1 | contig 16242 bp, 9 predicted proteins | sample 041ome_8_FD_133020 | JGI IMG/M metagenome (GOLD analysis project Ga0181601, IMG submission 133020) | Coastal salt marsh microbial communities from the Groves Creek Marsh, Skidaway Island, Georgia - 041407BS metaG (megahit assembly) | ecosystem: Environmental > Aquatic > Marine > Intertidal zone...
CCCGGAGGCGTCACCGCGGCGACCAGGTCGGCGGCGGAGTCGCCGCGCCGCGCGCCGCGCGGCGAACTCAGAGGGGAAGACAGACTGGTCCCCATCAGCGCGACCGCGCCGTGCGGGTCCCTGTCCCTCGGCGGGTCCTCCGCGTCCGCGAGCGCGTATCGGGGCCTCGCCGGCATCGCGGTGGTGGCCAACGCCTCCTCAAGCGCGGCGGCACGCGCCTCAGCCAGACGCGCGCGCTCGTTCGCGGCGGAAACCTTCCATCTCGCGGTCACCTCCGCCTTCTCCGCGTCAGCTCGAGCAGCCTCGAGGTGCGCCTCAAGCATGGCGAGTTGCTCGGCCGTGCGCTGGGCCTCGAGCTCCATCTGCCGCAGCCGCTCGCGCTCGCGCGCGGCGAGCACGGCGCTCATGGCGCCACCTCCCCGCGCGAAAGCGGCGGGGGCGCCTTGATGTGGGGGGCCGGGCGCGAGGACGCCTCGAAGGTGCCGCGGCAACGTTCACCGAAATTTCAGAATTAAAAAAAAATGCATTCCTTTCAGACTGACAATGCATACAAATGTTCTCTACATCACACCGCCGCGGCGACGGCGTTTTTCCCCACGAGCGGAACCCTCTCCGCGGCGTTTCCCGTCGCCGCGGCGCGGCGCCGCGCGTCCGCCGCGACGAGCGCCGCAGCCGCGAGGACGACCGAGCTCACCGCGAACGTCGCGCGTTTGAAACGATCGTCTTTTCCTGCGCCGGGCAAACCGCGCGCCCGCGGGGCGACCGCGTCCCCCAGGTCAGCCAGCCGCGGCGACATGCGGTGCAGCGCCAGGAGCTGCGCCTTGGCCGTTCGCGCCTTGGCTTGCCTCAGCGCGAGCTCCGCCGCGGCTTTCGCCTCCTCGTTCCTCGTCTCGTCGAGACGGGACACGCCGCCGAGCGCACCCTGCTTGCCCTTCTCGCCGGGGACGTCCCGCTCGAACACGGGGTCGTCGCGCATGAACACGGTCGCGTCCAGCTCGGGGTGCGATCGAGACGCGGAGGCGTCCGGGACGGAACGCGGCGACGCGCGCGCCGGCGCCGGATCGAGCGCGGCGACGTCCGAGGCGGAGGGCGCTTTTTCCGCCGCGCGCACCACCGCGCGCGCGCCCGCCACCTCCGAGAGCGCCGCGTCGACCGCCTTCGTGGAGAGCGCCGCGCGCGCCACCACGCGCGCGGCCTCGTCCGCCGCCGGGACGGCGAACGCGAGAAACGCCTCGGCGCGCGCGTACTGCGCCGTCGCCTCGAACTGAGAAGTCTCGCCGCCGCCGCCGCCGACGACGGCGGTGGTGGTGGCGAACGCTCCGCGGCGCTCCGGGCGCGCGCGGTCCACCGCCGCGCGCGCGCGCGCCAGATCCGCGCCGACGTCCGCGAGGATCACCACGGACTGCCCGATGTTTTTATCAGAGTCGATGGAGTGAGAAGTGGAGTGAGAAGGAAGCCCGAGCGCGGCGGTGCCGTTGAAGCGGCACTCCGCGTCCTCGGCGCGTACGCCGAGGTCCACCGCCATCGCCGCGCACGCCTGCGCCATGGACACCACGCCTTGGTTCCCGAGGCGGCGCGCCGACTCGGGGACGCCCAGCGTCGCCGCCGCGCCCTCGAGCCGCACGGGGAAGCCCGGGAGGAGCACGGCGCTCATCACCACGTACGAAGCGCCCACGTACGAAGCCTTCTTCGCGTGGGAACCCACGCCGCGGACGCGCGCGAGCGCGTCGTCCAGCGCGGGCGCGAGCTCGCGCGCGATGGCGTGCGGGTCGCCGCCGTCAGGCAGAGGCGTCTGCACGGTGGCCCAGAGCTCGCTCGAGCTCGCCTCGGGTGCTTTCGCGCGCCGTCTCGACGAATGCTTCGAAGACTTCTTCGAAGACTTCGTCGCGGCGCGCCCGAGCGACGCCGCGGGGCGCCCCGGCGAGTTTGCCTCCGCGTTCTCCTCGCCCGGCTCGCCGAGCTGGTCGACGCGCGCGTCGCGCAGCTCGCACTCGCCGCCCAGCTCGAACGCAAACTCCTCGATGAACGCGTCGGCGGCGACGGCGGCGCGGACGGTGGCCGCCACCTGCTGCGACGTCGTCCACACCGCGAACGTCACCTCCGCGCGCGAGTGCGCGTACTCCATGGTCACGGTGCGGCCGCCACACACCGCCGACGCGGTGGGGAAGTCGTTCGCCGAGTTTAGAGCCGCCGCCGTCAAAGCGTCCAGCGACGCGCGATCCGGCGTCTCGCGAACGGAAAACACCAGGCGCGTCTCCGCGCGCGGCGCGCCGTCTCCTTCCTTGCCGAGGTCTCCCTCCTTTTCCTCCGCCGCCGCCAAACGCTCGAGCTCGCGCTGGAACAGCTCGTCCTCGGTCTGGTCCTTCGCCTCCGCGCGCTCGCGGCGGCGGCTCCTGCGCGCCTCGGCGCGCTGAACTCGTACCCGCTCCGCCTCCGCCTCCCACTCCGGCGAGCGCTTGCGTTTCCGGCGTTCGCCGCCCAGCGCCGTGGGAGGCTCGACGAGCGCGCATCGCGACGTCTCGGCGGGCGCGCCGAGGTCCGCGGCGACGGCGTCGCACAGCAGGTCGACGTCCACCGCCTCATCGCCCGCCACGACCACCTCAGCGACGAAGTTGAACTCGAGGCGGTCGATCTCGACGTCGCGCTCGGCGTCGGCGAGCCCGTTCCAGAAGGGCGCATCGTCCGACGTGTCCGCGGCGCGCGCAAGCGCCTCCTTCGCCTCGCGCGCCTTCTCCGCCGCCGCCGCCGCGTCGGGCGACGACACGGCGTTGGTCGGCGCCGCCACCGTCACCAGCACCTTCCTGGGCGCGCCCGCGGGCGCGACGAAAGGCGCGGAAGGCGCGGGCGGTGCTGGTGACGGTGGCGGCGGCGGCGGCGAGACGTTCGGGTTGGCCCACACCGACGCCGGCGCGTCTTCGTCGCCGCGCGACGCGCCGCGAGGCGCCATCTTGTAGATGACGTCGCGGACGGCGACTCGGGCGCCGTCGCCGACGCGGAGCGCGCGCGCGGTGAACTGCGCAGCCTCCTCCGACTTGAGCGCGCGCATCACCGCGTCCGCCTCGGCGCGGTCCGCCACGGCCACGGCGTACGTCACGAAGGCGTGGTGCTCGCGCGACAGAAGCGCGGGTGTGTTCCCGCCGCACATCGCCGCCACCGTGGGGAGGTTCAGCTCGCGCTCGTCGTTCGTCGTCGCGACGCGTCGGGCGATTTCGGCAAACCTCCGCTCGCTCGTCAAGCCGTGCACGGCGAAAGAAAGCGCGGTCCAACTGTGGTTGCCCATGTACTCGTTGGTCGCCGCGCCCGCGGGCACCGCCACCGTGCCGTTCAGGAAGCAGTCCAGCGCGTCGCCGGGGACGGCGAGGTCCGCGGCGAGCGCCGCGCACGCGCCGTCGACGCCGACGGCGACGAGCGAGTGCGCGGGCATGGCCAGCGCGCCCAGAAACACAAACTTCGAACGCACGAACGCGACGTCGTCCGCGACGACGCCCGTCTCGCCGTGCGCCCGGGAAATCTCCGCCATCGCCGGGAACAGGCGGTCGCGGAGTAGCACGACGTGGTCCTCCGCCGCGACGAAGGGTACCTGGAACGTCGCCCAGACGTCGCGCGCGTTTTCGGGGTCTTCCGCGCGTGGTCCTCCGCCGGACCCGGACCCGCGCGTCTCGTTCTCGCGCGCGCCAATCGCCGCCGACGCCGACGCCGACAAGGGGTCGTTCCAAATGGCGTCCGTGCGCGTCTCCGTGACGCCCGCGTCGACGTGCTCCGCCGTTCCCGCCTCGAACGCCACCCGGGGCTCCTTCTTGATCTTCACGTCGCGCAGAAGCGAGCGGCCGCCCATCGCCGCCGAGAGGTGCTTCTGCGCCGCCGGGTCCCGGAACCGCGCCACCACGGCGGCGCGGCGCGCGCCGCCCGCCACCGCCACCGCGAACGTGAGGCGCGCGTGGTGCCTGGCGAACTGCAGCACGGGGGCGCGACCGCCGATCATCGCCTCCGTGGTCTTGAACGCCGCGCCCGAGGCGTACTGGTGCAGGTCCGTGCGGGCGACCAGGTCCATGAAGTTGCTCTGGTCCGTCTCGCCAGTCACGATGAACACCACCACCTCGCCCTCCACCGCCGCCGCCGCCGCCGGGAGGGACCGCTCGTCGAAGGTGTAGTCGCCGTCGCGCGGGACGTTGGGGTCATACGCCGCGCCGAGCTTGCCGACGCCGACGGTCTCGGTGAACTGCGCGAACGCGCCGGTCAGCATGTCCTCCGCCGACGACTCGTCGGGCGAGGTCGCCGCCGCCACCGCCGCCGCGTCCGCGGCGGGATCCGTCCAGGCGCTCACGACGCGCGAGGCGTTCACCACAGTCTCCGCGAGCGCTCGAGTCTCCAGCGCGTGCTCGTACGCCGCCGTCGCCTCGTAGTCCTCGGCGTCGCGCGCATCTCGCGCGACTTCCGGGTCGATCACCGGCGGAGACGCCGAGACGGTGCCGTTGCGGTAGCAGTGCACCTCCTCCGAGGGCACGCGCAGGTCCGCGGCGATGCCCTTGCAGAGCAGGTTGATGTCGAGGAGCGCGGTCGCGCCTGGGTCGCCCTCCGCGGGGTGCGGCAGGATGAGCCCGCCGATGAGCACGAAGTGCGAGCGCACGAGCGCAAAGTCGTCCTCCGTGACGCCCGCGCTCCCCCAGGACGCGATCTCCACCAGCTCGGGGAGGAGATGGGCGCGCAGGTCCGGCTTCCCCGAGTTGGTGGGCACCTGCGCGGTGACCCACACCGCGGCCGCGTCGGGGTCGTCCGATTCGTTCGCCCGCTGCCCGAGCGCGCCGGTCGCGTCTGCGTCCGTCGCGAACGAAGCGCCGGCGTCTTCCCACTTGCGCGCCGACTGCCACCGCCTCGCCGGCTTCTTCGCGCGCAGCATCGCGGCCAGAGCCTCAGCGCGCGTCTCGGCGAAGGCCGCGACGCGCGACGCCGCCGACGCCGCCTCCTCGGCGGCGGCGACGTCCTCCCTCGCGGCGGCGGCGTTCGCCTCCATCGCAGCGACGCGCGCCTCAGCGTCCCTCGCGTCTCTCGCCTTTTCCCTCTGCGCGCGCGCGCCCGCCTTGCGCATGCCGAGCTTCACGCCCGCGGCGACGCCGTCGGCGCGTGCGCTCGCGGCGGCGTCCTCGACGGCGGCGGCGTGCGCGGCTTGGAAGTCGAGCAGCTTCTGGTGCGTCTCCGCCTCCTCGGCGCGCGCCTTCTCCGCCGCCTCGGAGGCTTCCTCGAGCCGCTCGCGGATCGCCTCGATCTCCGCGTTGGTCACCGTCGGCGCCTCCTCGGCGGCGTCCGTCTCCGCGGGCTTCGGCTCCTCGGCGGTCTCCGCGGGCTCGGGCTGCTCCGCGACCGCGGGCGTCCGCTCGACGGGCGCCGCCGCCGCCGGTCGCGCCGCAACCGCAGTCTTCACAGTCTCGGGCTTCTGTTTGTCGACGGGCGTCGTCGCGGCGGCGGCGATGTCGTTCACCAGCGCGTCCACCTCGTTCTGAATCTGCGCCTTCTTCGCCTCGGGGGTCTTCGCACGCCACGCGTAGGCTTCCGCGTCTTCCTTCGAGACGACCACCGCCGCCGCCTCCTTCGGGGTGTCGCTCGGTGACGCCGCGACGGTCGCCGCGGCGTCGACCGCGGGCTGCTGCGCGGCCGGCCGCTGAGGCGACTCGGCCTGCGCAGCCTTCTCGGGCGCACGTTCGGGAGTCTTTTCCGCGATCAGGTTCTCGTGCGCGTGCTCCTCCACGCGCTCCCGCTGGCGTGCCGCCACGCGCTCACGCGCGCGAGCCGCCACGCGCTCGTCGTGTTGCGCCGCCGATGCGCCCGCTTCGCCCTCCGCTGCGGCGCCGAACGTGGCGATGGCCCCCAGGACGTCCCCTTCCAAGCGGGCGGACGCGGGCATCACCCCGCCGGCCAACACGCCGAGGAACAAAACCGCCGCGGTCGCGCCCGAGCGCCACACCGCGAGGGACCCACCGCGTGTCGCTCGGCGACGCGCCATCTCGCTCGTGCGCACGTTCGCGACGATTCCAAGCCACCCGGCGAGGATCGCGCGCGTCACAGGTTGTGGCGAGGCCACGGCGGTGGCGTCGACTCCCTCGACACGGTCACAGATTCCGAGGAGTTCAACCACCTTTCTGAACACCCTTCATGTGAACCCTTCCGTATCCGTATGGCTAGCCAGTCTCTGATAAAAAATTAATGTCTAACTGTACTATAACTACTCGGAGCTTCGACTCTGACGAAAAATGCGATGCCACACTACGACATGAAGTGTGCAGGCAAAGCGCCCGTCATCGGGAGGACCTTCGCAGCTCTTCCTTCCCCGCCTCTAGCTCCCTACACCTCTCCAGCCTTTCCCGGTTCCGCTCGACGACTCGCTTCGAAACTCCTCTCCGCTCGCGCGCGCTCATGGTCTCCCAGTTTGTGATCCTGCGCATCGTGCAGTCCTCGTTGACGATGATGGGACCCAGTTCGTCGAGTGCCACACTTTCCCCGAAGACGATTTGACGCGTCCCCGACGCGCTCGCAGCGAAGTCCGCGCCATCCCCTCCGTCGCCTGAACCATCCAACATGGGAAATTCGGCGTGCACCGTCTCCGCAGCGCCTGCCTCCTCCGATGCGACCGCGGAAAACGCCACCGACGCCACCAGCACCAGTGCCAGCGCCGCGCGCCGCATGGTCTGGTGGGCACCAGTTTTTTTGGAGGAGTGTCCGCTGCCATTTTCACTGTCGAGTCTCGTCAACGAAACGCGAGGCGCGAGAGAGCTCCGCGTCTCAGCCCGGACCTCGTGCGCGCAGAGGCGTCGACGCTTCGCGCGTCCCGGAGGCGCATTTTCTTTTCGCGATGAGCGCCGAGGGCGACGGCGCGGGCGACGGCGCGGAGGACCCCGACGCGCCCGCCGCTGAGCTCACCCCGGAGGAGAGGCTCTCCTTGGAGATGGACGCGTTCGAGGCTCGGTGGGGAAAGAAGAAGCGGGTGGCGGAGGAGCGTCGTCGACGTTTGCTGTGGAAGGTGAAGATCAACGAGGCGGACGTCGAGACGGTGGCGCGCGAGTGCGAGCTGGACGCGGACGCGGCGGACCTGCGTCTGCGCGAGCACGGCGGTGACGTCGAGTCCGTGCTCCGCGCGTACATACGCGAGGAGGTGCGGGAGCTCGTCAAGATGCACCCCGAGGACGCGGAAAACGTCGAGCTGGGCTTGACCGAGAAGGAGGTCTTCTCGCCGGCGAAAGAGGCGCCGCTCGGGGACGGCGAGCGATGACGACGAGCGACGACGACGAGCGGAGACGACTCGACCGCGACGACGACGATTATCCGCGCGCGCGAGTACTGACTATATAGTCGACGCGAATGACCACACGAATACGTCGTGCGCCGCACGACATCGATCATGACGCTCATATGTCTCGCGCGTCATCGTCGCGTCAGCGTCTAGCGTCTCGCCCCGCCGCCGCCTCCCTTCCTGCCCTTCAAGTTCGCCGGCGGCTCGTTTCCCTCCGGGTCGCGCACGTACTCGGAGTCGTAGTACGCCTGCGGCGGTGCGGCGAGCGCCAGCCGGCGCGCCCCGACGCGGGGGGCGGCGGCGGTTCGCCCCCTCGCCTGCTTCTCTTCGTCCGTATCGTTACCCGCCTCGAGGATGGAGAACCAGAACGTCGCCGCGTTGGTCTTGCCGTTCTCGTAGTTCCCGCGGCGGAACCGCTTCAGCAGCGAGATCTCGAGCACGCCGTCCGCGACGACCCACGTGGACGCCTCCGCCTTGACCGGCGCGAAGAGGCGGCCGTCGAGGACGGGGACGCCGGCGACGGCGACGCTGAGGCGCTCGGCGCCGATGTGCACCTTGACGTCAGCCGCCCCGCGCGCGGGGTCGGGCAACGCCACGAAGACCTCCACGAAGGTCTGGTTCTGGCGCCACTTCACGGTGTCGCTCGCGGCGTCGCCCAGCCCGCAGGGGACGTCGATCTCCGCCCACGCCGCCGAGGCGTCGGCGAGCGACGACGCAAACGCGCCGGAGCCCCGCGCCGCGGCGCTCGCCTCGGCGGCGCGCACGCGCAGCAGGTCCTTCTCCTCGGCGGCGCGCATTTTGCGCATGTCCTCGGCGTCGTACGACGGGGGCTCGGGCTTGGGGTTCGCGCGGCCGTACATGGAGGGCATCGAGACCACTTTGCGCTCCAAGCGGTCCACCTCGTCTGTCGCGCGGCGAGGCGACGAACGCGCGAGAACGGTTGCGGTTTTCGCGTCAGCTGTCGGCGTGGAAGAAAATGGTTTCGGAAGTGCGTGACGCGCGGAACGCGCGAAAGCGCGAAAACGCGGGACGAACCGACGCGACGTGCGAAGTCGAGATCGAGGGTTCCGAAGTCGCGCCGTTCGCCGAGGCGCGACTCGCACGCACCGTCTTTCAGCACGGCCTGCTTCCCGTGCTTCCGCAGGAACCTCGCGAACTTGGGCTGCGTGCGCTCGACCTCGTCCGCGAAGTCGTTGCGGCGGCACCACTCCCGGTGAAACGGCCAGTACGCCTTCTGGCACTTGCGGGAGCAAAAGTGCGCGGTGTGGCATCGCGAACACAGCGCGAGGTCCTCGGTGGCACCGCAGTTTTCGCACTCGTTCTGAACGTGTACCTCTTCCTGGTAGTGAGCGGCCATCGCGTTCGGAGCGTGATCGGTCCTCGCCGGTGGCGCGTCGCGGTGTGACGCCCGAACGGCGCGGAGGCGGGGAGAGGAAGACGGCGGGGAGGTGAACCGTTTTTCGGGTTGGACGAAAAGAAGTCCCCGTCATCATTTCGTCTGAAAAAGCGCCCTCGTTCATCATCGCCTGAGAATTCCAGCGTGTTCCTCGAGGGTCCGCGACACTCGGTCGCGCACCTCGCACGACCCCCCACGCGCGCCCGCGCGTACCCCCTTTCGTCAAGGCAGAGCGAGATGCTCGCCCGGCTCGCGCCGATGCGCGCGGCGCTCCCCGCGCGCGGTGCCCGCGTTCTCCAATCGTCGCGCCCCGGCGCCGCCGCCGAAACCCGCCGCGCGTCGGCTCCGCTCGCGCGCGGCCGCCCCCGCCGCGCGCGCTCGAGAATCGCCGCGGCGGGGACGAACGAGATCCCCCCTGCGATGCCTTTGGTGACGGTGGTCGAGCCCGAGACGAACCGCGAGCTTCTGTGCATGCTCCGCCGTCGGTTCAAGCTGGCGAACGGCGAGGAGCGGTGCCTGTGCCTCCCCCTGGACCACCCGATCGACGTGCTTCGCGGCGAGGGCCTGGACGAGAGCGAGGACCTGTCCGACATCGGGGACGACGAGCTGCTGCAGATCATCCCCGATATGGCCGCCGCGCTCGCGCAGAAGGGCCTGCTCCTGCAGCGCAGCGCGTTCTGCATGACCGTCCGCGGCGCCGTGCGCTTCAACGAGACGGACGCGCTCGTGATGGACACCGGGATGGACGAGGCGTCGGAGGGCGTCGAGCTGGTGACGTTTCAGAGCGGCGCATCGCGGTACCTGGTGTACGCGCCCATGAACCCCGTGCTGCTGGTCACCAGGGAGAAGGACGACGGAAACGCGACGCACGAGGTGATGTTCGACGAGGAGATGGACGACGACGCGCTCGAGGAGAACCTCGCCGCCGTCGAGGAGGAGCTCCGCGACGAGGACGACGAGCTCTTCGAGGACATGGGTCTGGGGCTCTTCGAGGAGGAGGAGGAGAGACGGGGGGAGAGGGGGGGGAGAGGCGCCCGCGGCGGCCGCGGGAAGGGAAGAGGCAAGAAGAAGTGAGAAGTGTGGTCGTTTCGCAAAAGATAGGTAGCTATATATACGATCAGCTTCGAATCGGCTTCGAATCGAAAAAACGAAAACGTGTTTACCACCCCCGAAACTTGCGCATCGCCTGCCAGAACGGCGGCGGCTTGCCTTCGCGCAGCGCGACGTTGAACTTGACGTACGCGAACATCAGGTACGGGTGCGCCGGCGCTGTGAACAGCGCTGCGAGAAACAGACCGATGCTCAGGTACATCTTGCTCGGCGTGCCCAGCGGCGTGGCGTGGAACTTCGTCGGCGCGCCCGCGTCGCGCATGCGCACGACAATCTCCCGTGTGGTCCCCGACCCGAAGGCGGAAATCGCCGCCGCCTCCGAACCTCGGAACGCGGCGGTCATTGTCGTCGTCGACGCCGTCGTCACCGCCACCGCGTCGTCGTACACGCCGGTGGCGCCCACCAGGCGCCACGCGCCAAGCGTCTCGCCCGCCGCCGGCGTCGCCGCGACGCTGAGATCCACCCCCACCAGCACCGACACCGCGCACTGCACGTCCGCCGCGCCGGCGTCGACGTCGGCGGCGTCGAAGTCGCACGCGCTTTCGTACGCCGGCACGCGCTTCGTGGCGCCGAGGACGACGACGTCCACCGCTGGTACAGATCCGCGCGCGTTGAACGCCGGGAAGTCCACCAGGTACACGCCCTCGTCGATGGCCACCGTCGCGTTGTGCCCGGTGTCCGCGCACTGCCCCTCCCACGGCCACAGCCCGATGTCGAAGAAGGGCGCCAGGTACGACTGCCGCGTGCGCCACGTCCCCGACGTCTCGAACCGCCGCTTTAAGTCGGCGCGCGCGCCGTGCACCGTCGCGCCGCCGCGCAGGCCGTAGAAGCGCGCCGCGTCGTCGGGCGGTCGCGCGTACCCGGCGAGCGGCGCGCCCGCGGCGACGCTCGCCGCCGCGGTGGCCACGATGGTGGCCACGGACTCGGGTGGGACGTACCCCGTCCCCTCCCCGAAGGCGACATCCGTCATGGGCCGGTACGTATCGGCGCCGTTCGCCGAAACCGACAACGCGCCGGCGCCCTCCGGGTTGGTCACGGTGACCACCGTCGGGAGCCCGCCGCTCGCCGATACCACGTCCGCGAGGTGCACGTTGCTCGCCGCCCACGAGCCGGTGACCACGCGCACGGCGACGGTGCCGGCGGCGTCCGTCTCCGCGGCCGCCTGCGCCAGCGCCGCCGCCGTCTGCGAGCACACGTCGATCGCGCTCGTACAGGTGGTGGAGGCCAAGTCGGCGAAGGCAAGCGCCGCCCACGCGTCCCACTGCGTCTGGTCCCACGTGCACGTCGCGCCCGTCGCGTCGGACGCGCACGCCAGGCCGTGGGCGGCGGCGACCGCGTCCGAGAGCACCGCCGCGGCGCTCCGCGCGCGCATCTCCTGGAGCTCGGCGAGCCTGGAGGAGCGGTACGAGCTCAGGTTGGCGGCGTCCGCGTAGGCGTCGGGGACGCTCGCGACGCCGTCCGAGAGCAAACCGCCGGCGCCTTCGGCGTCGCGTCGGAACGCGCGCCCGTTCCCGACCGCCCAGATGCCCACATCCGTGCCGAGGTTGAGCGCGCCCACGACGCTCTCGTCCCTGTGCGCCGGCTTCGCGGCCAGGCAGGGAACGTCAACGGCGCGCTGGCACGCCGCCGTGGGGGGCATCGCCGCGAGCACCACCGGGCGGTCCGCGCCGGCGACCACGACTTCGTCGTACACCTCCTCGTTCACCTCGAGCTCGAGGTAGGACGGCCAGTACGCCGCGCGGAAGTACGCGTGGAACGCTGTGCTCTGGCGCACCGTCGAGCGGTAGTCCCACGCCATGTCCCGCGTGTCGCGGTCCTCCTCGGCGCCGTACCCGCCGGTCTCGAATCCGAGCACCACCGCGAAGAGCACCACCAGGATCACGGGCAGGAGCGCCAGCGCGCGGAGCCGGACGTAGCCGTTCCCGACGGAGGTCTCGTCGAGGAAACGGTACGGCCGCGCGCCGGTCAGCACGGGGCCCGACATCGCGCAGGCCGCGACGAACGTGGGCGCGCGAACGAGCGGGGGACCCGAACGGGGAGACGCCCTGCGCGACGCCGTGTGGTCGCGCGCGGGCATCGCGCGAGAAAATCACAACGGAAAAAAACGACGCTTTGGCTTTTCAAAGATGGCGCCGAGTCATCAGGCCAGTCATCAGGCCATTTCGCCAGTCCGTGACTCCCCAAATCGCGAAGTCCAAAACGCGGGATCTGCGTTTTCGTCTGCGTCGGACGTCTCCGAGTCTCTCCACGAGGCACTCTCGCTGCGCCTGGCTGACGGTGGACGCTGTCAGCTTTGCGATGGGCGCTCCGAAGACCAAGGTGCGTTCACGAACCGTTTCGCGATGTCTACCCGCGCGCGCTGTCCTCCCGAGCCCCTCCGCTCCTGCCCCCCTCCCTTCGCGTCGAGATCTCCCGACGAATCGTCGCCTCGTCACACACGGCACGTCCGACGCGCTCACCTCCCGACTCCCCTCACATCGCTCGCAGTGGTCCTCGGAGGAAGAGGACGCCCTCCGCAAGGGCGTGGAGAAGTACGGCTCGGGCAAGTGGCGGTTCATCCAGAAAGACGCGCGCCTGTCCAAGATCCTGCACCAGCGCTCGAACGTGGACTTGAAGGTGCGCAGATCGCCCGCCCGAAACGTGCCTCTCTCTTCGGGGCGTTCCGACGAAAAGTTTCACTAAAAAAAGAAATGCGACAAACGGGCGAAGCGCAGCGCGAAGCGCGCGCCGCCCCACCGCTCCATCCTCGCACCTCTGACACCTCTGCCTCGCGCCTCTCTTTCTTCACGACAGGATAAATGGAGAAACATGTACCCCGGGGAGTATTCCACGGGAAGGGCGGACTCGGTGCGTCTCCCGCCGTCTCTCGGTTCCCGCGTCGCGTCGTCGTCGAGGCGTTCGCCGCTCGCGTCTGGGAAAAACGTCTGGGAATAGACCCGAAAAAATCTCACCCTCTCCGTCCGTACCCTCGACGCGCGTGTTCCACAGGATGACTCCGACGACGAGCCCGCCCCGAAGCGCTCGGGGCGCCCCGCGAAGGGCGCCCAGGGCGACGCGCCCGCGAAGCAGGCGAAGCGGGCCAAAGCGGGTGCCCGCGCGGCGACGGCGCCGCGAAAGCCGAAATCGAACGGCGCGGCGGCGCGACCGAAAACGGCCGCCGCGAAGCCGCGCGAGAGCGGCGAGGCCTCGGACGAGCCCGCGCCCAAGAAGCGCGGACCCGGTAGGCCCCCGAAGGCGAAGGACGAAAAGGCGCGGAAGCGGCCGAAGCCGCCGGCGGCGGCCGAGAAGAAGGGTGCCGCGCGGAAAACGGCGGAGGCGAAGCCCGCGTCGCGGAGCCGGCTGGCGGCTTCCGGGACTTCCGTCTCGCGGAAGACTTCCGCGAACCGCGAGAAGACTTCTTCCGCGAAACGCGAGAAGACTTCCGCGAAAGAGGCGAAGGAACGCGGGGACCCTAAACCGGCGTCGGCCGGGTCGGTGAAGGCGCCGCGGCCGCGGGGGCGCCCTCCCGCCGAGTCCAGAGGGGACGGCGGCGGCGCGAGCCGACGCAAGCGCGCGGCGAGCGGACAGGCGGACGCGCCCGCCGCCAAGAAGTCGCGCGGCGCGGGGCGGGAGAAGGACGCGCGGGAGGACGAGGCCCAGCTCCGAGAAGCCGGTGCGCGCGAAGCGACGAAGCCCGCCTCCTGCGAGGCAGAGACTGAGGGCGCTGAGGGCGCTGGAAGTCCAAAACGCGTCGGTCCGGATCCCGCGCGCCTGAGCTCGTCGTCTGCGAAAGCCACGTCGGCGCGCGAAGGACCGCCCCCCCCCGTGTTTGTGGTGCACGGCCAGTACCGCACGGCGGACGAGGTGACCCGCGACGCGGCGAGGGCCGTGCGCGAGGCGGAGACCGCCGCGGCGGCGGCGGAGCGCGCCGCGGAGGAGGCGGAGCACCGCGAGCGGGAAGCCTGGGAGGCGGAACGGCTGGCGAGCGAGCTGCTCGAGGAGGCGGAGCGCCAGAAGCGCGCGTCGGACGCGGAGGGGGGCGTCGAGGGCAGACGCGGCGAGCCCGTATCGCGCGCGATGTGGGCCGCGTGACGACGACGGCTTTCCTTTTGGTTTTTGGTTTTTGGTTTTCGTACGCGTGATGACGGGCGGGCCCCCGGCCTTCCGACTGTTGCGCTCGCGCAGAGAGACGACGCGAAAAGGTGGAGAGTGGCGATACAGACGATTCGGGCGGAGTCGCGGCGGCGGCGGCGGGACGCGCGCGACGATCCAAAAGCGTAAAAGTACTTTCTAGATACGAACGGATCGTACGCGCGCGCCGAAAGGTGGTGCGTACGAACGTATCGCTCAAACGCCTCCCTCGAACGGCCCTCACCTCCCCATCGCGGCGTCGATCTTCCCGATGTGCGCCTCGCCCTTCTCCGTGAGCTGGAACACCCAGTTCTTCCCCCGGCCGGGCTTCTCGGGCGGCGGGTTCCGGGTCTGCACGCGCTGCTGTTTCCGCATCCAGTTGAGCAGCGACTTCATGTGCCGCCGCGAGCGGACGCCGACCGCCGGGTCCTCGCTCGCCCGCGCGTACAGCTCCGCGACCGTCGGGTGGTCCTCACCCGCGTCGCGGATCAGGCGAAGCAAGTGGGCGGCGGGGCCGTCGCCCACGCCGTAGTCCTTGACGTTCGCGCTGCCCAATCGTCGCGCCACCGCCGCGGCGCCAGCCATGGGGGCGCTCACCACGGAAACGCCCACCGGCGCGGCCGCCCAACGCGCCGCGGCGGCGCCCAGAAGCGTGCGATCCCGGGCGGGGATCCTTCGGCGGCGCGTGCACGAGTGAAGGGGATGTCGCGGGATGACAGGGGGAGCGGGGGGGGTCAGCGACGGCGGGTGCGGGCCGTCCCGTGGCGCGTCGAGCGCGATCGAGGGTTATCGGGGGCGACGAGCGCGACGGGACGCGACGGCGGTGGCGACGGCGGAGGGGCGATCGAAACCGCGACAGCTCGGTAGCGGTGAGTCGTACCTATTGACCAGCGTGAGCAGCGCCGACATCTTTCGTCCTCCACGCGGGTCCCGAGCGCTTGACGTTGTGACGGTGGCGGTCGACTCGCGGTCGTCTCGAGGTCCTCTCCGCATCGCGCGCTCGTGGCGCTCATCGGGCATTCGGGCATCGGGTCGTTGTTGACCGAGTCACCCGATCGGGCTGACCGAGATGCGAAATTTGGCAGGCAAACTTCGTTCAAACAGGATCGTCGGACGGCGAGACAGATACGGCACCGACGCGCGGTCGCGGACGATCTCCACAAGTGACCGGGCGTCGGGGCGTAGAGGTGCGCCCGACCCCGCGGTGGCGTCTCGTCGCCCGCTGGGACGAGACGCGCCGCCGAGAGAGCCGACGCGAGGCGTCGGGGAGAGGCACACGTCGCTGGACGTCCGAGCGCAAATCGAGGTGTCAGCGCGGGTAAGCTGAACTGGCGCGAACGATATGCAGGGCGATCGCGTCGCGTTGGCGCCGGGCCCGACCCCCTCACCGGGGGAGGGCTCGCCGGACAGCGACGCGGGTCGTGAGTATGACATCCGGAGGCACGTAGGCCGCGCGAGCGTCACTCCCGGTGCTGGGGACCGCGCGGACGGCGCGGTCGCCGCGGGAAGCTCCGCCGCTTCAGGCAGCTCCGCGTTCGCGACTCCCGCGGGCCGGGCCTCCCCGGCCACCCCCTCGGGCCGAGAGGACGACGTAGCGTCCCTCGTGCCTTCGTGGGCGTGGCTCCCCCGGGGCACGGAGGTGTTCGCGCTCGCGGACCCGACGCGGTGCCGTCCGTACCTGAGCCCTCCCGTGGCGTCGGACGAGCAACGAGCGCCGCATGTCGCCGAGCCTCTGTTTTTCGTCGGAGACGGAGAGAGGGACGTCCGCGCCGAGAACGCGCGCGAAGACTTACACTCGGCGTGGCGCCTGACCGAGCCTTCCGAGGGCTCGCCGTACGCCGCCACCATCAAGGACAGCACGCGCGAGCCCTTCGAAGTGCGCGCGCGCGCGGACTGGCATCCCCCCAGGTCGGACGCTGGGACGTCCCCGTCCCCGTCCCCGTCCCCGTCGTACTCGCCCGCGAGCTCGGCGGCGACGACGCCGCGCTCGAGCTCGGGCGCGTCGGCGTTCGCGTTCCTGACGCCGATCAGCTCCGAGCGCGGGGACGCGTCGACGGCGATGACTCCCGGTTTCGACCACGCCGCCGACCCCGGGATGGACGGGATGGACCCCGGGGTTTCAGTCGCGCGCGCGCTCGGTTTCGCTTCGCTCAGCGTGCGCTCGGCGTTCACGAAGAAGTACCTGCAGGCGCGGCGGAAGCCGCCGCACCGAGTGCAGTTCTACAGCGACCGCAGGGGTCTGTACGAGACCTGGGAAGTGGTGGGGGGGGCGACCGCCGCGGATGACGCGCGCGACGTCGCCGCGACTTCGCGCGCGTGGCGTCCCTGGGGGGTCGTGGCGCGC
>Ga0181601_10002333_pt1 | contig 16232 bp, 13 predicted proteins | sample 041ome_8_FD_133020 | JGI IMG/M metagenome (GOLD analysis project Ga0181601, IMG submission 133020) | Coastal salt marsh microbial communities from the Groves Creek Marsh, Skidaway Island, Georgia - 041407BS metaG (megahit assembly) | ecosystem: Environmental > Aquatic > Marine > Intertidal zone...
CCACCGTGCTTCCTGATCTTGAAGTTACGAGCAAACGCCGCGCCCTTAAAGCGCTCGCGGATGCTGTAGCGCAGTCGGAAGGCATTGATTCCCGCGAGATCATGAATCACCTGCTCGAACGGGAGCGCCTTGGTGCCACGGGCGTGGGCCATGGCGTCGCGATGCCCCATGGCCGCATGGAGGGGCTTGAGCGGCTGGCGATTGGCTTTGCACGCCTGAAATCGCCCGTTGAATATGAAAGCCCGGATGGTGAGCCTGTTGATCTGATGCTGCTATTGCTGGCACCGGAAGAAGCTGGTGCCGTATGCTTGAAGGCCCTGTCGCGGGCTTCCCGGGTTCTTCGTGACCCAGCGATACGCGCCAAATTGCGGGCGACAACGAATGAAAAAGAAATCATCGCAATCTTTCAGAAAAGCCAGGCCGCCCTCGCCGCCTGATTCCTGACCTAATTTATTTCCGATACGGATTTTTTAGCTGCTCGATCACGCCAGCGAGCGTCCTGCGTGCCTGATCTTCGGCAACACCCATTAGGATGGCGTCTTCAAGCGCATCCTGGGCAAGCTCAGCGATCTCCGCCAAGTTTTCCTCCAGCACCTTGAGCTTTTCCGTGCAGGATACAGTCTCCCCATCGGGGCCGAGCCACGTGTTGGGAAGCGCTGTCCGCCAGGTATCGTCTGTCATCAGATTTGATCTACTCGCTCTTGGGCCAGCCATGCCATTAATATAGGGCGATTCCATAGATATCGAGAGACAGTCCGCCATGCGCATCGCAACAACCGTTCCCCAAAATGATCTTCGCCTCGTAAAGGACGCTGCCAAGAGCGTGGAGCGCGACGGTTACACGATGATCACGACGATGGAAAACAAGCACGATCCTTTTCTCCCGCTGGCTATCGCCGCTGTCGAAACAGAAAAGGTAGAGCTGGCAACGTCCATCGCGATTTCGTTCTCCCGCTCGCCTATGGTTGCAGCCAATCTTTCTTGGGACCTGAATGAGGCCAGTCGTGGCCGGTTCGTGTTGGGGCTTGGTACACAGATCAAGGCGCATAATGAGCGCAGGTTTTCCGTTCCATGGACGCCGCCTGCCCCACGTATGCGGGAATACACGCTATCGCTGAAGGCTATCTGGAAGAGCTGGAAGACTGGCGAAAAGCTGAACTACGAAGGTGATCATTATCGTTTCACGCTCATGCCGCGTTACTTTGTGCCGGAAAGCCAAGGCTTTCGCCTTCCGCCCGTGACGCTCGCTGCCGTTGGCCCAGCCATGCTGCGCGTTGCAGGCGAGGTGGCAGATGGTGTGCGTCTGCATCCGTTCTGTACAGCGAAGTATTTGGAAGAAACGGTGATGCCACAGCTTAAAACTGGCATGGCGCGCAGTGGTCAGACCCGTGAAGCTTTTGAAATTACCGGCGGCGGGTTCGTCGCGACCGGGCCAGATGATGAGGCTGTTCACAAGCTCCGGGAATGGGTGCGTTACCGCGTTGGTTTCTATGGCTCTACGCCGGCCTATTACCCAGTGTTAGAAGCACATGATCTGAAGGACCTGGGGCTGAAGCTGAACCGCATGACAAAGGCTGGCGAGTGGGACCAGCTGGCGGACGTTATATCTGATGATGTGCTTGATCTTTTTGTAGCCGCTGGCCGTCATGATGAGATCGCAGGCATCATTGAGAAACGCTTTAGCGCATCCGCTGACACCATCTATGCCAGTGCGAATTCAGCCCAAGCGGCAGACCTGCCGCCTGAGCTCATTCAGGATATCAACCGAATCACTACGCCGTTTAAAGGCTATGAGACGGACTGAGTGCTTGCCCCGAAGTCCAACCATGGATCTTTGGGGCGGCTGAGCATCCGGCGACTGATAAGGCCAAGCGCCAAGAGTATCATCAATCCGGCTGCGGAAAGCGTTAGCCATTGGACTGCCGGCTCGCCCTTAGGCGGTGGTGGTGCAGGAATTGGTACGGCTGAGGTGACGATGGCATCGCAGCACGCGAGTTTGGCGTATCCGATCATCTGACCGCGTGCCGCCGCGTTCTCAATCCCTCCGCCTTCATAGGCGCCATTGGCTTCAGTTTGTCCCCGAACAACGGCAAACCCAGGTGCTTCGGCAAAGGAAGCGCCAAGCGGCGCTGCCTCTACAGGTGCGCCGGTTATGAGCTTGCCGCCGCCGGTCAGTAACGCGGCGGATTCGCCAGCAGCGCGCATAAGCGGAATGAACGTCTTCTGATTCATAAACGCTGTCAGGATCGCGTACGGCTCACCCTTGCGGTTGGGAATGAGATAGGTGATCGGGGTCCACCAAACTTTTGACCCACCGGGCTGGAAAGGCGCGCCGACACGGGCACCAATTTCTGGCACGTCCAAATGCGCAACTAGAAAGCTCTTGGAGTTTGGGAACATCATGGACCCGCTACTCGCTGGCCGCATCGCCCATCGAGTCTTGCCATTAAGGCTATAGGCCGCCAACTGCTCCAGACCGTCAATTTTCTTGAAGGCGCGGATGGCGAATCGAGTGGCATTGCGCCTGCCAGGCCGAGCACCGCCCTTCTCTGCCAACGCCTCGAGCATCAGCCGGACACTTGCGACCTTCTGCGAGATAGCCTGCGCAGCAGCAGACGCACGCGCTGTAGCCAGTGCTGCTGTAGGCGCGCGCAGGTCCGGCACTTCTTGCGGGATGGCACGAAACGCGAGTGCGCCCACGCCAACAGCGCCTGCAAGTAAGATCGCCGCCGCCGCGAAGATAAATTTGGATGGGCGTGCGGGAATTTCAGTCTCGTCCTTACCGTCAATCGAGCCGCGCATGGCTAATGCTCCATTGTAATTGCGGGCGTTAATGATTGGACGGCCTAGCTGGTTAATGCGGGTTTAAGAAAACTTGGCTAAATCCTCCATTGAATCCACATCGGACAATATATCGACGAAATGAACGCGCTTGGCCGTGGGAAATGCGTTAACGGATTGCGCCAGCGTTGTCGGTTCAGACCAGCCTACCGTCTTAAATTGCCGGACGGACAGCCCAGCGCGAGTGCCAAGCAACCAGAACCCACCATCAGTCGCCGGGCCGAACACAATGTTTGCGGAGATATTTGCCTTCAAAGCACGGCCAAGTGCGGCGCTTGTTAGGCCTTGAATATCCGCACCAATTAGAATTGCCGGACCTTGAGGCGCTTGGTTCAGAGCGCGCACCATCCGTTGGCCAAGATCACCCCTGCCCTGCGGTCTTGCTTGAAGTCTACTATTCAGCGCGCCAGTGAAGGGCTGTCCCGGTGTAGATACATCGGCGATAGGGTCAAGGACTGCTATCACCGTCCTGCATGGATGTTGGGCCGCTATTCGCAAACTTTGATGTAGCGCCGCACGATAAAACCGCCACGCGCCTATATCTCCAATATCTCGCGCTAGCCGTCGCTTGCCGCGCCCCAGCCGGACCGTTCGGGCAAACAGGATTACAGTTTGGGATAACCGTGCGCGTGCGCGCCTTGGGCCTGGTCGGTTTCGCCTATCCATAAATTCTCGCAATCTTTTCTGGAGCAATGCCCAGAAAATAGAGGCTGAGGCAAAAGAGATTGCGGACCGAGCGTCGCATCCACCCATCCCGGCGATATTTTGCAGCTGAAGTGATGACGGTCCCATCAAGCGGGCATAGGTTTCTGCGACCGATACGCCGAATTAAATCTACGTCCTCCATCAGCGGAATCGTTTTGTACCCCCCAATTTCCTCATAGAAAGCGCGACTGATCAGCAGTGCTTGGTCCCCATAGGGAAGCCCAAGCGTTCGCGACCGCCAGTTGGCCATGCCTGCTATAAACCGCGCCCTGCGGCTTTGATCGTCGAACCGGAGTTCGAAATATCCCGCTTTCTGCAGGTTCTCGGAAGCTTCAATAAATCTCCGCATCACATCTCCGGCAGATGCTGGCAGCTGTGTATCGCTGTGGAGGAAAAGCAGCCAATCATTGCTGGCCATATCAGCGCCCGATGCTAATTGTTGCCCCCGGCCTCGGTCGGCCTGTATGACGGTTGCGCCTAAGTCTGTAGCGGCATTCTCTGTGCCATCCGTTGATCCGCCATCAACAACAATCACGTCGTTAGAAAGGCTTAAGGCGCTGGGCAAAAGCTGGTCTATAAGAGCTCTGCAATTTAGGGCGGGAATGATGATGGAAATGTCACTAGGCTTCACCATATCTAATACAATCAAGCCTCCCGAGTGCTATTCATAATGTCTAATTCTGCAGCACGGCTTTCCATTGCGCTGGCCGCTGATCTTTCTGCCATCGGGTTCCCTGATGCAGAGCTGGAGCTTATGCCAGGAACTGGCGTCAGCCATAACCACTATCGTATTACCGGTACGGATTGGATCTTGAGAGCAGCACATCTCAGCCAATCTGGGATGGAAGCCGCCGGGCAACTCGCTATTCAAGCAGCAGCCTTTGAGCGGGCTGCACCGTCTGGCGCTACGCCGAAGCTGAAGGCAATTCTGCCCGTCTCCGAAGCGCTTCCCCGGGGTGGCTTGATTGTTGAGCGGATTGACGGTCGCTTACCACAGTCGGCTGCTGACTTGCCTGATATGGCCCGCGCGCTTGCGGCCATTCACAGCTTGCCGATCCCAAAGCATTCTGAACGCGCGCCTATTCTCCATCACATGAATCCCTTTGTGCCCCTGGCCGCCAATGTGAAAGCAACATTAGAGGTGTATCTGAGCTCCGCCGGTCTGACCGCCAAAGGCCAGGCGATGATTGAGGACCGCCTGCAGTGGTTGATAGCGACTGCGCGGCACGACATGGGCGCGACAACTTCTTGCTTGACGGTGAGTGACGCCCATCCCGGCAATTTCCGCATGCTGGATGACGGTCGGGCGGTGTTTGTTGACCTCGAAAAGCCAGCATATACCTGCCCAACGATTGACCTCGCCCATGCCGTAATTGGTATTTCTTCAGCTTGGGACCCTGCTGCAGGCCTCGTACTTACAGCGGCCGATCGTCAGGCGTTTGTCGATGCATGGTTAGAAGCTGTTCCGGCATCTGTCGCTGCAATGGCAGAGCCGAGGATTTTGATGGCGCGTCGGGCGGTGTGGTTGCGAACGATCAGCTTCTTCATGAAATGGCGAAAGGAATCGGCGGTTCAGGGGCCATGGTCGGCGGAGCGGCTGGGCAAAGAGGCTGCGTCACATTTCAGATCTCATGTTGATGCAAGCCTGTCTGAAGCTGGAATTTTGGCTGCGGCGGAAGATTGGGCATAATTATTCTTTCTTTGTTCTATATTCGTGTTATGTTTCGCGCATGGAAGAACGACAGACTATCCAACCATCTGCACCTTCCCTGCAGATCAAAGGCCGTGGTGCCGTTGGGAATCGCGCTGGTCGCTTTGAACCCTATGTAGTCGAGGCGGACGATGATGGCTGGCCAACTGAATTAGATGATTCGCCGCCGCTGCGGACCACCGTTGGGCGCGATACATCGAAATCGATCATCACCACCAATAAGTCGCCGGATATTTCCTTTGATCGTTCTATCAACCCCTACCGGGGATGTGAGCACGGCTGCGTCTACTGCTTTGCCAGACCAACCCACGCTTGGCTTGGCCTGTCCCCGGGTTTGGATTTTGAAAGCTGCCTCTTTGCGAAAGAGGATGCGGCTGAATTGCTGCAAAGGGAACTTGCGGCGAAGAATTACACCCCAAAACTGATCGCCATTGGCACAAATACGGACCCCTATCAGCCAATCGAACGCAGGCTTCGGATCATGCGGGACGTTCTCGGGGTGCTGCGGGATACGCACCACCCGGTCACGATCACGACTAAATCTGATGCAGTGCTGCGGGACATCGATATCCTGAAAGATATGGCGGCAGAGCAGCTGGTTCACGTAACAATCTCTGTCACGACGCTGGATAGAACCATGGCGCGGACCATGGAGCCGCGCGCTGCGTCGCCTCATAGACGCATCGCAGCAATCAGAACTTTGGCGGCTCAGAATATACCCGTCGCCGTCAATGTAGCACCCATCATTCCGGGCCTGACAGACCATGAGCTTGAGCAGATACTCTCTCAGTCAGCAGATGCTGGGGCGATGGCAGCCCGTTACATCCTGCTGCGCCTCCCGCTTGAGGTAAAAGACCTGTTCGATGAATGGCTGACAGCGCACTATCCGGATAGGCGCAGCAAAGTGTTGTCCCTAATAAGGTCCGCCCGTGGCGGCAAGTGGAATGACGCGAATTTCGGCAGCCGTATGGCAGGTGCAGGTGCTTACGCAGAAATCATCCGGGATCGGTTCAGGAAGGCCCGGGCGCGCCTGGAGCTTGATCCGCGTGATGAAGATGCATGGTTAGATACGACAAAGTTCGTAGCACCAAAATTGCCAGGGTCTCAGATGACGTTGGATCTATGACCCAGCATCAATGAACACACGCGCGGAGGCTTCCGCACCCGCGCTGTCGATCACGACCACCTCATGATACCCGCCGCCGTTCGGTGCCCAAGGCAATGAGCGGCCCGGCGCTGAATTGCCTGCGGGCGCGCCATTGGTGAGCCAACGGTATGGCGGTAAGCCGCCCAATGCCGTTAGCGGTGCCCGTCCGCTCCTGCCCAGACGCATGCGGGCACCATCTACCGGAAAGCTGATCCGTACTGGCGGCCCTGCTGATATATTCCGCCGTTCCGCTCCATCGAAATGCGCCCGATGCGGTGGCGGCGCTTTAGCAATAGCCGGGACGTGATGCATTCGCCCCGGCGTTTCGATCAGTTCTGCAAGGTCAAATAGAATTGGTGCCGCCGCACCAATACCCACACATCCAGCGCAAGGGGCTGCGTCTGCCCGCCCTACCCAGGCAATGACAACATATTCACCGATGACGCCTGCCGCCCAAGCGTCGCGATAGCCATAGGATGTACCGGTTTTGAAGGCGATGCGGGATGTGCTTTGTCTTGACGCTGCGGCTGTAACTGTCTGCCCGGTTGGTGGGGGCGCTTCCTTCAAAATCGTCAGCACTTGTGATGCGGCTTCCGGTGCCAGAAGCTCCACCCAATTAACCGCTTGCCCTTGTGTGGTTGCGAGTACGTCCGGCACGTGTCCGCCAGATGCCAGGCCGACGTAAAGCCTGGCCATATCCCGCATAGAAACGCCAACACCGCCAAGCGCTAGCGCCAGCCCAGCATCGCCTCGCTCGCGATCAAAGGTCAGGTTAATGCCAGCAGTCGCCAGTGCTGCATCAAATTGGGCGGGTCCAATACGGCCCAGGACTTTGACCGCTGGTACATTGAGTGAGCGCGTCAATGCATCCCGGATCGTGACTTCTCCGGCCCATTCTCCACTGAAATTGGTGGGCGCGTAGCCCTTTGACCGCCAAGGCCGGTCATGAATAAGCGTTCCGGGTGCGGCGACGAGCCGATCAAACGCCAGGCCGTATATAAAGGGCTTCAGCGCAGACCCTGGAGAACGAAGTGGCAGCGTCATATCCGTCATGCCGGCGCGCTTGGTGTCAAAGTAGTTTGGGTTGCCAACGATTGCGCGGATTTCCGCGGTCGGCGCATGGACGATCATGGCGGAAGCCGTTGCTGGGGACGCATGATCTTGAAGCGCTGCACGGAGCCTGACCTCGGCCAATTTCTGCAGTCGTCCATCTAGCGTGGTGTGGGCTGTATCTGAGGTCGCTGATTGCGCTTCTGCGAAATGTGGTGCGTGAAGTGGGAAATTGGCATAGCCGGTGGGTAGGGGTGCGTTTTTGGCGGTTTCGGCAGCCTCCGCCGTGATCACGCCTGCTTTCATCACGCGGTCCAGGACGCGAGCACGCGCAGCTTTCGCCTGTGACGGTTGGCGATCAGGCCGGCGGGCGTTTGGCGATTGCGGTATCGCGATCAGTAGAGCGGCCTCTGCGGGCGTCAGCAGCGAGGGTTCGTGGCCGAAAAGCTTGAGGGACGCCGCCCGAACGCCCTCCACTGGTCCACCGAACGGCGCCAGTGTGAGGTAGATGGCCAGAACATCATCTTTGGCAAGACGAGATTCCAGTTGAACCGCCCGGCCCATCTCAATCGCCTTTGCCAAAAGTGTCCGTGGTCTAGGCGAGAGCAGTTTCACAGCCTGCATCGTTAGGGTTGATGCGCCGGAAACGATTTGTCCCGCCCCAATCGCCTGCCCGGCAGCGCGACCTATCGCCAGCGGATCAACGCCCCAATGCTGGTCAAAGCGCTTATCCTCATAGGCTTTAAGCATGGCCAGATACAGCGGGTCGACATCCGTCGGGCGTGTCAGCAGCCGCCATTTATCGTCTGCGCTTTGGAAGATGCGTAGCGGCGCACTTGATCTATCGGCAACGACAAGCGAGCGGTCATTAAACCGCTCCAGCGGCGGCGGGGCTGCAAGGTCTAGTGCGCATAGCCCAATGCCAACGCCGACCAAGCCCCCTGCGAGATATCTGCACCATCGCCGCACGCTAAATATCCTAGCGTTTGCTAATCACAATCGATGTCGCCGCACCCCGGCCAAACTGTTCCGGCTGGTACATATCTTCGATATGCGCGCCGCCGTGGGCGAAGTGGCCAGGTGTTACGGCGCGGGCGATATAGGCAACGCGGAACTCCCCCTTCTGCGATAGGTTTACCTGGGCGATATAGCGGTCATCACGCAGTTCAACATGCTCTGGCATGGTGACGGCACCAAGCCAGCCATAGGCCCCTAGATCATCACCACCAAGTTTGGCGTTTTCTAGTTCAAGCCCAGCAGGCAAGTAATCCACGGCCAAAGCGCGTGCCCTGCCCTTCGCGATCATTTGGCCTTTCAGCGTTACAACGACAATATCGTTCTGGCGCACTTTGCTGGGGTCCAAGGGCGATCCATCAGCGGTGAACAGCGTCCGTTCAATTGTGAAGCCTTGCTGGGCTGCAGGCAGCGCCTGGCTTGGCGATCCTGTTACCGTGACAAGGCCTGTAATCTGGCGGTCACTGTTGTTCACCATCCTGGGGGCGGATGCGATGTTGGTTGCGGACACAGTCCGGTAAAGACCTTGCCCACCACCAAGCGTCACGTTCACGCCATCAACACCGATAGCGACATTGCTTGCGTCGCCGCCAGTAAGGCCCGCTGCCGCTTTAACGATCCATGCCTGCTCCTGGGTTGAGAGCCAGCGACGCTCATGCACCATGGCAGAGAGCACCTCCGCGCGCGCTTCAAGCACTGGCCAGTCCACATCCTGGTTTGCCGCCATCAGCGCCAAAATTGCAGCTGCATTCCGAACATTGGAGCCATAGGTGTAGTAGTGCGCGTCATTCTGTGCCTTTGAGGTCATTGGAATGGTTGCGAACAGTGCGCGCGCCCTGCCCCTATCGCCAACGGCAGAGAGGCTGGCTGCAACAAATGCGCGACCAAGGCTGGTTGGCTTCATGCTTGGGAGCTGCGCCGCAAACCGACGGACCCGGGCTGGATCAGCCACGCCCGCTTTTGCCTTGACATAAAGCGCATATGCGGCACCCGTACCCTCCGGTGATCTATCGAACCGGTAACGGATATCCGCCAGGCCGCTCAAGCGCGTCAACGCTCTGTCTAATGCGGCTTGGGGTACTGCGTAGCCAGCCTGTTTTGCATCAACCAGGAAGTCAGTGACATAGGCTGAAATCCATACACCGGCTTCACTTTGGCTATTCCAGAAACCGAATCCGCCGCTGCTGGACTGCATCCCCAGTAACCGCAGGACGCCTTTGTCCACGGCATCTGCTGGTGGGCCAGCATGGCTGATCCGTAATGCACTTTGGAGCGCCTTTACATGAAGCAGCGGCATTGCCTTGGATGTCGTCTGTTCAGCGCAGCCGTAGGGATACCTGGATAGACCTGCCAAAATCGACGGCAAATCCAAGTCTGGCAACGGATTAACGCCAAGCACGACATTTGTTGTTTCAGGATACAGACCGTCCAGGAGAGATGGATCAACCGTCAGTGATTTGCCGGGCTTGAGCTTGGTGAGGAACTTCCGGGTTTGTGTGGCTTCCGCTGGGCGCGTGGTAATGGTCCGGCGGCGTTCGAAAACCCTACCGTTTGGCCCCGTGACAGTCAGCATCATTTCAGTGTCACCGGGTGCAATCGCCAGCACTTCGAAGGCTGCACGTGCATCTGGGTCGCCAGGCTTCAGATTTGCTGTCAGAACGGCGTTTTCCGGTGCGCCAATCACGCCGGATGTTGTCAGCTCGGCACGGTATTCGCCTGCAAGGCCAGAAAGGTTGCGGATAGATATGCTGATATCTGCAGTATCATTCGGGCTTAAGAACCGCGGCATCGCCATGGTTGCGACCACGGGACGGCGCACGAGCATAGTGGATTCAGCGGCACCGACGCGCTCCTGGTTCCAGGCCTGGGCCATGATGCGGACGCGGCCTGTGAAATCTGGAAGGTTCAGTGGGATAACGGCTTTGCCAGATGGGTCCGTTAGCACAATGCCGCTAAAAATCGCCAGCACCGGCTGGGTCTTCTTCGGCAGATTGGAAAGCTGGTTGGCGTTCGCGTCAGCCTCCGCATCACCACCACTTCGCACCCTACCCACGACAGATCCTGCTGCGTCGATGAACTGGCCATATACGTCACGTAATGCCAAACCAAGGCGGCGTTTGCCAAGGAAATAGGCCTCTGGGTCGGGTGATTTGTAGCCTGTGAGGCCAAGCACGCCATCATCAACAGCAGCGACTGTCACATAGGCCGGGTCGCCTGCGGCGTCGGCGCCAAGCTGCACAGTCACGTTCACCTGCCGCTCAGGCTCCGTTGCCTCGGGCGCTTGCATCGCTACATCTAGCGTTCTTGGTGCGGGATCAAAGGCGATCCATTGTGCGCCGATAGCCCGGCGGGGGGCTTGCGTGCGCTCGCCATCAGCTTGGCCAAACGCGTTGACTAGCAGATAGACACCTGCGGCACCTGCATCAGGCAGTTTTACAGTGATTTCACCACCAGATGCCGGGATCGCCGCCATTTCGGTCGAGTGCACGGCGCTATCAGCGACCGTCACCATGACTTGGGCATCGAACGGCGGTTCAATCGTCACCCGAACGCTGTCTCCAGGATTATGGGGGCCTGGGCCGACGACGATTTTCACTTTGTCCGGTGCCGGGTCCGCTCCTGCGCCCGCACCCCACCAGCCTGCATGGAAGCGCACGCTGGTAGCGGCACCAGTGGCTGGATCGGTCACATCCAGGCGGAAGCGGCCCCAATCATCGAAGCGCCTGGAGACCAGCGCTGGAGTATCAGTGGCAATGGTGAGCGTGCCAGCGTCAACAAGGCCTGCATCCAGGTATTGGACCCGGTAATCCCAGCGGCCGCCCGCATCAAACCAGATATACTCATACTCCTCCCGAATAATCGCATATTCTAGCGTTCTGGCTTCTGGCGTCCCGGATGCATCAAGGGCCACGATATTGAAGCTGGCCACAGCCCCTTGCTGAATGCCGCCATCTTCAAATAATGGTTTGACGCCAATTAGTTGCGGTAAGTTCTTCAAAGAGACTGTTGTTCGCGCAATGATCGGCCTGCCGCCAACATCAAAGACGCTGGCCTTGATTTCAGCCTCAAGTGGACGCGTGGTGGCAGGAAGGTCGTCCAAATCGACCGCGATCGCTGCTGCACCGCTTTCGTCTGTTTCGCCCAAGCCTAAACCAAGCCTGACACCCGTTACGGTGGATTCCTGGGCGAGCCCGAATTTATAGCCTTTGAAGGCGGGCGCTGGATTTCGTGCTTCACGAACCGTGGCTGCGACTTCAACCGGAATTTCGGCTGCTGGGGCACCATACAAAAAATCTGCCTGGACCGTCGCCATGATGGATTGGCCATCGCGATTTGCTTCGACGGTGGCTTCAATGCGTGGTGGAACAAAGTCTTCCACCAAGAAGCTGGTAGCCCCGATGGCTTCGCCCTTTGCAGACGCATGCAGGCTTGCGCGCCATTTGCCGGTTGCTGCTGTGGGCGGCAGTGAAATGGTTGCGGAGTATCCGCCTGCTCCCATATCGCGGAGTGAGCGCCGATAGACTTCAAGTCCATCCTGGCGGACAACACGCAATGTTAGCGGTTGGCTTTCGACAGCGGTGGAATTGGGGGAGCGGAGCAATGCAGTGAAATGTACGGGCTCCCCAGGACGATAAACGCCGCGTTCCGTCCTCAGATAGGCATCAAGCGCCCCCGGCGCTGGCCTGCCATCAACGCCACGATCTGACAGATCGAGTGATGAGCGGTTGAGGTCCAGATAAACAAAGTCGCCCGCCTCTCCGTAAGCCAGGACAGAATGTGGCGTTGCATTGCCTTGGCCGCGCAAATAACCAATATCGAACTTTCCAAGCCCCTCAGCATCAGATGTGACGGTGGCCAAGTCGGCACCATCATTGGACTTCAGCACAAGCTTTGCGCCAGCCTGAGGCAACGCGGAGCTGAGTGATCTGACTGCAACTGTCAATCCGTCGAGGCCTTGGAAGGCGGTCAGGCCGATATCAGATACGACAAACCATTGTGCCGTCGCCCAATAGGCGTCGTGGAAATCAGTTTCTGGATCTTCCGCTACGGCCAAGTAAACGCCAGGCTTCAGATCCGGCATGACATCGCCGATTGCCAGGGCAGTCCTGGCGGATTGATTCTGTTTGCTGTCGATTAATAGATCGCCGGTCCAGACATTTCGGCCAAGCTTACTGGCGGCACGGCCAACTTCATTATAGCTGACCTGCTGACCGATTAGCCCACGGCGGAGATTGGCGACGACATCGCGGTCATCGACCCGCAACACCAGGACGCGGACTTTATCCAGATTGACGGTTTCAATGGGCAACCCAGCGGACCCTGTTAGTGGCAGGATCAGGCCGGAGGATGGGAACGCAACACGGCGTGGGCGATCTGGCACGTCGAGGTCAACGGTCTGCGCCTTCCGCAGCATTGCATTGGAGCCGCGCAGGCCTGCATAGATTGTCAGCTGGTCTTCCTGGCCGTGGGGAAAGCCTTCGACGCAGAGCTGATTGTCATTGATGCGCGCCGCAAGCTTCGCCCCATTCTTGCTGGATACATAGGTTTCGAGCGCTGCCGGTTGCTTCGCATCCAATTTTGCATCGAACGTTACGCAAACGAGCGGCGAGCGCCTATCAGCTTCAATTGATGCTGTTGGCTGCCGCAGCATTGAGCGTGCTGTCATCGCAAAAATAGCGTCTGTTCGCGTATCATAGATGCCTGCAAGACATGCTGTCGCCGCCTGGCGTGCCTTTGGGTCGGCCGTTGCTGGGCAAGCTTCTGCGCGGCTTCTGGCCCATGAGCGTTGCGTCCGTTTTAGTCGATCAAGACGGGTGCCGCTCAAGACCCTTCGGCCATTGCGATAGGCATCCGCCATGGCGGCATCTTGCGCCGCTAGGGCATCGTCACCGCAAATCAGCTTTTCGACATTTGTTGATGCTTTGGCGCAATCGAAACTTGGGTCAGCTGCCTGCGCCGCGCCAGTTACGAGGAATGAAGCGAATATTATTCCCAGTACGGTTAAACGTGTGCGCATGGCTTATCCCCGAATGTCACCGACTAATGCGCAAAGCTTACCATGTTTCTGGGCGAGATTAAGGCGGTGAACGATCTGGAAAGCGGCAACGTCATAGCCTACATTCGAAAGGTCACATCCGTGACATCACTGAAGGAGAACGGCAAATGGCAGGGGTTGGTGAAACGGCCCCCGGATTCAGCCTGTCGAACCAGGATGGCGCTCAAGTTTCTTTGAGCGACCAAGCTGGCAAGTATGTGCTGATCTGGTGGTACCCCAAGGCGGATACGCCTGGTTGAACGATTGAAGGCAAAGGGTTCCGTGACAGAATCCAAGATTTTCAATCAAATGAAGTGGTTGTAATGGGCTGCAGCTTCGATGCGCCCAGTGACAACAAAGCCTTTAAAGACAAGTTTGATTTCCCATTCGACCTGTTGTCGGACACGGATAAGAGCATGTCGATCGCGTACGGCGCGGCGAATGATGAATCGCCCCGCCCGACCCGGATTTCCGTATTGATTGGACCGGACGGCAAGGTCGTCCGCCGCTTTGATACGGTGAAACCGGCAGAGCATCCAGAAGAAGTGCTGGAAGCTCTAGCGCATCTGTAAGCGCTGAGTGGTTATGACGGGCGAAGGGCCGGTGCGATACGAATCGCATCGGCCCTTTCTCTTGCCATCCTTGGGACCGCTCCATATGGTCGCGCGATCATTCAGGGGACCAAAATAATGTCAGATCGTTTGGCGGGAAAAACCGCTGTCGTCACCGCTGCTGGCCAGGGTATTGGCCGGGCCATCGCAACCGCATTCCGCGACGCCGGCGCGAAGGTCTATGCGTCAGATCTCGATGCGGGAAAGCTTGATGGCTTCATTGGCGTTGAAGCGCGCGCATGTGATGTCACATCCTGGGAGTCAGTACGCACGCTGGCAAAGGAAGTTGGTACGCCTGACATTCTTTGCAATGTGGCAGGCTTCGTGCACCACGGCGACATTTTGACAGCGACGGAGGAGGAATGGGATTTCGGGTTCGATTTGAACGTCAAATCCATGTTCCGCACCATCAAGACCTTCCTGCCTGGCATGCTGGAGCAGGGCCACGGCTCGATCATCAATATGGCGTCTGTGGCATCCCACCTGGCGGGGGTTCAGAACCGGCTGGTCTATGGCTCCAGCAAGGCGGCTGTTATTGGCCTGACCAAGCAGGTCGCGCGTGACGTCATTGCTGCTGGAATTCGCTGCAATTGCATTGCACCGGGTACGGTACAATCCCCGTCGCTGGATGATCGGATCAACGCCTTTGATGATCCAGTCCAGGCGCGGAAAGATTTCATCGCGCGCCAGCCTATGGGTCGCCTTGGCACGGCAGAGGAAATCGCAGCGGCTGCGATGTACTTGGCCTCAGACGACAGTACCTACACGACCGGAACAGTCTTTGTCGCCGATGGCGGCCTGACGCTTTAATCTAAGGATAAATCCATGAACACGATCGATCTTTCTGGCCGCCATGCTGTTGTCACTGGTGCAGCTCAAGGCTTCGGCCTGGCCATCACAAACCGCTTGCTCGCATCCGGTGCGAAAGTCTCCATGTGGGATATTGATGGTGATGAGCTTTCAGGTGCGGCTGGCAGCCGGGATGGTGCCACCGCCGTTCAGGGCGATGTGACAGACCCCGCATCCATCGAAGCCGGATTAAAAGCCAGCCGCGCCGCCAACGGGCCCGTTGATATTCTGGTCAATAATGCGGGAATCGCTGGCCCAACCGTTCCCGTCGCAGAATACCCTATCGCGGATTGGAAGCGGGTGATCGAGCTTGATCTAAACGCTGTATTTTACTGTGCCCAGGCCGTCGTGCCCGAAATGATTGAGCGGAATTATGGCCGCATTGTCTCAATTGCATCCATTGCGGGCAAAGAAGGCAATCCCAACGCCGCAGCCTATTCCGCCGCTAAGGCTGGCGTGATTGCGTTGACGAAATCTCTCGGCAAAGAGCTTGCGGGTCATGACATTGCAGTGAATTGCATGACGCCTGCCGCTGCGAAGACCCGCATTTTCGATCAGATGAGCCAGGAGCACATAGACTACATGCTCTCTAAGGTTCCTCGCGGGCGGTTCGTCACTGTTGAGGAAGTTGCCAGCATGGCGACGTGGCTCGCCAGCGAAGAAATGCGCTTCACGACCGGTGCCGTGTTCGACATCTCAGGCGGTCGCGCCACGTACTAACGCCGATTGGGCAGGGCGGGTATCGACACGCCCTGCCCGTCTACCGGTCAGGCCTGTTCGGCCCAAGAAGGCCCGAACTTTCTCGGCGTTAAACCGTGTAGGAAATCGCGGAGTAGTATTTCTTGGCATATGAAGCGATCAGCACTTTTTTGTCCCTGCCGTTGATGATCCGCCGCGCGCCTTCCCAATCTTCTTTTGTAGCATTCAGGTAATCGCTGAACTTCTTGCGCGTGAATGTGCCGAGGATCATGCCTTCAAACAAGATCATCGTTGCAACTTCAACATCGAGCACCGCATCGGCAGCAACGCGACTGGATGTAAGGTCTAAGTTTAGCCGATTGCCCCAATCCGCGTAGTTCACACGACCGGTGAATTGCACAAACCCGCGACCATGGAACATAACCCCGTCACCCGGTTGCAGATTGCCAAGCCGCTTTGCGACCCAGAGGCGGTTGCCTTGAATATCGTACATGCGCTTGAAGTAGGAATCCGGCCCATATTCTTTTATTGACTGCATCTTGCGGTCGACTTCGTGGTGGGCCGTCGCCA
>Ga0181601_10002336_pt1 | contig 16222 bp, 17 predicted proteins | sample 041ome_8_FD_133020 | JGI IMG/M metagenome (GOLD analysis project Ga0181601, IMG submission 133020) | Coastal salt marsh microbial communities from the Groves Creek Marsh, Skidaway Island, Georgia - 041407BS metaG (megahit assembly) | ecosystem: Environmental > Aquatic > Marine > Intertidal zone...
ACAATTAGGCCGCGGAATTTCCGCGGCCTAACGGTTTATTTTAGTTATTTAGCAGAATATTCCGCCATCAAAGCACGGGCTTCGTCGATCAAGGCTTGACCGTCAATGCCTTTGCCTTTCATGTCCGCGATCCAATCCGCATAGATTGGTTCGACCAGCTCACGCCATGGGCCAGTGTCGGTCACGGTGATGATATTGTTGCCCAATTCTTCGGCAACAGCGCGCGCTTGCCAGTCAGCATCTTGCTGTGTTGCACCCGCAAAAATCGAGAACATCAAACCTGAATGGTTGTCGATCATCTCTTGGATATCGGCAGGCAGGCTTTCGAATTTTGCTTTGTTCATCACCAAGAAGAAGGTCAAAGTATAGAGTGCTGGACCTTCGAATTGTGTGTGGTTTGATACCAGCTCAGGTACTTTCAATGCGGCGGTCACTTCCCATGGGATTGTTGTGCCGTCGATCACGCCTTTTGACAGCGCTTCGCCAACCGCAGGGACAGGCATCCCAACCGGTGTTGCGCCAACGCGTTCCAACAACTGGTTCACAAGACGCGAGCCACCGCGGATTTTCATGCCTTCCAGGTCAGATGGCTTTTCAACTGGATCTGCAGTGTGGAACATGCCGGGGCCGTGAACCCATGTGCCCAGCATTTTCAGATCTTTGGTTTCTGCGTCTTTCATGTGACGCTCGTGCATTTTCCAGAACGCATACGATGCGGCGTCTGCGTCTTGCACCATGAACGGCAGTTCGAATACTTCGGTGGTCGGGTAACGGCCTGGGGTATAGCCCACAACAACCCAACCGATGTCGACGATACCGTCTTGAACGTGGTCAATCAGCTCTGGCGGTGTGCCGCCCAATGACATGGTTGCATAACGTTCGATTTTGATTCGACCGTTTGAGTTGCGTTCTAGGTTGTTCGCCCAGACGTCCAAAATTTCGACAGGAACGTTTGCGCCCGCTGGCAAGAAATGTTCCAATTTTAGAGTAACTTCTTGGGCAAATGCAGCTGTCGCTGTCAAAGCCGCCATTGCGACGCCAACTAGGAATCCGAGCGTCTTTCTTCTTGTGGTCATAGTCTTTCCTCCCGTTGACCGATGGTTTGATACCAACTTTCTTCTGATATTGAGTATATTTGCTAATTATATGTATGGCTACTATTTTTTGATTAGGTGATTTTTCCAAAAAGAACCATACGTTTGCGTTTCAAATATGCCTTTCCACTGTTGCGTCCGCTGGACGTTCGGACGTGGGTTGATACCGGCGCATCAGCGTCTGAAACTGTGCGCGGCATTCTTGGAAAAGATTAACATGAGACCCAGCCAAAATAGCAAGTAAATTTGAGCGCAAAATAAAACGCCTCCACGCGTGCAGCGCCAATAACCGCGCAGCGTGGACATCGACGTCAAGCTGCGGGTCATGCTGCACCAGAGATGTCAGAAACCCCGAAAGCCAGATCAGGTCATCGATTTTTGCAGCATGATCCGCTTTTTCAACGATCCAACGGGGAAGCGCGGCACGTTCAACCGTCGCAAGCAGCTGAGCGTCATCTGAATTTGCGCACATGCTCAAGCCAGTGTTCTGTCCAATCCAAAATATGCTATCGTTTTGGGTGGGCGCCTCTTGGCTTATCTGTTCACCGCGTGGATCCACCACAACCAATTGCAATTGGTTTGGTGCATCAGCGGGTGTTTCATACACCAGATCCGCGACAGCGATGGTTTTGGTCGCCGCATCCTGCGTCAAGGAATAGCATGACATGCGCCCCGATTTTTCGGTGATGATCCAAGCATCCCGGCGCAACCGATGCACCGCGACGCGAATGGCTTGGGGCGTGATGCCAAGCAAACCCAATATTGCCGTCAAATCGCGGTTTTGGATGGCACCCGCGTTCAACCGCAGGCGATCGCCCATCAACGTCACAATCAATGACCAAACCTTTAACCCACCGCGCCCGTTAAGCGCGGCAGCAAGATCAATCAATGTCGGTGACGCGTATTGCATTTAATTGGCAACCATTGTCAAAAGCTCGTAATCGGCAATGACCTCGTCATCCTGATTGGTCAAGCGAACAGCCCAGCGCACTTCGCCATACTCGGCATTTCTCGGGGCCTTTTGCATCACGCTCAAGGCTACTTTCAAATGATCACCTGCGACAACAGGTTTTTTGAACCGCAGATTGTCCAAGCCTGTGTTGGCCAAGACAGGGCCTTCGTTGGGTTCAACAAACAGACCCGCCGCGAAAGATACCAGCAAATACCCATGCGCCACGCGATCCGGAAAAAACGGATTCCGCTTTGCCGCATCGGCATCCATGTGCGCATAAAATGTGTCGCCTGTGAAATGGGCGAAATGTTCGATGTCCTCTAACGTGATCTCGCGCGCTTCGGAAAACAAAGTGTCGCCCAAGCGCAGATCACCAAAACGACGTTGGAACGGGTGGATTTCGTGTTCTTGTTGTGCAGCGCCACGGACCCATGTGTTCGTCACAGCTTGTAATATCTGTGGGCTGCCTTGGATTGCGGTGCGTTGCATAAAATGTTTCACACCGCGAATGCCCCCCAATTCTTCACCACCGCCAGCGCGACCTGGTCCACCATGTACCATATGCGGCATTGGCGATCCGTGGCCGGTTGCCTCTTTTGCGCTATCACGATTGTTGAAATACAAACGTCCATGATACGCGCCGATTGCCTGGGTTAATTCCAACGCGGTCTCGGCGTCATTGGTAAAGACAGATGCAACAAGGCTGCCGCCGCCCAAGTTTGCCAAACGCGCAGCGTGATCCGATGATGTATAGGGCAGGATTGTGCTGACGGGGCCAAAAGCTTCGTTGCTGTGAATGATGTTGGCCGCGTCAGGATCAGAACATCGCAACAACGTCGGTGCAACAAATGCGCCCCCTTGGGTGCCTTCACCGATTGGCGAAAATCCGTCTTGACCGCCATAAACGATCTCGGCCTGTTGGGACAATTGGGCTATTTTCTCCAGAACGTCCAATTTCTGTTCTTGCGACACCAAAGCTCCCATTTTGACACCATCAACCCTAGGGTCACCGATCGTGACCTTTGCAAGGCGCGCGGACAGGGCCGCTTGCACAGGCTCGACCATTGCTGCGGGTACAATGATGCGACGCACGGCGGTACATTTCTGGCCGGCTTTCACGGTCATTTCCCGTGTGACCTCTTTGATGAACAAATCAAACTCGGGCGATTCCGCTGTGGCATCCAAACCAAGGATCGACGCATTCAAGCTGTCTTGTTCAGCGGTATAGCTTACGCCATTTTGCGTGATGGCAGGATGGGTTTTGAACATCTGTGACGTCGCAGCAGAGCCGGTGAACGTCACGGTGTCCTGACACCCCAAAAGGTCAAGCGTATTGCCCAATCCGCCCGTTACCAATTGGACAGCCCCCTTTGGCAAAAGGCCACTTTGATCCATCAAGCGCACACAGAGCTCGGTCACATAACATGTGGCCGTTGCCGGTTTTACAATGGACGGAACCCCCGCCAAAAGCGCGGGCGCAAGTTTTTCCAACATACCCCAAACGGGAAAGTTAAATGCGTTGATATGAACCGCAACGCCCTGTTTTGATGTATAAATATGTTGACCTAAAAACGAACCCGTTTTACCAAATTGTTCGATATCGCCATCGACGATAATCGTGGTATTCGGCAGTTCACGACGCCCTTTTGCAGAATACACAAACATGGTGCCGATGCCGCCATCAACGTCAATCATGTGATCAGATAATGTAGCACCTGTGGCAAACGACAAATCGTAAAGGCTTTGCTTGTGCTCGTTCAAATACAGCGCCAAACCCTTAATCATCTTCGCACGTTGGTGAAACGTCATCGTGCGCAACGCGGGTGCACCATGATCGTTTGCGAATTGCAACATGCCGGCATAATCCAATCCGTCATTACCTGCAGTCGCAAAGTCAGCACCTGTAATGGCATGATTGATCAAACGCGCAGAGCTATTTGCTGACACCCATTCACCCTTAACAAAACTCGACACATTGATCATTTTGCAACCTTTTCGAAAACTTGAGTCGATTTAATAATTGACCGAACGGTTGGTTTATGCAAGTCTTTTTAAAAATATTAGGACAAACCGATGCAAAGCATTTCTGATACCCTGCTTGTCACAGCCCATGAAACATGGGTTGAAATCACATTAAATCGCCCAGATCGATTGAACAGTTTTAACGACGACATGCACCGTGCGCTGTATGCGGCTTTGACCGAATCTCGTGACACAGGAATGCGGGCCGTCTTGCTGACAGGGGCGGGACGCGGGTTTTGCGCAGGTCAGGATTTAGGGGATCGTGATCCTTCAAAAATGACTGAAGCGCCCGATTTGTCGAAAACATTGACCACCTTTTACAATCCACTCGTGCGCTTGATAAAGGCGATGGAATGTCCCGTAATTTGCGCCGTAAACGGCGTGGCTGCGGGGGCTGGTGCAAACCTTGCGTTGGCCTGTGATATCGTGATCGCGTCCGAAAAGGCCAAGTTCATCCAATCCTTTGCCAAGGTCGGATTGGTCCCCGATAGCGGCGGAACGTGGACTTTGCGTCATTTGATCGGCGAAGCGCGCGCCAAGGCATTGGCCTTGACCGCCGAACCCGTGACCGCGACACAAGCCGCAGATTGGGGTATGATCTGGAAAGCATTGCCAGAGGATGAATATTTGGACCATGCCCGCGCCCTGGCCGCGCAATTTGGATCCGCACCAACCATCGGTTTGGCGATGACCAAAGCCGCGATCCAGGCCGCCGCGACAAACACATTGGACGAACAATTGGACCTAGAAGCCGCCAGCCAGAAAATCTGTGGTCAGACGCCCGATTATGCCGAAGGCGTCAGCGCATTTTTACAAAAACGCGCACCAAATTTTACGGGAAAACGGTCATGACCAAATCTATTGCCGAACGATCCGCAACCGCGTTGATGGAAAACGACCATGCATCGAAATGGTTCGGATTTGAAATCGTGTCCGTGTCTGAAGGCGCGGCGACCTTGGCCATGACCGTTCGCCAAGATCATTGTAACGGCCACGGAACGTTGCACGGCGGCGTTAGCTTTGCCTTGGCCGATAGCGCGTTCGCCTTTGCCTGCAACAGCCGCAATCAGGCAACCGTCGCGCAAAGCAATAGCATTCTGTATCTGGCACCCGGTCACATCGGCGATCGCATGACAGCGACCGCCCGCGAAGTGTCGTTGAAGGGGCGCACAGGATTATATGACGTGACCGTCACCAACCAAGATGGCACAGTGATCGCCGAATTTCGCGGCCAATCGCGCGCCATTGGCAAACCCTTATTTGATGCGGAAGGACCACAGGAATGAAAGATCTTACCCCCCCGAAATCTTCCCTAGACCCGATAGAAATCGCCAGCCGTGATGAAATCAGCACGTTACAATTGCAACGGCTGAAATGGTCTTTGTCACACGCGTACAACAATGTTCCGTTTTACAAAGCATCCTTTGATGCAGCAGGTGTACATCCTGATGATCTAAAATCGTTGTCGGATTTGGCCAAATTTCCGTTCACCGTGAAGTCTGATCTGCGGGATAATTACCCGTTCGGAATGTTCGCTGTCCCAAAAACCGATATCATGCGTATTCACGCATCCTCGGGGACAACCGGTAAGCCAACGGTCGTGGGGTATACAAAAAATGACGTCGATATGTGGGCCAATATGGTTGCGCGATCGATGCGCGCCTCTGGTGTGCGATCTGGTGATACGGTGCACATCGCTTATGGCTACGGTCTGTTCACGGGCGGTCTTGGGGCACATTATGGTGCGGAAAAGCTGGGCTGTACCGTCATTCCCGTGTCAGGGGGCATGACAGAACGACAGGTCACCTTGATCGAAGACTTTAAGCCAGACGCAATCATGGTCACGCCTTCATATCTGTTGAACATTTTAGAGCAATATAAACGACTGGGCAAAGACCCCCGCGCGTCATCCTTGAACGTTGGGATCTTTGGCGCCGAACCGTGGACCAACGCGATGCGCGGCGAAATCGAACAGGCGTTTGATATGCACGCCGTCGATATCTATGGCCTGTCCGAAGTCATGGGCCCGGGTGTGGCCAACGAATGCGTCGAAACCAAAGATGGGTTGCACATTTGGGAAGATCACTTTTACCCCGAAATCATCAACCCCGACACGGGCGAACCCGTGGCGGACGGTGAAATGGGGGAACTGGTCTTTACCACGCTCACCAAAGAAGGCATGCCCATCATTCGATATCGCACCCGCGATTTAACGCGTCTTTTACCCGGAACAGCGCGATCCATGCGCCGCATGGAAAAGGTAACAGGTCGTTCGGATGATATGATTATCTTGCGCGGTGTGAACGTATTTCCGACCCAAATCGAAGAACAGATAATGCGCATTGATGGGCTGTCGCCACATTTCCAAATTGAGCTGGTCAAAAATGGTGCACTTGATGCGATGCGCGTGCATGTCGAACCAGAGCCAAGCCATATCGAACACCAAGCCGCACTGGCCACGCAGTTAGAGAGCTTGATCAAAGACGTCGTCGGCGTGACAGCGCATGTCATCACCAATGACCCCGGGAACGTTGCGCGGTCCGAAGGCAAAGCCAAGCGCGTCGTAGACAATCGAAAGTAGGCACACAGGTGGCAAGAACAATCGCAAAGGACTATAGTGAAAAACGCCAAGCGATCCTGCAATCGTCGGCCGAACTTTTCGCAGCCGAAGGATACGGCCGCGCGACCATGTCGCAAATTGCCCAAGCCTGCGGCGTGTCCAAGGCGAACATCTATCACTATTACGACAGCAAAGAAGCCCTGCTCTATGATATCTTGGAAACCCACCTCCGTGATCTAAGAGATACCATCTGCGGCCTGACATTTACATCAACCGAACCACGCAACCAATTGTTAGAGATCACCACCGAATTGCTTTTGTCCTATCAAGGGTCTGACGCATCGCACAAGGTTCAGATCAATGCCATTTCGGTTTTGCCACCTGATCAACAACGTATTTTGCGGGGATATCAAAAGGAATTGGTCACCTTTGTCCAAGACCGCATCACTGCCATTGTGGGCATGCCAAAAAACCAAGACCCCGCCTATTTGCGCGACATCACCATGTCACTGTTTGCGATGGTAAATTGGCATTTCTTGTGGGACGGATCTGCCGATGAAACGCGCAGACGCACCTATGCTGTGCGGATTTGCGCTTTGATCGACGGTGCACACTAGCGAGTTTATGCAATATGTTACAAAATTTTCTTTGAAAAGATATTTTTGTAACATTTTATTTGGAGACTCGCACGTGGCTGTGATATTTGTTCCGTAATCGGCAAGGAGATCCGCAATGTATGCGCAAATGGTAACATCAGACCCCCGCGACGAAACCGTTGAAGACCAAGCTTTTCAAGCACGCATCGATGCGGGCGAAAAAATTGAACCGCGCGATTGGATGCCAGAGGGCTATCGCAAAACCTTGATCCGTCAGATCGGCCAACATGCCCATTCTGAAATCGTTGGCCAATTGCCCGAAGGTAATTGGATCACCCGCGCCCCGACCCTTGAACGCAAGGCAATCCTTTTGGCCAAGGTTCAGGACGAGGCAGGACATGGATTATATCTGTACTGCGCCGCCGAAACATTAGGGGTCAGCCGCGATGAAATGACAGAAATGTTGTTGGATGGACGTATGAAGTATTCGTCCATCTTTTCTTATCCCACACTGACATGGGCGGATATGGGCGCGGTCGGCTGGTTAGTCGATGGTGCCGCGATCATGAACCAAGTTCCTCTTCAACGTACATCTTATGGTCCCTACGCCCGCGCCATGATCCGTGTGTGTAAAGAAGAAAGCTTTCACCAACGTCAGGGCTTTGACATCATGATGAAGATGGCCAAAGGCACCCCCGCGCAAAAGAAAATGGCCCAAGACGCGTTGAACCGCTTTTGGTATCCATCCTTGATGATGTTTGGCCCGTCCGACAAAGACAGCGTTCATTCCGCACAATCGATGGCGTGGAAAATCAAAATGAACACGAATGACGAATTGCGCCAGAAATTCGTTGATCTGACCGTACCACAAGCGGAATACCTTGGCCTAACCATTCCCGATCCAGATCTAAAATGGAACGAAGAGCGCGGGCATTATGATTATTCCGAACCGGATTGGTCAGAATTTTACGATGTCCTCAAAGGCAACGGCCCCTGTTCAGTCGATCGCATCGAGACCCGCAAAAAAGCATGGGATGATGGCGCATGGGTGCGCGAAGCGCTCATGGCGCATTCCGAAAAACAAAAAACAAAGGTAGCCGCAGAATGACCGAACCAAAAGCACCAGAATGGCCCTTGTGGGAAGTGTTCATCCGCGGGCAACATGGCGCAAGCCATCGTCACGTTGGCAGCCTGCATGCACCAGATGCCGAAATGGCCATCAAACACGCACGTGATGTTTACACCCGTCGCAAAGAAGGGGTTAGCATTTGGGTGGTACCGACCACGGCGATCGCAGCATCCAACCCTGATATGAAAGGGCCACTCTACGATCCGTCCGATAGCAAACCTTATCGCCATCCAACCTTTTTCGACATTCCCAAAGAAATAGGCACGATGTAATGACAACCGAATTATTTGAATATCTGCTGCGCCTTGGCGACAATAGTTTGGTGTTGGGCCATCGGTTGTCTGAATGGTGTGGCAAATCCCCTATACTAGAAGAAGACATTGCAATTTCAAACACGGCATTGGACTTTATCGGCCAAACGCAGCTGTGGCTTGGGCTGGCCGCCACTGTCGAAGGTCAAGGCAGATCTGCGGATGATCTTGCGATGCTGCGTGATGTTTGGGATTTTCGCAATCTTTTGCTGGTTGAACAACCAAATGGCAATTTTGGCGAAACGATTATGCGGCAATATTTGTTCGACGCTTGGCATGTTCTATTGCTGGACGGATTGACACGGTCTCATCACCAAGAAATTTCTGCCATCGCGCAAAAGGTGGTGAAAGAGGTCCGCTATCACATCGAACGCTCGCGTGATCTTGTGATCCGCTTGGGCGATGGAACACCCGTAAGTCACGAAAAAATGCAAATTGCGCTGGATCGGCTTTGGCCCTACGTCCGCGAAATGTTTGACGTCGATCCGGTTGAGCATACCTTGATCGAACAAGGCCTGATCCCCGATACATCCACATTGCGCGCGGCATTCGACGCTGAGGTTTTGAAAACCTTCGCCACCGCAACACTCACCCTGCCCAGCAGTAACTTTGCCCATCTTGGCGGTAAATCTGGCAAACGCCACAGTGAACATTTGGGGCATCTTTTGACACAGATGCAATGGTTGCAACGCGCCTATCCAGGCGCAACTTGGTAAGACCATGACGTCAGAACAAGACATTTGGTCGTGGCTGTCAGACATCCCAGACCCCGAAATTCCTGTGATCAGTTTGGTTGATCTCGGTGTTGTGCGGGGCGTTGAATGGGCAAGCGATCACTGGGTGATTACCCTGACACCAACCTACACAGGATGCCCCGCTACGACAGTGATCAATCTATCCGTTGACACCGCTCTGCGTGACAAGGGTCTGGAAAACTTTGTGATCAAACAGCAAATTGCGCCACCTTGGACAACCTATTGGATCAGCACGGCAGCCCATGAAAAGCTTCGGCAGTACGGCATTGCCCCGCCGTCCGCGGCAGGTGGGCCCACCGCCTGCCCGCGCTGCGCATCCGGTGATCTAGAACGCATCAGTCAATACGGGTCAACACCGTGCAAAGCACAATGGCGATGCCGCGCCTGTTTAGAACCCTTTGATTACTTCAAATGCATATAGGACCTCAGACATGGCCAAATACATTGACCTAACCGTCACCAAGATTGAAAAAACAACCGCCGATGCGATCATCGTGAGTCTGGCGCCCACCGATGGGTCGGTTCTGTCTTTTGTCCAAGGTCAATATCTTACCTTTAAGCACATGCTTGACGGGCAAGAGGTGCGCAGATCTTATTCCATCTGTTCCCCTGTCGGTCATCCTGTTGTGCAAATCAGTATCAAAAGGGTCGATGGGGGGGCCTTTTCAAATTGGGCAAACACCCAGTTGACCGTGGGCGATAGGCTAACCGCGCTTTCCCCAATGGGTCATTTTCACACGCCCCTCAACCCAGATAACGCGGGGGCATATCTTGGATTTGCCATCGGATCAGGGATTACGCCGTTGCCCCCAATCATCCGCACCACGTTGCAAACCGAACCAATGTCCAAATTCTCGCTCGTCTATGCAAACCGGTCTATCCAATCTATCATGTTCAAAGAAGAGCTAGAGGATTTGAAAAACCTATACATGGACCGGCTCAGTATCACGCATATCCTAAAAACAGGACAAGAAGATATTGACCTGTTTTCCGGTCGGCTGGATGATGCCAAACTGTCTGAGCTGTTTCAAAAGTGGATCCATGTGCCTCGGTTTCAGACAGCCTTTATTTGTGGTCCAGAGCCCGCAATGCGTACCATTGACGACAGTTTACAGAAATTTGGCATGCCCAAAGAGGCCATCAAATACGAACTGTTCGGCAGCTATACCCCACCTGTTACAAAGCCTGCAAACGCAGCAGACACCGGCGCAGCAACATCCGTTTCCATCACCTTAGAAGGCGCGTCCCATACACTTAGGTCGGACGCACAGACATCCATCTTGGATGCGGCATTGGCGGCGGGCCTAGATGCGCCATATGCCTGCAAGGCTGGCGTGTGTTCCACATGTCGGTGCAAAGTCACCAAAGGCAGCGTTGACATGCGTGTCAATCACGCGCTTGAGGATTACGAGGTTGCGCAGGGGTATGTTTTGTCCTGTCAGGCCTTTCCAACCAGCGCGGAAATTGCCGTCGAATATGATGAATGACGGCGCGCTAGCTGCCCTTGGCCAAAGCTTCAGACGCGGCCTCTAGCTCGGCACGGTAATCTTGGGATCCGACCCATGCGCCCAATCGATCAAGATAGTTTTTCAACTGCTCCATTTCAGTTGTGGTCAAAGGATCGGTAAGAATCGCCTCTAACCGATTTGAAACCTCACGGGCCTTTTTGCGGATTTCGCACCCCTGTTCTGTGGGGTTCAACATAAAAACACGCGCGTCTTCGGTCGAATTTTCACGTTCAATCATGTCCGCTTTTAATAATTTTTGGATTAAGCGCGACGTTAAACTTTTCTCTAAACCAGTCATTTTTGCGATATCGGCAAAGCTGACACCTGGGTTATCACAGATGATCCTTAGAACGCGTAACTCTCTAAGATTAAAACCAGTTTCCCGTACGAATATCGGATCATTAATGGCAATCGCTTCCTGAGCGACGATGTTAAGCCGATAGGTCAGTCTGTCATTTTGGAAAATCTTCACACGATCGCTCCTAAGTGCATCAAACGAAATTATTGACATATAATTTTTATATGGCAATATTCTTATTGTGAGAATATATTAACAAGCAAGAATATGTCCAGATGTTTGACGGGTGGTTTGCGACACAAAAGCCAACAGTCACTGCGTGGTTTCATGAACTGCACAGACATCCTGAACTTGGGTTTCAGGAACAAAAGACTGCGGCCTTTGTCAAAACGCAGCTGCGGTCATTTGGTCTGACACCCGAAACGGGAATAGGCGGCACCGGTGTCGTCGCGACGCTTGTCGGAACCCGTGGGCCGGGACGCTCAATTGGCCTCAGGGCCGAACTAGACGCCCTGCCATGCAAGAAGAAAATGGCCTAAGTTATGCATCACGTGAGACAGGCAAAGCACATATGTGCGGCCATGATGGACATTGCGTTACGCTGTTGACCGCCGCGCAATATTTGACGACCCACCCCGATTTTGAAGGCACGGTTCATTTCATTTTCCAACCCGCCGAAGAGCTATTGGAAGGCGCGCAGGCAATGATTGCCGATGGCCTTTTTGAAAGGTTCCCCTGCGATGAAATTTATGCGCTGCATAATATGCCGGGGCTTGAAAAAGGCGCAATCGGCGTGCCGGTCGGTGCGGCCATGGCATCGGCCGATGCGATTAATATCACGATCCACGCGAAGGGCACCCACGGTGCAGCGCCCCACACAGGCGCAGATGGCGTGCTTGCTGCAGCATCCTTTATTACGTCGGTGGAACAAATCGCGACGCGCGTCTTTGACGCGCGCCAGGCCGGCGTTATTTCATTCGGTGCAATACACGGTGGCACAGTGCGCAACATCTTACCTGCCGAAGTACGCATCGAAGGTACCCTTAGAACAAATAACGCGAACGCACGCGAAAATCTGATCGCGGCGATCGACCGTGTGGCGCGTGGAACAGAAACAACACATTCGGTTACGATTGACGCAGAAGTCATTCCAATGGCACCTGTCGCGATTAATGATCCCATAGCATCCGAAGCTGTGGCCTTTGCCGCCGAAACAGCGCTGGGTGCTGATCACGTCATCCGGAACGCGGCACCCATTATGGCATCAGAGGACTTTGCCTTTATGCTGGAACAGGTTCCGGGCAGCTTTTTCTTTGTCGGCCAAGATGGTCCGTTTCCGCATCATCCCGCCTATATCTTTGATCCAGACGTCATTCCAACAGGCGCGGCAGTTTTTGTCGAACTGGTCAAACAGCGGGGTACATCCAATATTCACTCAACCCATTGTTCAGCGGACAATGAAAACATATCCAACGGGAGAACATAATGAAACACACACTCGCAGCACTTTTTGCCGCGTCGACGCTTGTGACAGGCGGGACGGCGGTTTCTGAGACATTGACCATGTCCAGCTGGGTTCCACCCACGCATTTCTTGTATACTGACATCCTGAAACCTTGGACAGACCAAGTGGCCGACGTTACCGAGGGTCGCGTCAACGTTATGATCCTGCCCGCCGCGCTTGGCAGCCCTCCCCAACATTGGGAATTGGCACGCACAGGCGTGGCAGACATCACATGGGGCAACTTTACCTATGAACCGGAACGGTTCGTTTCCATGTGGTTTGCTGAATTCCCCAATATGGGTACAGACGCCGAAGCACAGTCGGTCGCCCTATGGCGCACCTATCAGGATTATTTAACTTCGCATCCCGCCTATGCCGGTGTTCATATGCTGGGCGTTGGAATGTTTGGCGGTGGCCAATTGCACCATGGCAAACAAACCATCACAACACCTGATCAGATTGCGGGCCAAAAATTCCGCATGGGTGGCCCGATCCAAGAACAGCTATTAACATCTTTGTCAGCTGTTCCGGTCGCAGCACCCGCAACCAAAGCCTATGAAATGTTGGACAGCGGCGTAATTGACGGATCATTGCACACAATGGAATCTGTTGTGAACTTCCGTTTGGCGGAAAGCCTCGAGCATCACACCATCTTTCCAAACGGCTTTTATGATGCCACGTTCTTTATTGCCATGAACGGCCCACGTTGGGATGGTCTGGCCCAAGCGGACAAAGACGCGATTGCCTCAATCTCAGGGGAAGCGTTATCAGCGGCATGGGGCAAGCAATTCAACATTCAAAATGCGGCTGCCTTTGAAAAACTCGGCGCTGCGGGTCATGATATTGTAGATGCTTCGCCAGAATTGATTGGTGCAGTGGACGCCATTTATGACACAATGGTCGATGACTGGGTCGCCGCAGCACAGGCGGACGGTGTCAGCGATCCAAAGGCGATGCTGAATGCGTTCCAAGCAAGCTACACATCGCTTGCAGCAAAATAATCAGGCGGGTGCGCGTTGGATCGCGCACCCCTTACCTTTTATCTGGCGAAACGATGCAACACTCTGCAAAACATATACTTTGGCTTATTGAAACCGTGGTCGCGATCATCGTTATTGGCATGGTCGCCCTTACATTTGCGGATGTGATCGGTCGGCGCTTGTTCGGTGCCCCGATATATGGGGCGAATGATTTAACCGAACATATGATGGCTTTGATTGTCTTCGCTGGACTGCCAATCGTGACGGCAAATGGATTACACCTTACTGTTGATCTCTTTGGCAAGTTTCTGGACCAAAGTGCAATGCGGTGGTGGTCAGTGCTGTCAGGTATAGCGGTTGCTATCATTCTTGCGCTGATGTCCTGGCTGTTTTTCAAACAGGCCGAAACCGCCCGCGACATCCGCGAAGTCAGTCAGGCGCTTAATGTGCCACGATCGCCCCTGTACATTTACATCAGCATGTCCTGCGCACTTTCGGCCTGCGTTGCTGGGATAACCGCATTTATTGGGCCACTAAAAACGACGGACACACAAACCTCAGAGGATATGCTATGATTGTAGGCTCAATTGCGATGGCAACGGCAATTCTACTCGCGTTTTTGCGGGTTCCTTTGGCCTTTGCACTGCTGGCGACATCAATTGTTGGGCTGGGGATGGTCATCAATTGGAATACTGCCTTTTTATTATTGCCGATGACAATTTCAGATGCGGTTCTGTCCTATGATCTGGCTGTGGTTCCTATGTTTATCTTGATCGGCAATGTGATCTCTCGCACTGGGATCGCGCATGATTTGTTCAAAGCGGCCTATGCCTTTGTCGGGCATGTTCGCGGCGGTTTGGCGCTGTCGACGATGGTGGCCTGCTCAGGCTTTGCCGCTGTCTCTGGCTCTAGCTATGCGACCGCAGCAATGATGGCCAAAGTGGCCTATCCGTCGATGAAAAAATATGGCTATGCCGACGAATTGGCGGCCGGCACGATTGCGGCGGGCGGAACCTTGGGTATCTTGATCCCACCGTCCATCATTATGGTGGTATATGGCATCCTCACGCAAACCAACATCGGGCATTTGTTCATCGCAGGCGTTGTCCCCGGGATCTTTGGATTGTTGATGTACATGATTGCCGTTCGTATCGTTGCGGCATTAAACCCGGACCAAGCGCCAAAGGGCGAACGTACACCGTGGACGCATAAGCTGCGCGCTTTGGCGGGGGTGTGGCCCTTTATGTTGTTGTTTGGACTGATCATTGGCGGTCTTTATGGTAAGCTTTTCACCCCGACCGAAGCGGCGGGTATGGGTGCAGGCATTTCCATTCTGATTGCCTTTGGAACGGGTCGTTTATCGGTGGGTGTCTTTCGGGCAGTGATTATTGAAACAATCTATACCACTGTTGCGCTTTATGCTGTGCTGTTTGGCGCGCTGATGCTGTCAAAACTGTTAACAATGTCAGGCTTGGCCACAGGTGTTTTGGCGCTGGTTCAATCCACAGGGTTAGAGGGCCTGCCTCTTGTTTTTGCGATCCTGCTTGTGTTTCTGGTATTGGGCTGCGTCATGGACTCTATGGCGATTATTTTGATCTTTGTCCCTTTGTTCGCTCCGATTATCGTTGCTCAAGGGTTTGATCTGGTATGGTTCGGCGTCATCGTGGTTGTCGCAACTGAGATCGCGATGATTACACCACCCATCGGAATGAATGTTTTCGTGCTCAAGGCCGTGTTACCACAGGTACCAATTCAAAAGATTTTTAGAGGCCTGGTGCCGTTCATCTTGGCTGACGTCATACGATTAGGCGTATTGGTGCTCTTTCCCGCATTAACGCTTTGGCTGTAACCATCAGATCATGCGCGAAGATACACACATAAGATATCTTTGCGGATGGGTGTTTTGGTGTCCTAATGATCTCGGGTACTTGTGACGAAGTCAACATCACCAAGCATGCAGCTGCCCATCTCAGTCTCGTAAGTTTACGGCAAACGGTCCTCTCAAGCCCTACGGGTTGCCCATCAAAGCGATTATTAGGGAAAAAGTTTTCTTAATATGCATTGTTCTATGCACTGTCCACAAAACATATGCTGGGCAAACGGTCTATGGTGACAAGCGAACATCGCAATAACGATATGATCTAGCCCGCAACCTTTTGTGCGGGTTTCATTGCGTCAACACGAGTTGAATTCGCCACCGTCAGGTTATGATATATCCAAGCATTGCACATAATTGGACACAGTCAGAACCATAAAAAACGCGTAACCGCGGAAACAGCATCGCCTAGGTAAATAATATTTTCAGAAGATATTTGGTTGCGGGAGCAGGATTTGCTCAAGCGCAAACTTTAGGTTCGCAGGCCAACATTTTATTGCAAAATTGCTAGCATCGCAAATAAGCAAAAAACATAACCTCCACTGAGGTGATCGCTGATCTTACAAGATTAAGAATTTCAGAGGTAATGACATTTTGGAGCAGACCACTTAGCAGGTGCATAGTTGACCTAAAGCAT
>Ga0181601_10002337_pt1 | contig 16221 bp, 17 predicted proteins | sample 041ome_8_FD_133020 | JGI IMG/M metagenome (GOLD analysis project Ga0181601, IMG submission 133020) | Coastal salt marsh microbial communities from the Groves Creek Marsh, Skidaway Island, Georgia - 041407BS metaG (megahit assembly) | ecosystem: Environmental > Aquatic > Marine > Intertidal zone...
GAATGCCCCATGGGCATCACCGTGTTGCCGCGTTCTGATGTCACTGATCGAACCCATCCGCGATGGCGCGAGCGTTTGAAATCAGTGGGCTATGCCCAGTCTGCTGTTGAAGTGCGCATCACAAGTTCAAACGGTGAAACACTGCCATTGGGTGCAGTGGGCGAAATCATGGTGCGTGGTGATCTGGTGATGCCTGGATATTGGCAAAACCCCAGCGCATCAGAGGAAACACTCGTTCAGGGATGGCTGAAAACGGGGGATATGGGGGCCTTGGACGCCGACGGGTATTTGACGCTGCATGATCGGTCTAAAGATATGATCATCTCGGGGGGCACAAATATCTACCCACGTGAGGTCGAAGAGGTGTTGTTGGAGCATCCCGCTGTGCGCGAGGCGTCGGTGGTTGGGCGGCCCCATCCTGAATGGGGCGAAGATGTTGTTGCCTTTGTGGTGGCCACAGGCATCGATGCCACTGATCTGGATCGCTTTTGCCTTGAACATATGGCGCGTTTTAAAAGGCCAAAATCATATGTGTTTGTCGATGAATTGCCAAAAAACAACTATGGCAAAATCTTGAAGACCGAATTGCGCCAAAGGCTTTAGATCAACGGATCAATCTGCTGGGCTTGCGCAGTTTCTGTGCCAAGCCCCTCGATGCGATCAAACCTGACGTAACACAAGGCCTGTTGCCCCGAAACCGTATGTACTGTGCCGACAGCTTTTCCTTGTGACAAAAGTGTTTGCCCGCAGGTGACCGGTCCTTGGAATGTCACCCGTGCAAGCCCTTTGCGCAGCTCAGTCTTATGTTTCATGCGTGCTGTGACCTCTTGGCCAACATAGCAGCCTTTTCTAAAATCAACGCCGTTCAAGCGCGCAAATCCCATCTCAAGGATATAGCTCTCTGATGTGAGTTCTGCGCCAAATTCAGGGATGCCAAGCGCGACGCGTTGCGCATCCCAGTCTATCTGTTGTGTGGTTTCTATCGGTGCACCATAATATCGCCAGCCCATGTCCGCATGACGCGGATCGACAAAAGCCCCAGCCGGCACAGGTCCTAAACCACAGCTCACCGTGATATCCGTGGCAGCTATCGCGACATCGGCGCGTAATTTGTACATCGTTAGGCGCTTGGTCAGGTCCCCTGCCTGTTGGGTGGCCACGTCAACCAAAATATCGTTGCCGGCTGGCACCAAAAAGAAATCGACAAGATATTTACCTTGCGGTGTCAAAAGCGCAGTATAGACCATTCCATAGTCCAGCTTTTTCACGTCATTTGAGACAAGATTTTGCAAGAATTTACGTGCATCTGATCCCGATATTCGCAAAATTGTCCGTTCTGACATAACGACCGCCGTTTTCTGTGTGACCAACATATGTCATATAGGGTATCGACCGAACAAGGAAAAGCCATGGCTGCGCCAATTTCAATAATCATACCCACTCTGAACGCCCAAGACGCCTTGGGGCGGTCTTTGGTCCCATTGTTTGAAGGGGTACACCAAGGCGTAATCCGCGAGGTTATTTTTTCCGATGGCGGATCACAGGATCGCACCAAAGAGATTGCTGACGACTTGGGGGCAATTTTTATGTCTGGACCGGCTTCGCGCGGTGCACAAATCGCGCGTGGGATGACCGCGGCGCAGGGCGAATGGCTTTTGGTGTTACATGCTGATACGGTGTTGCCCGATGATTGGGTCAATTTGTGCATGACCCATAGCACACAGTTTGTGGATAAAGTCGGTTATTTTGATCTGGCGTTTGATCACGGTGGGTTCGGGGCGCGCACCGTGGCCAAATGGGTTTGGCTGAGATCGCGTTTGTTTGGCCTGCCCTATGGAGATCAGGCGATTTTCATAGCACGTCACCATTTGGATGGGATCGGCGGCTATCCCGATTTACCTTTGATGGAGGACGTTGCCCTTGCGCGTATGGTATCGCCACATTTGCGGCCCTTGGGCGGTCATGTCACGACAAGTGCGGAAAAATATCATCGAAATGGATGGCTGAAACAAGGCGCGCGTAATTTGATTATGTTGTGCCGTTTTTTGTTGGGGGCCGATCCCCAGCGCCTCTATGAGGCGTATTACAAACAGAAACGTTAGGATCAGACTTGGACCAATTTGTGATTGTCTAGGCGAACTTGGCGCGTCATGCGCGCTGCAAGCTCGGGGTTGTGGGTGGCGATCAGCGCCGTCAGGCCTGTTTCGCGAACCACATCAAGTAAGACATCAAATACCTGATCAGATGTTGTTTGATCCAAATTTCCGGTTGGTTCATCGGCCAACAAAACCCGTGGATTATTTGCCAGTGCCCTACAAAACGCGACGCGTTGTTGTTCGCCGCCCGAGAGCTGCGACGGGCGATGATCACCACGTTTGGTCAACCCAACCATGCCAAGCAATGTTTTTGCATGCGCGGTGGCGTCGCGGTCCGATGTGCCATTTGCCAATTGTGGTAAAATGATATTTTCGATGGCACTGAATTCGGGCAAAAGATGGTGAAACTGGTAAACAAAGCCAATATCTTGTCGACGCAGCTTGGTGCGTTTGCGATCATTTGCGTCGCTGACACTGTGTCCGCCCAGAATGACCTGTCCTTGATCTGCGGTATCCAAGAGGCCTGCGATGTGCAACAAAGTTGACTTGCCCGCACCTGACGGAGCAACCAGCGCAGTCGTTTCACCTTTGGTCAGCGAAAGATCCACATGATCCAAGACGCGAATTTCATTCGGGCGGCCATGGTTATAACCTTTGCAGATACCGCGCAGTTCAAGAACAAAGTCATTCATAGCGCAGTGCCTCGACTGGATTTAGGCGTGCCGCACGGCGCGCTGGAAAATAGGTTACGCCGAAACTAAGCGCTAGGGAAAAGATGACCGCGGATAGAACATCACGCAGATGCAATTCTGCCGGCAAGGCGTAGATCCCGCGAATCGATGGATCCCACACGCCGCCACCCGAGTAATAGTTGATGAACGAAAAAATCGGATCAATATAAACTGCAAACAAGCACCCCAATATTACGCCGAAAGCTGTGCCCAAAACCCCTGTAAACGCGCCACATAGGAAGAACACGCGTAATATCGAGCCTTGTGTAAGACCCATGGTGCGCAAAATGCCGATGTCGCGCCCTTTGTTTTTCACCAACATAATCAATCCAGAGACGATGTTCATGGTCGCAATCATGACAAGGATACCCATGATGATATACATCACATTGTCCTCAACGGTCAGCGCACGCAGGTAATTTCCTGATGCATCGCGCCATGTCCATAACTGATAGTTTGACGGCAGAATACTATTAAGGCCATTGATCACAGGTTCAAGATTTTCAGGATCGCCAAGCAACACCTCGATTTCATCGGCGACGCCATCGCGGTCAAAATAATCCTGAGCTTGATCGAACGGCAAATATGCGCGGGTTTGGTCAATATCAAATCGGCCAGCGGTAAAGATATAGGCAATCTGAAAAGATTTAACCCGCGGGCTGGTGCCAAAAGCTGTTTTTACCCCATCGGGGCTAATTAGCTTGATGCTATCTCCGACCGAGACGTTTAAGACGCGCGCAATACCAGAGCCAATCGATATCCCATAGGGAAAATCGGTGATCTGTCCTTGTTGACGTTCAGGGTTTGCTATGCGTTCAAGATCTAAAAGATCTTCGTAATGGATGCCAAACACCTGAATGCCTGTGTTTTCACCGTTCGCGTTCGCCATGACTTGGCCTTTGACCAAAGGGGCTGCGCGCTTTACACCATCGATGGCTTTCACGCTTTGGGTGACCTCTGCATAATCAGAGATCGTGCGCGACAGACGGCCTGTGTCATCGCGCGTCGGCAGTTGGTATACTGTGATATGTGCGTTCGCGCCTAAAATTGTGTCGACCAACTCGGCTCGAAAACCGCTGCGCACGGCCATAGTCGCGATAAGTGCGAAAACAGCCAGCGTGATACCAATCAAGCTGATCCAAGTCATCACGCTGACACCACCATCGGCGCGCTTGGCCCGAAGGTATCGCCATGCGATCATGAATTCATATTTTGAAAATGGCACCGAACGACTCCTGCATTTAGGGCCAACGTGTAATCTGGGACAAAAAAGGTCAAGCCTTATGAAAAAGCGATGGCGTTTTTCGCGGATCTAAGCTTTTTATACACAAAACCACAGGAAAAGATCCCATGCATCGATTGCGTTATACCCAGCTATTGACCCGTTTGCCCGCCACTGTGCCTTTTGTTGGGCCTGAAACCCAAGAACGCGCGCGCGGGGGGGCATTTGTCGCCCGCTTGGGGGCTAATGAAAATGTGTTTGGTCCGTCGCCTGCTGCGGTGCGTGCCATGCAAAATGCAGCAGATCAAATTTGGATGTACGGTGATCCAACCAGTTACGACCTACGGTGCGCTTTGGCTGCACATCTTGGGATCGGCATGGACAACATTGTGGTCAGCGAAGGGATCGATGGCCTGTTGGGCTACATTGTGCGCATGTTCATTGAACAGGGCGACAGCGTTGTTACCTCAGATGGTGCCTATCCAACGTTCAATTATCACGTTGCAGGCTTTGGTGGTGTGCTGCACAAAGTTCCCTATCGCGACGATGCAGAGGACCTGCTGGCGTTAATTGCAAAGGGTCGCGAGACAGGGGCAAAACTGATTTATTTTGCAAACCCTGACAACCCTATGGGCAGCTGGGTCGACGGTGCAACCATTGTCGCAGCTTTGGATCACTTGCCCAACGATGCGCTTTTGATCCTTGACGAAGCTTATGTCGAGTTTGCGCCCCACGGGACCGCGCCTGTGATAGATATCCAAGATCCGCGCGTTATTCGATTGCGCACGTTTTCCAAGGCGTACGGCATGGCTGGCGCGCGCGTTGGTTATGCGTTCGGCGCGGCCGAGGTGATCGGCCAGTTTGAAAAAATTCGAAACCATTTTGGCATGAACCGTGTCGCGCAAATCGGTGCATTGGCTGCCTTGAATGACCCCGAGTGGTTGGCGAAAACGGTCTCTAGCGTTGACGCTGCACGCAGACGCATTCATCACATAGCAACTGAAAGCGGGTTGACCGCGCTTGCGTCGGCAACCAATTTTGTTGCTGTCGACTGCGGGCAGGATGGTCCGTTTGCACGCGCGGTATTAAACCATTTGGTCAGTTGTGGCATTTTTGTCCGAATGCCTTTTGTGGCCCCGCAGGATCGGTGTATCCGTATTAGCGCGGGGCGCGAACAAGATCTGGATCATGTCGCACGTCATCTGCACGATGCGTTGGCTGTCGCGCGGGGGTAGGTCACCCGCGCGCAATAATACCTGCCGCAGCATCAACAGCACCTGATCCATGCGGAATCTCTAGGGCGCACAGACCTGCTTGGACAGTTCCAAGCAAACCCATGATCATTTGGGCATTTACATGTCCCATATGTCCAAAGCGCAAAAATCCATCGCCTTTTGGATCGTCTGGTGTCGACATGCCCAAACCGATCCCCAAGGTCAATCCCGCGGTGTCCTGCGTCCAGCGCCGCAGGTTCAGACCGTCAGGCGCCCCCAAATGCAGCGCAGTCACCGCATGACTGCGCAAGGCGGGGTCGGCAATGTTCATGCGCATGGCACCTTTTGTGCCCCATTGATCAATGGCGGCCCAAATCGCGTTTGCCAAAACCTTGTGGCGGTGCCAGACGTTTTCCAGCCCTTCTGCTTCGATCATGCCAAGCGCCGCGTCTAGGCCGTATAGATGGTGGGTCGGCGCAGTACCGCAAAATAGCTGATAGTAAAGTTCTGGCTCTACCCGTGGTGCCCAGTCCCAATACCAGCTGACATAGTCCAAGGTTTTCTGGCGTTGTGCCGCACGGTCGTTGAAATAAACGAAACCGACACCTGCGGGTACCATCAATCCTTTCTGGCTGGCGCTGATCATTACATCTGCACCCCACGCATCCATTTCAAACCGATCACACCCCAAAGAGGCAACGCAATCGACCGCAAGCAACGCTGACGATCCAGAGGCATCGATTGCGCGGCGCACGGCCGCCACGTCATTGCACACAGAGGACGATGTATCCACATGGGTCAACAACACCGCACGATAATGATCCGCAGCACATCCCCGCAGCTTCGTTTCAATTTGATCTGGGTCCACTGGCGCGGCGTTACCAAACTCGATCAAGTCAACGTCTATTCCCATGGATTTTGCGGTTTGCGCCCAACCATGTGCGAAACGGCCAGTTGATGCGACCAAAACGCGATCACCGCGGTTTGCCATATTGGCCAGAGATGCTTCCCATGTGCCATGGCCATTACATATATAAATTGCCACATGCCCGCTGGTGCGTGCGACATTTTTTAATCTAGGGATCAGGTTATACGTCAGATCAACCAATTCCCCTTCGTAAATATTGGGGGATGCGCGATGCATCGCACGCAGGACCGCGTCAGGAATGACAGAAGGGCCAGGAATGGCCAAATAATTTACGCCGGTGTTTAAGGACATGATCAATCCATTAGGTTGTTTGCCGCATTGATAGGCAATAATGCCGTCGCGTCAATATCACTTGGCTTGCGGGAAAGGCGAATGCGCAGTACACAGCCCAAAACCATGGGAGCAAGAATGTTCGATAGCATTCGCAAAACCGTTAAATCTTGGGAACGCAAGGCGCGCCATTCTTTTGGAACGGATATTTCCACCCCGGCCCAACGGTTTATGGCGCATGTTCATTTTCAAGTATTTGATGTGGCTTATTTGCGCGTCCTGTGGACAAATTTTTACAAAGTCACGGACGGCGTCTTTCGTTCGAACCAACCGACAGCAGGGCGATTGGCAAGCTATAAGCGACGTGGGATCACCAACATTCTTAACCTGCGTGGCGAAGAGAAGCTGTCGCATTTTTTGTTCGAACAAGAGGCATGCGCCGCGCTGGGCCTTACGCTATATTCAATCAAATTTGGCGCGCGCCACGCCCCGTCTCGCCAATCGCTGATTGATTTGTTTGATCTCTTTGATCGCATTGACAAGCCATTTTTGTTGCATTGCAAATCGGGTGCGGATCGCGCTGGTTTTGTTTCGGCACTTTATTTGTTGGATAAATGTGATGCCTCTGTGCCCGAGGCGTTAGCGCAGATGGGATTGCGTTATGCCCATCTAGATTTCACGGATACAGGCGTTTTGGATTATACGTTGAATATTTTTGGCGCAAGACAATCCCAAGGTATCGTGGCGCTGCGTGAATGGGTGCGCGATGAATATAATGCACAGATTGTCCATAGTGGCTTTGAAAATCGCGCCAGCTACCACGATATCGTTACTGCATTAATTGACGCTAAAGCGCGCGCTGTGTGATCCACACGCCGAGCGCAATTACACTGATGCCCGTTGCGCGCATCATATTCAAAGGCGTTACATTTGCGCCAAATAATCCAAAATGATCAATCGCTGCTGCGCTGATCAATTGTCCTAAAAGGACAAAGAACACTGCATTACCAAGCCCAAATTTGGGTGCGATAAATGTGATGGACAAGACATAAAAGGCAACCAAAAAACCGGCGAGGAATAAATGCTTTGGCGCATCAAGTGCTGTTTTGATCGCGCTTGGACCTGTGAGCAACGCCAAGATCAAACAGGCGCTAAACGCCACGCTAAATAGAATTGCACCCGCAACGATGGGTGACCCGATAAATCGCCCCAAAGCCGCGTTCAACGCCGCAAGGATCGGTATGCCCAGTCCCGCGAATAACATTGTGATGGCATAGCTGTTCATCGCGGGCCTCATTGGTTTATAGGTCTAATTCTTCGACAAAACGGGCATTCTCTTGGATATACTGGAACCGCAATTCCGGTTTTTTACCCATCAACCGCTCGACCAAATCAGATGTTTCGCCGGGTTCATCTTCGTCGATTGTCACGCGGATTAATTTCCGCGTTTTGGGATCCATTGTGGTTTCCTTTAGGTCCTTGGCGTCCATTTCACCCAGACCTTTGAACCGCTGGACATCAATCTTGCCTTTGCCGCCCAAACCTTTTTCCATGTAAATCTCTTTTTCGGCGTCATTCGACACATATAGCCGCTTGGCGCCTTGGGTCAGACGATATAGCGGCGGACACGCTAAATACAGGTGCCCTTGGTCGATCAATGGGCGCATTTGCGTAAAAAAGAATGTCATCAACAAGGACGCGATATGAGCGCCATCAACGTCAGCATCCGTCATGATGATGATTTTGTCATAACGCAAATCATCGACGTTGAATTTGGTGCCCATGGACACACCCAGCGCTTCGCAAAGATCGCTAATTTCTATGTTTGATCCTAATTTATTCGACGCAGCCCCAAGGACGTTCAAAATTTTGCCTTTTAATGGCAACAACGCTTGATTTTCGCGGTTGCGCGCGCCTTTGGCTGATCCGCCCGCGCTGTCGCCTTCGACGATGAACAATTCGGTACCTTCACGCGATTTGGCGGTACAGTCTGTGAGTTTACCTGGCAAACGCAGTTTTTTGGTCGCAGATTTACGTTGGGTTTCTTTTTCTTGGCGCCGGCGCATCCGTTCTTCTGCGCGAAGAACAAGGAAATCCAAAATCGCGCCTGCAGATTTTGTATCAGAGGCAAGCCAGTTATCGAAATGGTCACGGACCGAGTTTTCAACCAAACGCGATGCTTCGACAGTGGCCAAGCGATCTTTGGTTTGGCCGACAAATTCGGGTTCGCTGATAAAACAGCTGACCAAGGCACAGCCGCCTGTCAATAGGTCTTCGCGTGTGATGTCTTTGGCTTTTCGGTTATTGACCCGCTCACCATAAGCGCGAATGCCTTTTAGGACAGCGGCCCAAAACCCCGCTTCGTGTGTGCCGCCCTCAGGCGTGGGAACCGTGTTACAATAGGACTGAATGAACCCATCGCGCGACGGGGTCCAGTTTATGGCCCATTCGACCTTGCCCGGAACATTAAAGCGTTCTTGGAATTCCACGGTTCCTGCAAAAGGACGATCCGCATAGGTCGATGCCTTTTGCAACGTCTCATTCAGGTAATCTGATAAACCGCCGGGGAAATGGAACGTTGCCTCGGTCGGCGTTTCGCCATCATTGATCGCAGATTTCCAACGGATTTCTACGCCGCTGAACAAATACGCTTTGGATCGAATTGATTTGAAAAGACGCGCCGGTTTGAACCGGTGGTTGCCAAATATCTCGGGGGCTGCGTGGAACGTGACTGTGGTGCCGCGGCGATTGGGTGCTGCGCCAATCTTTGCGACGGGTCCCAAAGGAATGCCGCGCGAAAACCGTTGTTCAAACAATTCTTTATTGCGCGCGACTTGAACGACCATGCTGTCGGAAAGCGCGTTGACCACCGAGGCGCCGACACCATGCAGGCCCCCTGACGTTTCATAGGCTTTACCGCTAAATTTTCCGCCCGCGTGAAGGGTACACAAGATGACCTCAAGCGCGGATTTATCAGGGAATTTGGGATGCGGATCGATCGGAATGCCGCGACCGTTGTCGCGCACGGTTAAGGAATAATCTTCGTTCAACTCGACTTCGATCCGGTTGGCGTGCCCTGCGACCGCTTCGTCCATCGAGTTGTCCAGAATTTCGGCCACCATGTGGTGCAAGGCGCGTTCATCTGTGCCGCCAATATACATGCCCGGCCGTTTGCGAACAGGCTCTAGGCCTTCAAGTACTTCGATAGAAGACGCGCTATAGTCGTCGGTACTTGCCTGGGAAAGTAAGTCGTTCATTCGATCTGCTCTATTCGATTTTTGGCATTATGGCAGTATCAGTTCAAAAGGGGAAGTGGTGAAACGGTATTATTCACGTCTCAGCCGATTCGCCTCATTGCCAAGCGAAGGTTGCCAGCGTTAACAAATTTGTTAATTTGCCAAGTTGACGTATCGTAAATGTTTTTGCGGAACACATTCTGTTAAACTCATGGCTGTTGTGCGCCCGACACCGATTTTGAAAAATTCAAAGTGATAATTTGGATGGATGAGTTTTTCAATAATTTTTTTTGGTTAAGCATATGATAAGTATATATAAAAATTAATTCTTTCAATTTTTTGATATGTATCGACAAGGTCCCCTGTGAAAGGGCATTGCGACCCTGCGCAGAATTCTGCACATTGTTAACATGTTAAAACAAAGTGAATTAAAAAGCTTTCCTTAAGAGATTCGAATACGCTGGCTTATCGCTCCAACCCCACCTGATGCCAGCGTTAATCCAAGCCTCCGCGTGGCTTGGAACGGGGTCGTCTAGCAGATAATGCATCCCCCCACTCCCTTACTGATTAGACGACCCCAAATATCCGAACTCGACTCTTGCCCGTGACCAGGAATTGGGATTAAGTGTCCCGATCTAATTCTGAGACTGACAATGGCCATCCCTCAAAAATTACGCGATGAATTGCGTCGCATCATTGTACTTGCTCTGCCGATCATCGGGGGCAACCTAGCGATGATGGCGGTTGGTATTACAGATACAATTATGGTGGGCTGGCATTCTGTCGAAGAATTGGCCGCGCTGACCTTGGCCTCTACGCTTTTCGTGAATATCCTTTTGTTTGGTGTGGGCTTACCAACGGCTTTGGTGCCATTGGTGGCCAGTGCCTTTGCGGTGGATGACACGCGCCAAGTGCGTCAAACGACGCGAATGACACTGTGGCTGTCGGTGATTTTTGGAGCGTGTACGCTGCCGATATTCATGAATGCCGAGGATCTGTTTATCCTGATAGGTCAAGACACTCACATTGCGCATATTGCGCAGCAATATTTAACAATTGCAGGGCCAGCCATCATTCCCATTTTGTGGGCCAACGTTTTACGCAGTTATTTATCGGGGATGGAGCTGATTAAATTTGCAACCCTGATGATGGTGTCCGCAGCCGTTTTGAATGCGTTGACGAACTATCTTTTGATTTTTGGTCACTACGGTTTCCCTGAAATGGGGGTGCGCGGGGCGGCGTTGTCATCGGTTGTTATCAATTTCTTGCAGGCAATCATCATATCATTTTACGCGATGCGCAAGCTGCCCGAACATGAATTGTTTGCGCGGTTCTATCGGCCAAATTGGGGGGCGTTTTGGCAGGTGTTTCGCCTTGGGATGCCGATTGGTGGCGCCATGTTTGCCGAAGCAGGGTCCTTTGCGGGGGCCACATTCATGATGGGGTGGTTGGGCGTTGTCGCATTGGCGGCACATGGGATTGCGCTTCAAATCGCGTCGGTCACGTTTATGGCGCATCTGGGGATATCGCAGGCAGCAACAATCCGTGTTGGAAACGCCTATGGTCGCAAATCCAAAGCGGACATGCGCGACCGATCTATCGCGGCGGGAACCATTGGCGTGGCTTGGTCGCTGATGACCAGCACATTATTCGTTGTTTTTGGCGCTGAATTGATCGGTCTATTTTTGGGGCAAAATGAACCGGCGCGTAACGAGATCATCGCGTATGGCGTCGTGTTATTATACGTTGCCGCACTGTTTCAATTGGTTGACGGGGCGCAAGTGGTTGCCATGGGCGTTTTACGTGGCATCCATGATACCGCGGTGCCCATGCTGATTACTTTTGTCAGCTATTGGATCATCGGGTTGTTGGGGTCTTATGTGTTCGCGTTTGTCTTTGGCTGGAACGGCGTCGGACTTTGGTTTGGGCTTGTCTTGGGGTTAGGAAGTGCGGCAGTCGCGCTTTGCGCGCGGTTCGTCTTTCTCTATCGCCGGATCAGTGATGATGATCAACCAACAAGCCCGGCACAAAACGCGGCAATCCGGTCGCACGCCTGAGTTAGGATAGCATCGGATGTTGCATAGCTGATCCGGAAATTTGGCGATAATCCAAACGCCGCACCGAAGACAACAGCAACATTTTGTTCCTCAAGCAAGGCCATTGCGAAATCTTCGTCATTGGTGATTTTGCGACCGGTCGCTGATGTTTTTTCGATGAAATTTGCAATCGACGGATAGACATAAAACGCCCCATCCGGTTTTGGACATGTCATGCCATCAATCGCATTTAACCGATCAACGACCAAATTGCGCCGCCGCACAAAGCTTTCGTTGAAGGTATCCAAAAACTCCATCGGGCCGTTCAGCGCTTCAAGTGCTGCCCATTGCGAAATGGTGCAAGGATTTGATGTGGATTGGCTTTGTACTTTGCGCATGGCATCGATTATGGGCTTTGGCCCGCCCGCATATCCAATGCGCCACCCTGTCATAGCATAGGCTTTTGATACACCGTTGCACGTCAATGTGCGATCATAAAGGCGGGGTTCGACCTGTGCGGGGGTTGCAAATTCAAACCCGTCATAGACCAAATGTTCATACATATCGTCCGACATGACATAGACATGATCATGCTCGACCAAAACATCGGTCAGCGATTTCAGTTGATCATGGGTATAGGCCGCGCCCGTCGGGTTTGAGGGGGAATTGAAAATGAACCATTTTGTGCGCGGTGTAATCGCTTTGCGCAGATCCTCTGCGTCTAAGCGATAGTCGTTTTCCGCCGTTGTAGGAACGATGACGGGCGTACCACCAGCCAAGGCCACCATGTCGGGATAAGACACCCAGTAGGGGGCCGGAATGATGACTTCATCGCCTGGATTGATCGTGGCAATCAAGGCATTGAACAGGATCTGTTTGCCGCCCGTTCCGACCGAAATTTGGTTCGGCTGATAGCTTAGCCCATTTTCGCGGGAAAACTTGTCGCAAATGGCGCGTTTCAAAATTGCCATGCCGTCTGGATCGGTATATTTCGTCTTTCCGACGGTGATGGCCGCTATTGCGGCGGCTTTGATATGTTCGGGGGTGTCAAAATCAGGTTCCCCTGCACTCAGCGATATGACATCACGACCCTGATCGCGCAGCTGGTTGGCCAGTGCTGACATGGCGATGGTGGGGGATGGTTTAAAGCGCGAAAGAGCGTCTGAGAATTGCATGATAGCCACCGATTTGAAACTTGGTGTATAATGTCATAGGCTTGGGTTTTGAAAACTACAACAGGAAACGATTGGTTTAATGCAAGATAACGACTTTGATTGGTATGGCCCTGAAACTTCAACATTTGGTGATCGTTTGGCGGCGGCGCGCGAACAGGCGGGCATGACGCAGGCGCAATTGGCCAAACGTTTGGGTGTAAAGGCATCCACATTGCGTGCTTGGGAAAACGATATGTCCGAACCGCGCGCCAATCGATTGTCAATGTTGAGCGGTCTTTTGAACGTATCCCTGCCATGGATGTTGACGGGGAAAGGGGACGGCGTCGCCTCGCCCGAGGATGAAAATCAGATCCCTGCTGACATCAGCGACATTTTACTTGAAATTCGTGACCTAAAGGCGTCAATGGTGACAACTGCCGACAAATTGGGTCGGCTTGAGAAAAATCTGCGTCAAAAATTAAAGGAAATTTGATGACTGAGTCGATTGATCACAAACGCAAGCGGTTGAAAATGCGATCTATGCGGCGTGGGATCAAGGAAATGGATTTAATTCTTATCCGATATAGTGATCTTTACCTGGCTACGATGTCCGAGGCGGCATTAGACCACTATGATGCACTTTTATCCGAAAACGACCAAGATTTGTATCAATGGTGCTCGGGCCAAGTTGCCCCGAAGGCGGAATTTGCTGATGTGATTGATCATATCAAGCAGATGATTGAAACAGAAAACGGTGTTGCGTAGCGCTTAACGATATATTCGCAAATTTAGGTCACCTTGTCTCAAACTTGATTGACGAGGTGACCCATGAACGAATATTCATCCTTTCCCCATTTGGGCAAACATGCCGTAATGGACTCTATTTAGACGCGCTGGCCTTGGTTGAATGGCTGCATCGCTTGTTGTTGGATGTGATCAAAGACGAATTTGAACGTCTGGGTATTTTGGAAATTAATGCGGTTCAAGCGTTGCTGTTGTTCAATATCGGCGAACAAGAGGTCACAGCGGGTGAATTAAAGTCCCGCGGATATTATCAAGGTAGCAATGTCAGCTATAATTTAAAGAAATTGGTCGAATTGGGCTATATGCATCACCAGCGGTGTGAGGTGGATCGCCGGTCTGTTCGTGTCAAGCTGACACCAAAGGGGCGCGATGTGCGCCAAACGTTGCAACGTCTGTTCAACGGTCATTCTGAGAAAATGCTAAAAGTGCCTGGCTTGGATGAGACGGCCGTCATCTCGGTCACCGAAACGCTGAAACGTTTAGAGCGGTTTTGGACCGATCAGATACGCTATATCTATTGATCAGCGCCTAATGCGCCAATGGCAATAACTTGCAATTCTTTGACCAATTTACGTTCCATTGCAGCCTGATAATCGTCGAACCCTCGGGCCGTTTCTATAAAGCCTTGGTCAGGGTCAATGACATAGGCTGTGAAATAGGAAGTCAGCGCGGCGGTGTCGTCGTCGCCTGCAACCCCGCGCAGAGGTGATGCGCCAACCACCAAGGCGTTGACGATTGTGCCAGACATCTGACCACGCACATCTTGGGGTCTGGGTCCATTGTTCGATTTTCCATCGCCCGAAATATCAAAGGTTGCTTGCCAACATTTTGGTTTTTGGGCCAGTAAATCATGGGCAAAGCGCATCGCCGCACCAATGGCTGTGGTCAGATCGGTCAAGGATTTTTTGTGGCTTTGTAAACGCTGCGCCACCTGCAATAAATCCGCCTCAGATCTAATCGTTGTCCAGGGCTGGATCATGGTTTGCGAATATTGGCCGCTCCATTCAAAAATGGCAAGATCGACCCACACGTCTGGCATCGCAAGAAAAGCGGATGCCACATCAGGCGACGTCAGGGCTTGGGCAAGTCCTTGTGATTGAAGGATATATTCGCGATCATCCACCGAACCCGATACGTCCAATCCTAGAACAAGCGCTTGACGGCAGGTGGCAAAAGATGGCTGCGCGGCGACACAAAGGGCCGCCGCAAGCAAATATTTTACCAATGACCTGTGTTGCCCATGGATGCCCATGGTTCTGCTGGCGGCAGCGCATCGCCCGCCTGCAACAATTCGATCGACACATTGTCAGGTGAACGCACAAACGCCATACGCCCATCGCGTGGTGGACGGTTGATTGTCACGCCCGCATCCATCAATGTCTGGCACAGGTCGTAAATATTTTCGACCTCATAGGCCAGGTGTCCAAAATGACGCCCGTCGCTGGGCAATCCGTGATCGCCATCCCAGTTATAGGTCAGTTCAACGGGACAGTCCTCTTGCCCTTCGGGGGCCATAAAAATCAGGCTATAACGGCCATTTTCATCATCGCGTCGCCGAATTTCTTTCAGCCCCAGCAACGCATAAAATGCCATCGATTTTTCTAAATCCAGAACACGAACCATCGTGTGCAAATAACGCATCAAACTCTCCTATGGATTTACGGTCTGCCCATATGCAAAAAAGCCGGCAATTTCCTTAAAGCCTGCATCGCCAACTTTTGAGGTTAAAACAATGATGCCTGCTGCCTCGTTCGGATTTTTGCCAGATAGAAAACCCTCTACTGTTCTAGTTTCGAATTTCTTCTCTTCGGCGTCAAGGCTGAAAATGTCGACGCTATACCGACCGTTTGCGTCCAATTGACCACTGCCGATTGTGGTCCCCAATGCGGGTAAAAGGCCGACGAAAATGCCATGCTCGTCATAGATTTGGCGACCAATCGCTTGAAGTTCCACGGCGCCGATGTCGTCAAAATCATCAAAGTCAAAAATTAATTTGGTCTCACCCGTCGTATAGAGCATGGTGTCTGATGCTGTGGTGGTGGGGATCAATAGCCCGTCATAGGTGCCAGAGTATACCGCTTGGGAATTTGAGGGGCGCGCAAATTCAACCAACGATCCGTCACTATTGTATTGGTTACGGCGCAGGATGTATCCGCCAGGTCCTTCATCCAAATAGATGCCGGTTTTTGCAATGGCAAATTCGGCTGTTCCGCTTTTGCTTTTGCCATAGAGCGCGTGATAGGGATCTTGGTCGATTGTTGTGCCGGTTTCTGCATCTATAATTTTCGGCGTTGATTTGAACGCTTTGACACCGTCTGACGTGATAACTCTGGTCAAAATCTCATAAGCAACTTCGGCGGTTCCATCGAACGGGATATTATCAACATAGAGCAGGTCTGACGTGTTGCCGTTCTGATCGGTAACTTGCAGAAATTTAAAGCCGCTGATGCCGCTGTCGGTCAGGTTCAGCGGCTCTGGGCTCTGTCATGCTTTCGTTATTGTTTACGGACGAAGTGTTGCTATTGCCACC
>Ga0181601_10002339_pt1 | contig 16210 bp, 13 predicted proteins | sample 041ome_8_FD_133020 | JGI IMG/M metagenome (GOLD analysis project Ga0181601, IMG submission 133020) | Coastal salt marsh microbial communities from the Groves Creek Marsh, Skidaway Island, Georgia - 041407BS metaG (megahit assembly) | ecosystem: Environmental > Aquatic > Marine > Intertidal zone...
GAACAGGAAAAAAAGATCGATATTTTTTCATCAAAACAACCAACCGGGCTTATGACACGGTTGATGGGGGAAAACATGATGCGCAAGGATGGCGATGCGCATATTTATGAAAGACGGGCGATTTTTCCAACCCTATCACCAAAAACGGTAAAAAATATATGGCTGTCTCAGTTTGAATGCGCTACCCGAACATGTCTGGATCAGATTGTTTCAACAGGGCGTGCAGATTTCGTCAAAGACATCGCGATGCGTATTTCAGGCGAGGCGTTGAAATCGATCACGGGCTTGACCAATATGACGTGGCAAGAGATGGATCGCGTTAGCCAAGGAATGATTGATGGATGTGCAAATTATGCGGGTGATCCGGATATCGAAGCCCGGTGTCACGATTGCACAGCTTCGATAGACGCGCATATTTCAGAAATGATGCCGATTTTATGCCGTGCGCCGGATCATTCATTGTTGTCTGTGCAAATGCAGGCCGGTTTGGCCGAAAATATGATCCGCGCAAATATAAAGCTGGCGATCAGTGGCGGCCAAAATGAACCACGCGATGCAATCGCAGGTGTGGTCTGGGCGCTATTGACACATCCCGACCAATTGGCCCTTATCAAAAGTGGCGGCGCGACATGGCGCGACGCGTTTGAAGAATATGCAAGATGGATGTCACCCATAGGCATGTCACCGCGCGAAATCGCAAAACACTATGTTTTAGAGGGTGTTGAATTTGTCCCAGGTGATCGTGTGTTTTTAATGTTCGGATCTGGAAATCGTGACGAAGATAGCTTTTCTAATCCTGACAAATTTGACCTGACCCAAGATTGTGGGCCATCCATTGCCTTTGGCGCTGGTCCTCATTTTTGTGCAGGCGCATGGGCTGCTCGGGCGCTGATTGCTGATGTTGCGTTACCTATGATTTTTGACAGGTTGGCCGGACTTACGATCATGGGCGATGTTCCCTTTGGTGGCTGGGCGTTTCGTGGGCCGCAGGCCATGCCTGTGTCATGGTTGGTTCCTTGATGGTCGTATGCCACCGTCTGCGCGGTGGGATGAAGCGTGCTTGATCGATGAACGCATTTCCTATGGCCAACGGACCAGACGGTATGATCTGTTCGGCCGCGTCACTGACGTTCACATATCGCCTATGCTCTCGTCGAAACGGCAGGGGGTATTTTCGTGTATTGCATTCCAAATATTGTGTCCTGCGCACATAAAATCTATGATAAATTAATAATATCAATAAGTTATAATGTGATATTGGTCTTAATTTTTTTGATCTGCTGCATTTGTGTCTTTGATAATGACCTGCACGATACAGTAAATCGGTAATGAATTACCATTCTATGTTGGATTAGGAAAAAAATTGGGATCTTTCAACTGTTGTTAAAAGAGAGGGAAAACAAGGCTAGTGTTGAAAGACCCCAAGGCACGTAGGAATTAGATACGATGAGAACAGATAAACATTTCTTGTTGATTGTTCCTAGTTAATCTTATGTAAGGTTTTGTTAATCTTTGACATTGATCTCTGGCTCTAAGATCGGTTGTCGGACGGAATCCATCCTCGATACAGAGGATGTTCGGCTGTGATCGGCAAGGCCACGGGATGTCCGGTGCGTGCAGAATGATAAACGGCCGTGACAAATTCGATTGACCGCCGCGCATCTGTCAGATCCACACAACGTGTCTGTTTTCCCATCAAAGCGTTATAAATTTCGAACGAAAGACCGGCTTGGCCTTGGTGTTTTGCGCGCGTGTGTTCCACGATTTCATCCACCCGCGCTTGGTCTTGGGGCGCACGGGCCCAAAAGGACCAAGTGTCTTCGGCAGGGGTATAGGGTTGGGTGCCACTTTCGGCGGTGAGCCCATCAAAGCAAAAGCGCAGGCGCGTGGTATCGGTTGCAGCACCCAGGGTTACAGAGCTGGTCAAAACCGCACCGTTTTCCATCGTAATCGCGAGTGCGGCGCAGTCTTCGACTTCAATCGGATTCACACGTGTATCGAGCGCCGCATAGACCGACTTTACAGGTCCCAAAACAAAACTAATCAGATCGTGCATGTGGATCGAATGTCCCAAAATTGCCCCACCTTGTTCGCCAGACCATGTGCCGCGCCAGTCCACAGCATAATAGGCTGCGTCGCGGTTCCAATGCGTTTCGATCGATGCAACATAGGGTTTTCCTGCGATCCCTGCATCCTGCAACGCAATCAGTTGGGAAAAACCAGTACCGAACCGATATTGAAATACCGGAAAAACCATTTTTCCCGTCGTTTTGGAAATTTCTATCAGGGCGTCCACCTCGGCCACGCTATTGCAAAGTGGTTTTTCACAGGTGACATGCTTTCCAGAGAGAAGAGCGCGTTTGGTGAAGTCAAAATGCAAAAAGGGCGGTAGGCAGATATCGATCAAATCGATCTCGGAATCGTCAAGGACGGCTTGAAAATCGGTTTCGCAACGGGTCGCGCTGTCGGGGGGTAAAAAAGCACTGATGCGACCTTGATTTACATCACAAATGGCGCGTACGTCAAAAAGATCGGGCAGGGCGCAATAGGCATCGTAATGTTTTTGTCCAATCCCTGCGCCAATGATCGCAACTGTTATTTTTTTCATTATGGTTTCCTTAGCGCACAAGGATTACGTGATCATTTTGGTCTTGGTGCTGCGGGTATTTTCGGCCAATGATTGCGCCTCAAGGGCAAGGCGCATTGTGGTAAATGTGTGGCTTTGCGAAACTGCCGTTTCGCTACGATCTTGGACATCGGCGACAAGGCGCGGAAAATAGGGTAGCCCAGCGTCACGCCCATCGATGCGTGAATTTTCCTCGTGATTGACCAGATAAATTGTATCTGTGACGTGGTCGCGGCCAATATCCGTGTATTTGCGGACCTCAATTGTGCCATCTGTGCCTTGAATAAATAAACGTCCATCGCCCCATGTGGGCAATCCATCAGGCGTAAACCAATCTACGCGGATATAGCCATGCGCATGATTAGACCGCAGTCCCATTTCTCCAAAATCTTGGAATTCAGGATATTCTGCCATGGTCGAGTTTTCAACATATGCATGAGAAATATGCGCGTCATTTGACCCTGTTAGGTACAAGAACTGATCAATTTGATGGCTGCCGATGTCACATAAAATCCCGCCGAAACGTTCGCGTTTGAAAAACCAATCTGGACGCGTACGCAGGTTTTGTTTGTGTGGTCCTAACCCAACGGTTTGAATTACGCGACCAATGGCGCCGCTTTGGACCAGCTCAATCACTTTGGTCATCGCGGGCACTTCGAAGCGTTCAGAGAAATTCACTGTCCAAATGCGGCCTGTTTCCTTTTGCACAGCACAAATTTCGGCGAGCTGTTCCAGAGTTGTGCATCCTGGTTTATCGACCATCACATCTTTACCTGCACGCATTGCCGCGATGGCAAGTTTTGCGCGATCTGCTGGCACAGCGGCGATTAAAACCATTTTGACGTCTGGGTCATCAAGAATGCCACGCGCATCGGTTGCTTTTTCCAATTGGGGAAAGGTGGTGCGAAATTTTTCTTCGGTGACCGCAGGGCCGTTTGTCCAATAGGCATTTGCAAAACATCCTTGTGACATCATGTTTCCAAGCATGCCAAAGATATGGCCGTGATCTATTCCGAGAATGCCAAGTTTGAAGGCCATCTTTTTCCTTTATGTACTTAGTGTAACGTGGCGCTTTTCACGGGCCGCACGTTCAAGCGCCGAAATCAATCGATGCACATGCAGCGCATCACGCCCTGTGATACGGGGGGGCCGTTTATGGTCAAGCGCCGCTGCAAAGTCGTCAATTATCGATTGATGCCAAGCAGAGGTAAACGCCATCGGATCTGCGCCGGCACCTGATGATTTTTCGCTGCCAAAGGTGGCGACGCGCCCATCCCTGTAGCTTAACGTTAACATGCCCGCGTCCAGATGGGCAGAGGCCTGTGTTCCGTGCAAGGTGATGGTTTCCCCTTTGCCAGGATAGCTGGCGGTGGTTGCAAACAAGGTACCGATGGCACCATTCTCAAACTGAAGCCCCGCTGTGACGATATCTTCGGCTTCCATATTGTGAAACTGGGTTGTGGCAGCCATTGCTGAGACATGCGTTACTGGACCACACAGCATCAACATAAGATCAAGCGTGTGAATGGCTTGGTTGATCAAAACGCCGCCACCATCGCGCGCATAGGTGCCACGCCCCTCGATGTCGTAATAGGATTGCGGCCGCCACCATGGCACCGAGACCTCAATCAATCCGAGCATGCCTAGATCATGCAGATGCATTGAGAGGGTGTTCACGATCGCGCGCATGCGATGTTGAAACACCATACCTAATGGGATATTTGCTGTTTCGCATTTCTCGACCAATTCGGTTGCAGCTTCCAAATTCCGTTCGATCGGCTTTTCCATCAATATGGGCATTTGCGCTGCCGCACAGGCGTCGATGAAAGTGCGGCGTGCATTTGGAGGCGTGGCCAGAATGACAAAATCGACACTTGGATCGTTTAGAATGGTTTCGATCATGGCCACATTTGCCCCAAGATCAGGGTGCTTTTTCGTGAAAGCAAGCGCAGTTTCGGCGCGTTGCGACAGGACATATTTCAACTGGACGCAACGGCTATTACGAATGGCTTGTGCGTAGGTATCACTGACCATTCCCAATCCGATAAGCGCGACCTGTTTCATTTTGCCACCCATTCATGGCAAACCTTCCAACAGGCAAGATGCGGACCCATTCGTGTTTGGCATGTTTGCCGCATAAAATACTGTCCTGTTTTATTGCATTTCCATGTAGTTGGATGTTACGAGCGTTGTTTTTTTCTGTCTATCATCAGAAATTTAAGAAAGCTGAAGTATAACTCAATCGACTTCATCATCTGAGAACAAAACCGCCTGTAGGCGCATTGCTGCATGAACCAAGATGTCTTTGCGCTCAATTGCGCTAGCAATTGACATGCGCTGTGTCGGGCCGTGGAACGCCAAAGAGGCGACATAGCGGCCAAGCATATCGGTAACAGGCACAGCAATAGCAACCATACCATCCATGAATTCTTCGTCATCGATCGCATATCCATTTTCTTCGACCGCCTGCAATTCCGTCAAAAGGGTGTCAGGATTTGTGTGCGTTTTTGACGTCAATGGATTTAGCGAAAGCGAACGCACCAGATCTGTGCGCGCTTTCTGTGCTAGGCTTGCCAAGAAACATTTTCCGCTTGCCGTGCAATGAAATGGGACATGCGTGCCCACCGGCAACTGAATACGAAACGCCCAATCCGTTTCGATACGGTCGAGATAACTCATCCCGTCATCTTCTGGCACCACAAAATTTACTGTCTCGCGCACCTGTTCCGCGACATCCAAAAGGATCTGATGACGGCTGATATAGTGGCGCGAATTGTGCAACAGGCCAGCGCCAAGCGTGCGCAGGCGACGTGCGGCATAGAATCGTTTCGATTGTCCAACCCGGGTCAGAAACCCATTTTCCTCAAGGGTTGTGCATAATCGATGGACGGTTTGCTTTGGCAAGCCCAGATCTTTGTTTATTTCCGTGGCCGTCATTGGTCGGTCGCTTTTCCCAAGGATTTCAAGGATTAATAGCGTTCTAAGGTTGGTTGGAATTCTGTCTTCGTCCGACATATTTGGTCCTGTGGTCGAAAATAATTGAAATTGGTTTCGACTATTGTAACATGCAATCAAAATAAAAACGAGACAAAAAGTCTCAATTTTTGAAAACGGGGAAAAATGGAATTCGATTACGTCATTGTTGGCGCTGGTTCCGCAGGGTGCGCTGTTGCTGCGCGGCTGTCCGAAAATGGTCGCTATAGCGTGGCTTTGCTTGAGGCTGGGCCCAAGGACACAAATCCATGGATCCACATTCCTGTTGGTTACTTTCGAACAATGGGTAATCCAAAGACCGATTGGATGTATAAAACCCAAGCTGACCCGGGCATTGCGGGCCGTGCTATACCATGGCCGCGTGGTCGTGTGCTTGGTGGGTCGAGCTCGATTAACGGTTTGTTATATGTGCGTGGACAACCGCAGGACTTTGACACTTGGGCACAAATGGGCTGTACAGGGTGGTCTTGGGACGATGTGTTACCCTATTTCAAGCGTGCCGAGACATGGAATGGGCAGGACGCATCTGGCCTTCGCGGTGATGCGGGTCCCTTGTCGGTTCAATCGTCGCGTCTGAGCCGCGATATTGTGGATCACTGGGTCCAAGCGGGCATTGCCGCAGGCTATCGCTATAACCAAGACTACAACGGTGAAGATCAAGAAGGCGTTGGATATTTCCAGATGACCATGAAAGGCGGGCGACGTTGTTCGTCTGCGGTTGCCTATCTTAAGCCGGCCAGAGGGCGCAAGAACTTGACCGTTCTAACCGATGCCCAAACCCAAAAGGTGATTGTTCGTGATGGCGTCGCGACAGGTGTGCAGGCTGTGATTGATGGAACACTTACAACGCTCACAGCGCGCAGGGAAGTTATTCTCAGTGCAGGTGCCATTGGGTCGCCTCAGATTTTGATGTTGTCAGGTATCGGTGATCAAAACGACTTGAAACCTCTTGGGATCGATATGGTTGCCCATGTCCCGGGTGTTGGCAAAAATTTACAGGACCATCTACAAGCCCGCCCCGTTTTTAAAACCAACCTCAGCACAATTAATGTCGAAACGGACAACCTGTTCAAACAGGCGATGATTGCAGTGCAATATGCCTTGACCGGACGCGGTCCTATGACCATGGCTGCCAGCCTTGGCACCGCTTTTTTGAAAACCGAAGCGCATTTGGAAACACCTGATATTCAATTCCATATTCAACCCTTTAGCGCGGATGCACCAGGGCAGGGCGCACATAAGTTTTCGGCGTTCACTGCATCGGTATTGCAGCTCCGCCCCGAAAGCGCAGGTCACCTAGCGCTTAAATCAGCCGACATAGCTGATGCGCCAGAGATACATCCAAACTATCTGGCAACCGAAACAGATTGCCGCACAATTATCAAAGGTGTCAAAATCGCGCGTCGTATCGCACAATTTGAGCCATTGAAATCGCACATCACCGTAGAACACGCCCCAGGCAAAGGCGTCGGTTTTGATGATGATGACGCAATTCTGGATTGGGTGCGCCGCAAGGCGGTAACCATCTATCATCCAACGGGCACGTGCAAAATGGGCAATGACGCCATGGCGGTTGTTGATCCGCGTTTGCGTGTGCGCGGGGTTTCAAATCTGCGCGTGGCGGATTGTTCTATCATGCCGATCATCACCAGCGGAAACACAAATGCACCCGCTATTATGATCGGTGAAAAGGTCAGTGATATGATTTTGCAAGACGCGTCCTAGACGCGTTTTCGCACAAACATCAGGGAAAAGCACCGATTCCTGATGAAAAATAAACCAAACTTGGTGCTTAATTAGGGAGGACATCTAATGTTCAATTTGAAGACAGTGGCAACAGGGGCAGCAGCCTTTGCAATGATGGCCACGACTGCGTTTGCAGAAACAGTTATTCGCGTTCAGTCAGTCATTCCAGCGCAAGCTGACGAAGTGACAATGCTCAAAGACTTTGCTGAGGATGTTGCTGCATTGACCAATGGGTCACTGAAAATCGAAGTTCTACCCGCGGGTGCCGTTGTTGGTGTCAGCGAAACGTTGGATGCTGTTGACAGCGGCCTGATCGAGGGTGGTTTTGCATGGACGCACTATTGGTCGGGTAAACATCCTGCCGCAATGCTCTTTGGATCGCCTGTTGCCGGTGCCGGTGTCGGTATCGACAACATCGCATTTGTTAGCTGGTTCCAGTACGGTGGCGGTAAAGAGCTGTATGACGAGCTGTGGAACAAGATGGGCATGAACGTTAAGGGCTTTATGCTACAGCCCGTCGGTCCAGAGGCCTTGGGCTGGTTCAAAGAACCGATCAACAGCATGGAAGATTTCCGCAAATATCGTTTCCGGACACCTCCTGGCATTCCGGGTCAAACCTATAAAGACATTGGCGTTGCCTCGGTTGCGATGGGCGGCGGCGACATTTTGCCTGCGCTTGAAAAAGGCACAATCGACGCAGCTGAATGGTGCTGTCCAAAGCCTGACAGCGTCTTTGGTTTCCAAAAGGTGCTGAAGCATTACTATTTGCAAGGTTTGCACCAAGTTGTTGTAAACGCGGACCTTTATATCAACGGTGATGTTTACAACGGTCTGACTGACCTTGAGAAAAAAGCATTAGAAGTTGCGGCAAACGCGTCTCTGTCAAAAGCAATGTCCTACCGTATCTATGAAAACGGTAAAGCATTGAAAGATTTGACAGAGAACCATGGCGTTATCTTGCACGATACACCAACCGATTACTTTACCCAGTACATGGAAGCTGCAAAAGCATCGCTTGAGAAAAACGCAGCAGAGGATGAATTCTTTGCAAAAGTTTGGAATAGCCAAAAAGCCTTTGCCGAAGTCGCTGTACCATTCTGGGCGGGTGCGCAAACATCAAACGCAAACTTGGGTCGCGCTTTTGCTGATAGTCTGAAATAAGAATGATACGCGGTCCCGCATGATGGCGGGACCGCGTCCATAAAAAAACTCCATAAAATATAAACAGGGGAAACAGCATGTCCAATGATGTGGTCATCGAAGACTTGGATATCACGGATGAATTAATCGCCGAGCGAAAGTCCGGCGCACCAGGTCAAACGCCCGAGGATATGGCTCCGTGGATGCGTCCAATTATTTCCGTTATTGAACAAACAAACCTTTGGGTTGGACGGGCAACATGTCTTTTGCTGATCCCTATTATCGTGGTCATGGTTTGGGAAGTGGTCGCGCGCAAGGTGTTTTTGGCGCCGACGGATTTTGCCTATGAATACAGCCGGATGTTAGCGGGTGCGATGTTCATGTTGGGCGCAGGTTATGCGCTGATGCGCGGTGTACATATTCGCGCGGATTTTTTGTACCGTAATTGGTCGCCGACAACCCAAGCAACCGTCGATACGGTTCTGTATTTGCTGTTCTATTACCCGGCGATGTTGTTTTTCTTTTTCGTGTCTTTGGAATTTACAATCAAAGCATGGGTGACTTGGGAACGCTCGATGGACACTGCGATGATGGCACCTTTGGCGCCGGCGCGCACTGCAATGCCGATTGCTGCATTCTTGTTGTTTTTCCAAGGGATAGCCGAAGTTCTTCGTTCACTTTATGAAATGCCAAAGGCACGTCGTGACAAGTTTCTGAAAATTATCCCAGTTTATCTGGTATTGTTGGCTTTTATCTTTGTTGACGCTTATTTCCCGAAAACAATTTCTGACAACGGTATATTGTCGTTCATCGTGACGGGTCTTGGTCTTGATAACGTTTCAAACCAGGCGATTGGCTTGGTGATGATTGCGGTTATGCTTTTCTCAATCTTCGTGGGTTTCCCGATTTCGTTCACACTGATTTTCTTGGGTTTTGTGTTCGGAGCGTGGGGTTTTTCGGGAAAGCTGACATTTTACCTGCAAACGTTCCAATTTAACGCGACGATGCGCGATGACCAATTGGTAGCAGTTCCGTTGTTTGTCTTTATGGGCATTATGATGGAACAGGCTGGGTTGATGGAACGCCTTTTCCTCGCGGTGCAATTGATGTTCAGCCGCACACGTGGCGCTCTGTATGTTGCGGTGCTGTTCGTTTCCACCATTTTCGCGGCAGCGACGGGTATCGTTGGGGCGTCGGTGACAATCTTGGGGATCATGGCAGCGCGGACTATGAACAAGTCGGGTTATGACGTGCGACTGGCCGCTGGAACGATTACTGCCGGTGGAACACTGGGCATCCTTATTCCGCCTTCGATTATGCTTGTTGTTATGGGGCCAGTCCTTGAGGTACCGGTCACCGATCTCTTTGCTGCGGCAATTGTTCCCGGTATCATGCTGGCTTTGCTCTATATGCTTTTTGCGCTTGTGCGGTGCTGGATCAATGGTGATCTGGGGCCAGCGTTGGCCGTGGAAGACCAGCCAGAAACATCGCCGTATTATTTCATCGAGTTTTCGTCGGTCATGATCGCGCTTGCAATTCTGTGTTGGTTGGGTGGCAAGGCGCTGGTGGGTGGCTTTACCGGGCTCTTTGTTGGTGCAAATTTTGTCATTCCGATGGCATGGATTGGTGCAATGGTTTTGACCTATCGTTTTGTGCGCGCGGTCAAACCGGGTGGCTTTTATTACTCTGAACTCTGGAAAGAGTTTTTCCTTGGCCTTGTCCCACCATCAACCTTGGTCGCATTTGCATTGGGCGCCATTTTGTTGGGTTGGCAACACCTGCCGAAGCAGCTGCAACCGGCGCATTCGGTGCTTTACTGTTGTCTTTGGCATACCGCCGTTTGAACTTCGCAAAATTCTATGATGCCTTGATCAAGACGTTGGAAATCACAGTTTTGATCATGTTCTTGGTCGCGGCATCCAATTTCTTTGGCGCGGTCTTTTCTCGCCTTGGAACGCCGACTATGTTGACGGATCTGCTTTTGGCGCTTGATTTGGGGCAAACGTCAATTTTGATCATCATCATGGCACTTATCTTTTTGTTGGGCTGGCCATTGGAGTGGGTTCCGATTGTCCTGATCATTGTTCCAATTCTGATCCCGGCTTTGGTTGAATTAAACGTAAATCTGACATGGTTTGGTATCTTGGTGGCTGTGAACTTGCAAACCGCTTGGCTTAGCCCGCCTGTGGCGCTGTCTGCCTACTTCCTCAAAGGCGTTGTGCCAGAATGGGATCTAAAGGACATCTATCTTGGCATGATGCAGTTTATGGTCATACAGCTTGTTGGTCTGATTTTGATCTTTATCTTTCCGCAGATCGCGCTATGGCTGCCCAGCTATATTTACGGTCAATAAGAATGGCACGGAAAACAAGTATGGTACGCTATTTCAAATGGTCGTTCATCGTAACTGTGGTTGGCCTTGTCTTGTCCGCTTGGCTGGGCTGGGCAACCGTGGGAACCATTAAGGGACTGTTGACCTTTTTGATGGTTGGTTTTGTACTGGCCTGTCTTGAGATTGCGTTGTCTTTTGACAACGCGATCGTAAACGCCAACAAGCTGGCTGATATGACGCCTGTGTGGCGGCAACGGTTTTTGACATGGGGTATCTTGATCGCAGTGTTTGGAATGCGCATCGTCTTTCCTTTGGCCATTGTCGCTATCTTTGCATGGATCAATCCTTTTGACGCGATGGTAATGGCATTGGCGGATCCTGACGAATATGCGCGCATCATCGGTCAGGCGCATGGTGCGATTTCCGCCTTTGGTGGGACATTTTTGATGATGGTGGCCTTGCGGTTTTTTGTCGACGAAGACAAGTCCATCGATTGGATTGGTGCGCTCGAACGCAACCTTCGTCGTTGTGGTTCGGTGCGTGGGTTCGAAATGGCCTTTGCCTTGATCATTATAGGTACTATCTCGCGCTACCTACCAGAGGACGATCGCGGCGTGTTTTTGTTCGCCGGCATTATGGGGTTGGTGGTGTTTATCATGGTTGATGGGCTTGGTAATCTTTTGGACCGCCCGTCTTCCGATGTCGCCCAGATAGGGGCAAAGGGCGGCTTGGGGGCGTTCTTGTATCTTGAAGTGCTGGATGCGAGCTTTTCGTTTGACGGTGTGATTGGGGCTTTTGCTCTGACGACAAATATTTTGCTGATTGCAATAGGTCTTGGCATTGGTGCGATGTATGTGCGGTCGATGACGATCATGCTAACAGAGAAAGGCACGTTGCAAGAATTCAAGTACCTTGAACATGGCGCGTTTTATTCGATTTTTGCGCTTGCTGTGATCATGTTTTTGCAATCATTGCTGCATGTGCCCGAGGTTATCACCGGCTTTATAGGCGTCGCCTTTATTGGCTATGCGCTTATATCGTCGATCCGCGACAATAAAAAATTAGAAACTCTTAACGATAGGATGTGAGGCCAATGCCACGACACTACCTTAAAAAGGCGACCTTGACCGCTAAATCAGGCGCAAGTGAAGTCCATGAAACAGTTCAAACCATCCTTGATGAAATCGAGGCAGGCGGCGACGCAAAGGCGATGGAATACGCGGCCAAGTTTGACAAATATGATGGCGCAATCATGTTATCCCAAGCGGATATTGATGCCGCCTGTGCCTTGGTGCCGCAAAAGTTGAAAGAGGATATTCAATTTGCACATGACAACGTGCGCCGTTTTGCTGAACGTCAACGCGCAACGATTTCCGATGTCGAATACGAGGTGACGCCCGGTTTTATAGCAGGGCAAAAATTGATCCCGGTGGATGCTGTTGGTTGTTACATTCCTGGCGGAAGATATAGCCATATCGCCTCGGCGATTATGACGGTTACAACGGCTAAGGTTGCCGGATGTCATCACATCACGGCCTGTTCACCGCCCCGACCAAACGAAGGCATCGCGCCCGCAATCATCTATGCGGCACACCTGTGCGGCGCTGATAAAATTATGGCAATGGGCGGGGTCCAAGGTGTTGCGGCAATGACCTTTGGTTTGTTCGGCTTGCCCAAGGCAAATATTCTTGTTGGACCAGGCAACCAGTTTGTGGCCGAAGCCAAGCGTATTCTGTTTGGTCGCGTTGGTATTGATATGATCGCGGGTCCCACCGACAGCTTGATTTTGGCGGATCAGACTGCTGATCCATTCATAGTGGCGACGGATTTGGTATCACAGGCAGAGCATGGCTATAACTCGCCCGTTTGGTTGATCACTGATCACAAACCCTTGGCCGAAGAGGTCATGCGTATCGTCCCTGAACTGATTGCTGATTTGCCAGAATTGAACCGTGATAATGCCGCGGCGGCTTGGCGCGATTACGCCGAAGTGATCCTGTGCGATAACCGCGAAGAAATGGCGTCGTGTTCGGATGAATACGCGCCCGAGCATTTAACCGTTCAGGCCGAAGATTTGGATTGGTGGCTAGATCGTTTATCGTGTTATGGGTCCCTATTCTTGGGCGAAGAAACGACCGTTTCTTATGGTGATAAGGCGTCTGGCACAAACCACGTTCTGCCGACTTCGCGCGCGGCAAGCTACACAGGCGGCCTAAGTGTTCATAAATACATGAAGATTGTCACATGGCAGCGGTCAACCCGTGAAGGGGCAAAGCGAATTGCCGAAGCAACCGCACGTATTTCGCGTCTAGAAGGGATGGAAGGGCATGCGCGCGCAGCAGATGTTCGATTGGCCAAATACTTCCCCGATGAAGAGTTTGATTTAACCGCACATGGATAAAACCGCCGCATTGTTTGATTTGTCTGGTCACGTTGCCTGTGTAACAGGCGCCAGCGCGGGCTTGGGCCGTCGTTCTGCGATTGCTCTGGCCAACGCGGGCGCAAAGGTCATTGGTATTGCGCGCCGTGGTGAGGCTTTGCATGATTTGCAAAGCGAACTGGGCGCGGACCGGTTTGCCTATTGCGTCGCGGATGTGGCACAGCGCGACATGCTTGATGATTTGGTCGGGCGGATTGCCACCCCGTTTGGCGCGCCAGACATTTTGGTGCAGGCGGCGGGCGTCAATACTCGGCAACCTGCCGATGATGTCACCGATGATGGGTGGGATCAAACGCTCGCGTTGAACCTGACAGCACCTTTCTTTCTGGCAAAAGCCTTGGTGCCGGCGATGAAACACCGTGGGTGGGGACGCATCGTTAATTTTGCGTCTTTGCAAACAACACGGGCCTTTCCCGGCGGGATATCTTACGGTGCGTCAAAGGCGGGAATTGGGCAACTGACCCGCGCCATGGCCGAAGCATGGTCACATCACGGGATCTGTGCCAATGCAATTGGACCCGGGTTTTTTCCAACTGAATTGACACAGCCTGTCTTTGATGATCCAGATCGCGCAGTGCGAAACGCGGCTCAAACCTGTATAGGGCGAAACGGCGCATTGAATGATATTGACGGTCCAATTGTGTTTTTATGTTCTGAGGCATCTGCCTATGTCACAGGGCAAATTTTGATGGTTGACGGGGGATTTACCGCAAAATGAAGGCGTTGGTTTATCAAGGTTCAGAACAGCTAAGTTTTCTGGATGTCGCTCATCCCGTTGCGTCAGACAATGATCATTTGATCAAGGTCGAGGCGGTAGGCATTTGTGGGTCTGACATGCATGCCTATCTTGGCCATGATGATCGGCGGCCCGCGCCATTGATCTTGGGTCACGAAGCGGCGGGCACAATCATCGGCGGTCCGCGCGATGGCGATCGGGTCACAATAAATCCCTTAGTAACATGTGGGACCTGTCTTGCGTGCAGATCCGGGCGCGAAAATCTATGTCGGACACGTCAGATCATTTCGATGCCCCCGCGCGAAGGCGCTTTTGCCCAATATGTCACCATGCCAGACCACAATTTGGTGGCGGTTCCAGATGACGTAGATCTGGCGCACGCAGCGTTGGTTGAACCGCTTGCGGTTGGGTGGCATGCGGTGCGATTGGGTTTGGACGCATTGCATCCCTCAATGGAGAGCCGCGCATTGGTGATCGGTGGCGGCGCAATAGGGCTTGCGGTCGCGCTTGCCCTCAGGGCTTTTGGTGTAACACATGTAACCATCAGCGAACCGAACCCGGAACGCCGAAAATTTTTGCATAAAACCTGTGATCAAACAGTGATCGATGTGCCAACCGAAAGCTATCCATTTGTGTTTGACGCTGTTGGATATGCCGCAACGCGTGAAACGGCCTCACGTTTGACGCTCCCAGGGGGAGTTATCGTGCATGTCGGTTTGGAAGACGGGGCAGGCGGGTTAGATATTCGACGCGCAACATTACAGGAAATTACATTCATTGGAACCTACACTTATACGGCCCAAGACTTTACCGATTGTGCTTATGCCCTGTTCGCAGGGGATTTGGGCAAAATAAACTGGACACAACAACGCGCGCTGTCTGACGGGGCGGCCGCGTTTTCCGATTTACGGAACAACCGTGTCCGTGAACCAAAAATCGTTTTGATGCCATGGGATTAACCCAGATCAAGACGCCACTCTTAACCAAGGAAACCAGAATGAACATAGACAAAAAGATTGCGGATGACCTTGTTGCAAACGATATTTCGTTTGTCACAACGGTGCCGTGTAAACAATTGGCGGGCGTGATTGCAGAAATTGATCAACGCGATGATATCTTTCACATTCCGTCCAACAAAGAAGACGAAGGCATGGGCCTGTGCGCAGGCGCGTGGATGGGTGGCAAACGCCCCGCGATCATCATGCAAAACACGGCAATTGGTGTGACGATCAACACGCTTGCGACCCTGATCCAATATTACCGGATGCCGTTGCCTATGTTGATCAGCTATCGCGGCGAATTGCGCGAACCCGTCGCATGTCAGGTGGAAATGGCCGTTCACACAAAGGCGCTGTTGGCGCAATTGAATATCCCGACATATCATTTTCATCATCGCTCTGATGTTGAAGAACTCGACAATATTTTGAAATACACCTTTATGTGAAACAAACCCGTCGCGATCCTGACCGACGCGAATTTCTGGGGAGGCTATGGCGACCAATGATCCGTTCTGAAATTTTAAAAGAAATCGCCCCCATCTTACGTGATCAATTGGTTGTGTGTAACATTGGGATTCCTAGCCAAGAATTGCACGCAATCGATGATCAGCCGACCAATTTCTATATGTTGGGCACCATGGGTTTGGCGTCGTCGATTGGCCTTGGGCTGGCACTGTCGCAACCAAAGCCTGTCATCGTGATCGATGGTGATGGGTCTATTTTAACCAACCTTGGCACCTTGCCAACAATCGCAAATAACGTCGCGGAAAATTACATCCTGTTGATTATTGATAACGGCTCTTATGGGTCCACAGGTGATCAGCCGACCTATGCAGGGCGTAAGACATCTCTGTCCAAAATGGCACAAGCGGCTGGCTGTGAACGTGTGATTGAATGTGATGCGGCTGAGACCGGTCGTGTTCTGCAAGAGGCATTGGATGCCAAGCAAATGACCATTATCGTCAGCAAATGCGAAAGCGGAAATGCGAAAATGCCGGTGATAACGATGGACCCGGTGGTCATTCGTGATCGCTTTATGAAAGCTGTCCAAGCGTGATTTCATCACGTGATATCCATAGTGCAGACGATGCGCGCCGATTGGCCAAGCGACGTTTGCCGTGGATGATCTTTGACTATATCGATGGTGCGGCGGGCAACGAAACGGGCGCCCGCCGTAACCGGACCGCGCTTGATGCGC
>Ga0181601_10002350_pt1 | contig 16169 bp, 14 predicted proteins | sample 041ome_8_FD_133020 | JGI IMG/M metagenome (GOLD analysis project Ga0181601, IMG submission 133020) | Coastal salt marsh microbial communities from the Groves Creek Marsh, Skidaway Island, Georgia - 041407BS metaG (megahit assembly) | ecosystem: Environmental > Aquatic > Marine > Intertidal zone...
ATAAATTCCAAAAATTTTTATTTGATGACCAGGGAGAGTTTTTGTTAATTAAAAAATCTTTTTTTAAACTATTGAGTGTAATTGTTTCAGGTTTGTAAGTTTGTATCTTTACAGCATCAGCACCAGCTTGAGCTGCAAATTTAATTAGTTTAACCGCATTGCTTAATTTCGAGTTATGGTTTGCTGAAATTTCTGCAACAATTAAACATTTTTTTTTGTCTCCAATAATTTTTTTTCCTATCTTAATATTTTTCATTATGATCTAGTATATATATTGAATTTTTTATTAAAACTTATAATTTTTTTTATCTCATTATATAGTTTTGTATTTCTATTTAATCTTTTATATTTAAAATATTTGCAATGAGCGTTTGAAAAAAAATTTTCTTTAGCTACTATTATAACACAAATTTTATCACCACTTATTTTGTCTATTTTATTATTTTGCCATTTGATTGACTCTAATAATTCAAAAATAGAGAATTTATTACCACAAACAAAATATCCTGGAAAAATAAATTTTCTATTTTTTAAAAGTTTTATTGAATGATATAGAATTATCAAATCAGTATTATTACGTTTAACTAAATATGAATTTCTATTATTATTCATCATCCACCATAAGTAATGATCTAGTTTACTAATCTTTTTTTTTGAAACAGAATTTTTTACATTTATTTCCAAATTTCTATATTTTAAATATTTGTTAATAAAAATATCAGTAATTTTTTTGAATTTTAGTAAATTCATTATTTTAATATTGACTCAACTATTAATTTTTTTCCATTGTAATTTGATAAAATATTATTTTTTTTCATATTAAATTTTATTTTTTTTTGATTATTTAAACACAGCAAAATAAGATTTGATAATTTTTCATAATTTTTAATCTCTTTTTTTTCTAAAACAAAATAATGCCCTATTTCCTCTAAAGAATTAAGGTCAATACTTTGATTTTGATTCATTATAATTAGTATTGAAGGTAAATTAATTTTAGCTGTTTCAAAAGAAATAAGACCACAAGACCCAATTAACAAATTTGTGGTTAAAAGGGTTTTATAAAAATCTTTATTATTTTCAATTATATTTATATTTTTTTTTTTTTTAAACTTAGAAATTACTGAATTAGTATTTTTGGAAAAGGGACCACAGATTAGGTTGATTATAATTTTTTTGTTTTTACTATTAATTAAATGAATTATTTTTTCATAAATTAATATATTCCCAGATCCGCCATTATAAAAAGTTATACTAAGCCCCTTTTTATTTGCCAAATTTTTCTTTTTGTCAAAAAAACTATTCGTTATAGAATATTTAGACCCGAATAAAAATTTGGTACCACTTTTATTTAATTTCTTTATTTTATTTAGTTTTTCAGACTTAATATTTGATAGATCTGGTTTAGTATTTATTAAAATATCTACATAGTGTCTTTTGTCAATATAATCATCAATAGCAACAACCTTTTGACTGAATGAAGAAACATTTTTTTCCCATATAGATCCCAATCTGTAGTCATCAACAATTATAATATTTTTTTTACTACATAAATTTTTTTTAATAAATATTTCTGCATCATTTTTTTCTGATTTAAAATGCTTTGAGTCATAAAGATAAACTAAATCTTTAGAGTTATTTAAAAATGGTATACTAGAATATTTCTTATCAATTACTACTTTGCAATCATAAATTTTTTTCAATTCCAAGTATAAATTAAAAACTCTAGAAAGGTGTCCAATTCCTGTTTTGCTATTAAAATTTGTTCTAAAGTAAATTTTCAATTTAATTACCTAAGCAATATATTTTATTGCTTTTAAATCCAATCTTTATTAATTCATTTTTGATATTTAGTGAAGTTTTTATATTAAAATTAGAAATTAAAAAATTATTATTTAAATTTTTTTTTCTATTTTTAATTAAATATTTTTTATTTTTTATAATGTGATTGGAAATCTTTTGATTGTGGAAACCTAAATTACTGTCACATATATAAATTATATTAATTTTAAAAATTGAGGCTAATTTAATAATTATTTTACTATAAATACCCGCGCAATATACAATAACACTTTGATTGGCAATTTTATTCAAAATTTTAAAAATTTTATTTACTTCTACATTTTTCTTAAGTTTCAATATTTCTGTTAAATTTTTTTTATTTTTGAATAATAAATTTAATTTTGTCTTAGTATAAATTTTCTTATTTTTAAATTTATATTTATTAGAAATTAAATTTATCATATTCTTGATCTCATTATCTTTTAAAATAAGCATGTTGTTAAACATCTCATTCATCAAATAGGCAAATCTACTTTCAAAAAATTTTTTGTGATCTTCATTAAGGTTATAGTTTATTTTATAATAATTTATTAACTCATGTAAATTTTTTATACATGCAACAACTACTTCATAACCAATTTTTGCACCTAATGAATTTATTTCTATAATTCGTCTTTTATATAAGTTAGTTTTAAAAATTTTAAATTTTTTTATTTTAGTCAACACTTTAGTTAAAAAGATTTGTTCTTCAAATATTCTAATATTTGAAAATTGAATATTATGTTTTGTTATAAATTTTTTATTATATACAAAGTTCCAACAAGTCAGTCTAAAATTATTAAAATTTGAAATATTTTTAAAGAAATTTTTATTATTAATTTTTTTTTTTAAAGAATTATTATCTATTACTTTGTTAATGGGGTCATAGCTTGGAAAAAACAAGATATCTTTATCACAAGATTTTTCAATTAATTTGTTAATTTTTAATAAAGTAGAATTAATTAAAAGATCATCGCTATCTAAAAAAATTAAATATTTACCTTTGGATTTCTTAATTCCTAAATTTCTTGCTATAGATACACCAGAATTTTTTTTTAAATTAATTAATTTAATATAAGAATTTTTTCTAACAAATTTATTACAAATTTTTTCAGTTTTATCAGTTGAACAATCATTGATGATAATTAGCTCGATTTTTTCATCAATCTGATTATATATATTTGAGATACACTCAAAAATAAATTTTTCAGAATTATATGTGGGTATTATTATTGAAATATTTGTTGACACTATAATTAATGATTTTATACATCATATACATTAAATTATTAGAACTTGAAACTTACTAAAAAAATTCAATTTTAAATCAAAATTATACAATTTTTAAGAAATGCTAATTTTAGGAATTAATGACACCCATGATGCATCAGCCTGCATTATCAAAGATGGTGTGCTATTGGTTGCAGCTGCTGAAGAGAGATTTAGAAGAGTAAAAATGATTGGAAGTTATCCAGAAAAGGCCATTGAACATGTGTTAAAATTTTCTGGCTATACTAGTTCTGACTTAGATCATGTGGCAGTGGCCACTAAATCATTACCAGGTTCTTTGCTATGGAATACCGTTGCAGATTTTTCAATTAAAGATTGGCTTAAATTACAAGAAGAATTTTTTTATAATAAAATTTATAAAAAAAAAAATATTTCTTTTAGATCTGTTTTTCCTAAGTATAAGCCATCAATAAAATTAGGTTATCCAATTAACAAAATTAAATTAGAATTAAATTCTGATACTATAAAAAAAAATTTAAAATCAATAAGAAGTTTAAGAGAACAATATATTTCTAATTTTATTAAAGTTGATAAAAAAATCATAAAATTTTATGATCACCACTTGTGTCATGGATTATATGCCTATTTTGTTTTTGCAAAAGAGATTAAAAATAAAAAAATAGCTTTAGTTACGTTAGACTCGGGTGGTGATAATACTTATAATTGTGTATCTACAATTCATAAAGGAAGATTAAAATTGGTTTCTAACGAAACAAAAAGTTTAATTGGTCAAATCTACGAATCTGTAACTCTAATTTTAGGAATGAATCCGGCAAAACACTTGTACAAAGTTATGGGGTTAGCTCCTTACGCAGCCGATCATCATAAAAAAGGCCCTAGAAATATATTTCTTGAATCTTTTTCAATTAAAGGAATAAAATTTCATAGAAATCCAAAGATGAGGGATTATTTCACTTACTTTAAAAAAAAACTGAAACATTATAGATTTGATGGTATTGCTGGCGGAGTTCAAGACTTTGTTGAAATTAGATTGGTTCAATGGTTTAAAAATATTTCAAAAAAAACAAAATGTAATCATTTTATTTTTTCAGGCGGAGTTGCTAATAATGTAAAAGCTAATAAGGTTTTGTCAGAACAAAAATTTGTTAAAAGTTTATATGTCCCTCCTGGACCAGGTGATGAAAATTTGTCAATAGGAGCAGCATATGCAGCTATGGTTTCAAAATTAGGATTAGAAAAAACCACAAAATTAGCAAAAAAGATTCATAACGCATATTGGGGACCAAAATTAGAAGATAAAGAAATTGATAAATTTAAAAATAATTCTTTTATAAAAAAAAACTTTACAGAAATAAAAGATAAAAACTTTAACAAAACAAGTGCAATATTAGCAAAAGGAGAAATTTTATTTTTCTGCTACGGTAGAATGGAGTTTGGTCAAAGAGCTTTGGGGCACAGGTCTATACTTTGTGATCCATCAAAATTTGAATCAATTAAAAAAATTAATACTACTATTAAGAAAAGAGACTTTTGGATGCCATTTACACCATCAATATTAAAAAAATTTGAAAAAAAATATATTGTAAATCCAAAAAATATTTCATCTAATTTTATGACCACTTGCTATGATACTACTGAAATTGGAAAAGATCATCTAAAGGCAGCAATACACCCTTATGATTTTACTGCTAGGCCACAAATTGTAACCAAAAAAACATGTCCAGTTTATTATGAGTTAATTGAAAAATTTTATAAAAAAACAGGTATTGGCGGTTTGCTAAACACTTCTCTAAATATTCATGATAAGCCAATTGTATGTCAACCACTAGATATAGTTAACGAAATTTTAAAAAATAATAATAAAGCAATAAACTATATATATATTCAAGATACACTCTATCAGAGAAAAATTAAAAAATCTTAAATATTATTAATGAAAAAGAAATCATTTAATTTGGTATTAGGCACAGCTCAACTTGATAAAAAATACAGTTTATCAAACACAGGTTTAAATGAGAAAAGTTTTAAAAAAATAATAAATTTATCAAAAAAAAATAATCATTTATTTATAGATACTGCTTTAGGATATAAAAATTCTGAAAAGATACTTTCAAAAACAAATATAAAAAAATTTAAAGTAATTACCAAAATAAAAGACTTTAATAAAAATGTGATACCTCAATTAATAAAATCAAAAAAAAAAATAAAAGTAAAAAAATTTTATGGTGTTCTTTTTCATGATGAAAAAAATTTGTTAGCCAAAAGTATAGAAGAATATAAAAAAATTGTTACATTACTAAGAGCCAATAAAATTTCTAATAAAATTGGAGTGTCGATTTATACTTTAAAATCTTTAAATTTGATAATAAATAAATTTGATATAAATTTAGTACAAATACCAGCAAATATATTTGATAGAAGATTTTTGAATAAAGAATTATTAAAAAAATTGAAACAAAAAAAAATAGACGTTTTTGTAAGATCTGTTTTCTTAAAAGGCACTTTGATAAATAAAAAATTTAGAGAAAAGTCTAAAATTTTAAATAAATATAATAAAATTTTCAATTCCTATGAAAGATGGCTTAATAAAAAAAATATAAAGAATAATAAATATTTTTGTATTAATTATATATTAGACAATAAAATTAAAAATATTGTAATTGGATTTGATAATTTTAATGAATATAAAGAAATTCTAAGTTTCAAAAATGAAAAATATATATATCCTAAAAATTTTGTTAATCACCAAGCTGATAGTAATAAACTACTCAGACCTGATCTCTGGTAAACTGTGAAACTAAAAAAAAATAAAAAATGGGAAAAAGCAATTAAGATTATCCCAGGTGGGAACATGCTTTATTCAAAAAGAGCAGAACTTTTTTTACCAAAATTTTGGCCAACATATTTTTCTAAAACTAAGGATGCATTTGTTTGGGATATTGATGGTAATAAATTTATAGACATGATATTTGCGGTTGGTACTAATGTCCTAGGTTATAATAATCCTATTTTAGAAAAAGATATAATTAAAGCTGTCAAAAAAGGAAATATGTCGACGCTAAATTGTTATGAGGAAGTTAAATTAACACAAGAGTTGTTAAAAATAGATAAATGGGCAGGCATGGTTAAATATGCCAGAACTGGCGCTGAAGCTAATTCTATTGCCGTTAGAATTTCAAAAGCATTCCAAAAAAATAAACCAAATATTGCTGCGTGTGGTTATCATGGTTGGCATGATTGGTACTTAGCTTCGAATTTGTCTAATAGAAATAATTTGAATTATCATCTTTTAAAAAATGTTAGAACAGCTGGTGTAAATAATAAACTCAAAAACACTACTTTTTTGTTTAGATATAATGACATTAATAGGCTTGAGTATCTTTTAAGAAATAAAAAGATAGGAACAATTAAAATGGAAGTAGAAAGAACAATAAAGCCAGATATAAAATTTTTACAAAAAGTTAGAAATTTAGCTAACAAATATAAAGCTGTTTTAATATTTGATGAATGCACTTCAGGGTTTAGAGAAACTTTAGGAGGTGTGTTTCACAATTATAAGGTTTATCCTGATATTGTTACATATGGCAAAGCGATAGGAAATGGATTTGCTTTAACAGCGGTGGTTGCAAGAAAGAAATTTTTAAAAGCAGCAGAAAATACTTTTGTGAGTAGCACTTTTTGGTCTGAAAGAATCGGCTTTGTCGCTGCTCTGTCAACAATAAATATGATGAAATCAAAAAATGTTTTTAAACAAACTAAAGATATTGGAAAAAAAATTAAATCTAAATGGTTTGAGATAGCAAAAAAGAATAATATTGAAATTGAAATATTTGGCAAAGATTCTATTCCACAATTTAAATTTAAAAATTTTAACCAAATCTACAAAACTTACTTAACTCAAGAAATGTTAAAAAGAAATATTTTAGCAAGTAATACTGTTTACGTGTCCATTGTACATAAACAAAATATATTAAATAAATACTTTAAATATTTAGACTTAATTTTTAATAATATTTCAAAAAATAATCTAAAAAAAATAAAATCAAGCATTAAAGGAGAAATTGCACATACTGAGATAAATAGGCTAAATTAATATGTTAAAATTTAAAAGACTTGCAATAATACCCGCAAGAGGTGGATCAAAAAGAATTAAAAATAAGAATTTAGTTAATTTTAATGGTAAACCAATAATTTCATATACGATTGAAAATGCAAAAAAATCAAAACTTTTTGACAAGATTCACGTATCTACAGACAGTGAAAAAATTTTAAATTATCTTAAGAAAAAAAAATTATTACCAGAGTTTAAAAGGCCAAAAACTCTTTCAAAAGACAAGGTTCCAATATCTAAAATATTAAAATATGTTGTAGATAAGTTCAAAAAAAAAAAAATTTATTTTAATGAGGTATGGTTGCTTTATGCATGTTCACCTCTAATTTCTCATAAGGATTTAATATTAGCGTCTAAAAAATTTAATAAAACTCAGAAGAAATTTCCACTGATGTCCTTTCGCGAGTATGACGCGCCCATAAATTGGGCTTTTAAGAAAAATAAAGGTATATTTAAACCAATATCAAAAAATTCATTAAATGTCAGGTCCCAAGACTTAAAAAAAAATTATTATGAATCTGCAAGTTTTATAATTTTTAAAGTGCATCACCTTTTTAAAAAAAATATTGTTAATTATTATGGTTATGAATTAAAAAAAAATTATGCAATAGATATAGACACAAAAGAGGATTTAGATATTGCTAACGCACTTTATAAGTATAATTTAAAAAAAAAAAAATGAATAAAATACCATACGGAAGACAACACATTGATAAACTTGATGTACAAGTAGTAAAAAATTCTTTAAAGGAAAATCTGATCACTACAGGGAAGTATGTAAAAAAATTTGAGGAAAAAGTTTCTAAATTTTTAAAGGTAAAAAATGCCATCACATGTAATAGCGGTACTGCTGCATTGCATCTTGCATTCATGGCAGTAGGCTTAAAAAAAAATGATGTAGTAGTTATGCCTGCAATAAATTTTATTTCTGCATTTAATATGTGTAAAAAAATTGGTGCTAAAGTTTATTTATCTGATGTGGATAAAAAAACAGGCCAAATGACTCCTCATTTATTTTTAGATTGTATAAAAAAAAATAAAATTAAAAAATTAAAAGTAATTTTAACTATGTACATGGGAGGCTATCCAGAAAATGTATTGGATTTTTATAAAATTAAAAAAAAGTTAAATTGTTTATTAATCGAAGATGCATGTCACGCTTTTGGAGCAGAATATAATTATAAAAATAAACTTATTAAAATAGGTTCATGTAAACACTCAGATATTTCAACTTTTTCTCTACATCCATTAAAACCAATTACTACTGGAGAGGGTGGCATCGTAACTACAAATAATGATCGATTAGCAAAAAAAATAAAAAATTATCGGTCTCATGGAATTATAAGAGACCCAAATTTTCATTGGAAATATAATATTGTTGAGTCAGGTTATAACTACAGATTAAGTGATATTAACTCTGCACTTGGAATTAGTCAGTTGAAGAAGCTTAATTTTTTCCTCAGACATAGAAAAAATGTATACAATTATTATAAATCTAAATTGAATCTTTACAGAAATATTATTACTTTTCCAAATTATGATATTAAAAATCATCCATCTTATCACTTAGTAATAATTAATATTGATTTTAATAAAATTAAAAAAAATAAGAATTCATTTTTAAAATATTTAAATAGTAAAAATATAATGTGTCAATTTCATTATATTCCAATTTATAAATTTTCGTTGTATATGAATAAAAATATTAATTTAAAGGGATCTGAAGAATACTTTAAAAACTCTGTGAGTATTCCAATTTTTCATACTTTAGATTTACAAAAACAAGATAAGGTAATTAGATTAATCAAAAATTTTTTTAATAATAAAAAATAATTTAATAATTATGAGTATTTATTTCCAATATTTAATTAAAAAAAAAATATATTCATCTAGCAATGTTTTTATCTACTAGAAATTATCATTATAATTATAAATTTATTGTAAAGTCTTCAAAAAAAAATTGTGAAGATAAAGTTAATAAAAAGTTAGATTTATTGATATTTAGATCAGGAAAAAAACTTTCATTTAAATTCTTATTTTTTTTTTTATATATTCTATTATCAGGAAAAATTTTTAAAAAAAATCGAGCTAGAATAACCTATGATAATATAGAAATTGGACGATTTGTATTAGCTGAAACATTTAGAAATTATGAATGTTATCTAAATAAATTTAAATTTTACAAGACTTTAATTAAGAATTTTTTGAAAGCAGGAGCTTTAATAAATTCTTGTAAATTACTTAATGATGAATATAAAATTAGAGGTGTTTATGTTGATCACTGTGGTTATTTAAATGGCATAATATTTTCATTTTTTGCTATAAAAAAAAAAATTGTATATTCTAATAACTATCCACATGGAATATTTTGTGTTGATTACAAAAAAAGTAATAAAAAAGAGTTATTAAAATATGAGAATGCATTAAGAATAAATATTAAAAAAAGTATTAACTCTAAACAAAAAAATAACTCAGAAATTAAGATTTCGAAATTAGTTAAAGAAGCAACTTTTATTCCTTATATGATAAAAGTTAATTATAAAAAGCTGAAAAAATTAGACTATAAGTCATTTGATTATGTTATTTATTGTCATTCATTTACTGATGGGCAGCTATGGCATGGTTATTCTGGATTTGAAAATACATTAGAGTGGTTAGAGTTTACTCTAAAAAGTTTAATTAAAACTAATAAAAAAGTTTTGATAAAACCACATCCAAATTTTTACAATCGTTCCATGAACGAAGAGGCAATATTTGATAAAAAAATTTATGATATAGTATTAAATAAATATAAAAAATATAAAAACTTATTTTTTATAAAAACCCCTATTCATAATTATCTGTTATTAAAAAAATTGAGTAAAGATTGTGTTTTGCTGTCTGGATTTGGCACTGCCATACTTGAAAGTGCTTATATGAATTTTAAGTCAATTTGTACAAGTCATAATTTTTTTAATAAAAAATTCAAAATATCAAATATGTGGGAAGATGAGAAAAGCTATTTGGAATTACTAAATACAAATCCATTAGAGCTTGAAAGACCAAAGAAATCGGACCTATTAAAATTGGCTTATTGTATGTTTTTTTATTATTCATCCACATATAATAAAGATTTCTATAACAATATAATTATAAGAAATCTTAAATTAACATCAGAGGAATATGAAAAAAAATTTTATATAAAAGGCAGGGGGTCAATTTCAAAATCAAAATTGAGATTATTTGAAAATAAAACAAAATTAATTGAAGAAAAAATTATTAATGAAATTAGTGATACCATCTTTGATGTGAAAGAATGATAACTTTTAAAAAATCAAAGGTTATATTTAAAAATGATTAAAACTGCTGTCATATTGTGTGGTGGATATGGGACTAGATTATATCCACTAACAAAATATAAGCCAAAACCAATGGTTAAGGTTAATAAAGAGCCATTTATTAATTATTTGGTAAATCAATGTAAAGAAAATGGCATTAGAAAGATTGTTTTACTTTGTGGGTATAAAAGCAAAATTATCGAAAATTATTTTAAAAAGAAAAAATTTGGGCTTGAAGTAATATGTTATTATGATCACCCTTCTATAAATACTTATTCAAGGCTATTCAACGCTAGACATCTATTTGATAAAAATTTTTTGCTACTTTATTCTGATAATTATAGTTCTCTAAATTTAAAAGATCTAACAAATAGGTTTATTGCAACAAAAAGTAAATTCCTTGTTTCAGTCGTAAAAAAAGACAAAGGAAACATAAATATTTTTAAAAAAAGTAGTAAAATTAAATCTTATTCATTATCAAAAAAACAAAAAAATAAATTCGTTGATATAGGATATATGATAGTTAATAAATCTATACTTGTATCTAATTATTTTGATGAAAATAAGTCACTTAGTAGCTTAATGTACTCGCTATCAAAAAAAAAAAAAATTGACTATTATATAAATGATACAGGATATTTGAGCATATCAGATCCAAATAGACTAAAAAAGACAGAGAAATATTTTCAAAAAAATATCATATTAATAGATAGAGATGGTGTACTCAATGAAAAAAGCAAAGAACATTATTATGTTAGGTCGTTAAGAGAATTAAAAATAAATTTTAAATTCATTCAAAAATATAAAACAAAATTAAGAAAAAAAACTATTATTTGTATTACAAATCAAGCAGGGATAGCTACAGGAGAACTTAAATTAAAAGATCTAAATAAGATTAATAATAAAATCAAATTACAATTTAAAAGAAATAAGATTAATATTTTTGCATTTTATGTAAGTAAAGACCATTTTAAATCTAATAGTTTTTACCGTAAACCAAATCATGGTCTTTTTTTAAAAGTAGCTGAAGATCACAAATTTATTTTAGATAGAACTTTTTATATTGGAGATGATTTAAGAGACATAGAAGCCGCTTTTCGAGCTAAAACCAAGTGCTTCTATATAGGAAGAAAAAATCTTACTAAAGAATTAAAAAAAAGATATGAATATACACTTTTAAAAAATATTTAAAATTTATGGCTTTTAAAAAATGAAGAATGAAAGTGTTATTATTACCAGAACTCCTCTAAGAGTATCATTCATAGGTGGTGGCACTGATATGCCTTATTTTTATGAAAAATTTGGTGGAGCAACTATAAGCTGTGCAATAAAAAAATATGTATATGTAACCGTAAAATATAAACATCCGTTTAATGAAAAATTTAGACTAAATTATTCTAAAACTGAAAGTGTAAATAAAATCTCAGAAATAAAAAATGATAGAATAAAATTTGCTTTGAAGTTAATGAAAATTAATAAGCCAATTTATGTAAACACATTTTCTGATATTCCTTCTAATTCAGGTCTTGGTTCCTCAAGTTCATTTACTGTTGGTTTAATTCATGCACTTCTAAAGTTAAAAAATGAAAAAATTTCAAAAAAGAAAATAGCTGAATTAGCTTTTAAAATAGAGTCAGAAATTACAAATAATTCAATAGGAAAACAAGATCATTATATTGCAGCTTTTGGAGGAATTAAATTTATTGAATACAAAAAAAAAATCTACGTAAAAAAAATAAAAATTACCAAAAATTTAAGATCATTTATAAGCAGCAACTATTTAATTCATACTGGACTATCAAGACTAGCAAATGATGTTTTGAAAATCCAAAAAAAAAATAAATTTCAAAATTTTGAAAACTTAATAAGAATTAAAAAACTAGTATATTCTTTTAAAAATAAAGTTTTGAGTAATAAATCAAAAAATTTAGATCTTGTAGAAATTATCGAACAATCCTGGGAATTGAAAAAAAAGTTATCTAAAAATATTACAAATAAAAAAATTGAAAAACTCTCTAAAAAATTACATTTAATGGGGTTGATTGTTCAAAAATTACTTGGAGCTGGAAATGGTGGTTTTTTATTAGTTTTTAAAGGAAGAAATAAAAAAAATATAAATATAAATAATAGTAAAACTTTTAAATTAGAAGTAGATAATGAAGGAAGTAAAATTTTATAATTAACTTTTATCTTTATCTCAATAACAACAAAATAAACTTAAAAGATAAACTTTTTAATTTGAAAAAAAATGATTCAAATTATTACTTTTAATAAATTATTGGATTAAAGATCATAAAATACCTAATTTTTTAATAAAACTATTTGAAGTTATGAAATTAACTTTACTGAGTAAATAAAATATATATATAGTGTTCAAAACATGAACGGAAAAAAAAATAAAAATGAAGATTTTGAGATCCTTAGAAAAATTGCTAAGAACCCCAATTTCTCACAGAGAGAGCTTTCAAAAGAACTTGGTTATAGTTTAGGTAAACTCAACTATTGTTTAAAGGAATTGCAAAAAAAAGGTTTAATTAAAATAAAAAACTTTAAAAAAAATAAAAAAAAAATTAACTATATTTATATACTTACTCCCCACGGAATATCAGTTAAAGCTAAGCTTGCTATTAATTTTATGAAAAGAATTATGAAGGAATATGATAGTTTAAAATCTGAAGAAAAAATTTCTACAAATAAAAGTTCATTAATTGGTCATAATAGTCATATTATAGATGATGAAAGTGAGTTTGAAGTAGAAGAAAATAAAACTAGAACTAAACCACTTTTTAAAACTATCGAAGTAAATATTAAGAGAAGAACTGTAATTGTAAATGATGTTTTATCCAAATTTAAAGGAAAACCAACACCTAGTTGGATTGAATTAAGTATAATTGATGTTTGTAATAGAAGTTGTTCCTTCTGTCCTAAATCAGATCCAAAAGTTGCCCCAGATACCTATCAAAGAATGAGCTTATCTTTAATTGATAAATTATGTAATGAGCTTCGAGAAATTAAATATAAAGGATCTGTAGTTTTATGTGGTTATGGAGAGCCTATGCTTCATAAAGAGATTAATATAATTTGTAAAAAATTATCTCAAGTGGCTTTTGTGGAAGTTGTTACAAATGGTGACACCTTGACTTCAAAAGCGATACATAATCTTTATGCCAACAATGTTAATAAATTATTAATTAGTATGTATGATGGAGATCATCAAATTGAAAAATTTAATAAAATGAAAGAAAAGGCAAAAGTGCCTGAAGATTTTGTTATACTTAGAGATAGGTGGTATACTTCTTCTAAAGATTTTGGACTAAAATTGACTAATAGAACAGGAACAATAAATATTGGAAAACAAGAAGAGATAGGGACTTTTACAAAATGTTTTTATCCCTCTTATCAATTTTTAATTGATTGGAATGGGGATATATTTTTATGCCCACAAGATTGGCAAAGAAGAGTAACTATGGGAAATATGATGCAAGAGCATATTTTTGATATTTGGGATGGTAAAATCATGAACCAATATAGAAAAGATTTAATAAATGGAAACAGAGTTAAAAGTCCTTGCACAATGTGTAATGCTGAGGGAACCATATTGGGAAAAAAACATGCAAACGCATGGAAACAAATATATAGATAAGAATATTTAAAAATATATTTAAACTAGAAACTTATATGAATTTTAATAATAAAGTTTTTTTAATAACAGGTGGAACAGGAAGTTTTGGGAGAGCCTTTTCAGCTTTTCTTTTAAAATCATACAAACCTAAAAAAATTATAATATTTAGTAGAGATGAGTTTTTGCAGTTTCAAATGAGTAAAGAGAAAATCTACAAAAAAAATGAAAAAATAATGAGATTTTTCATTGGTGATGTTAGAGATTATAAAAGACTAGAATACGCAATGTATAAAGTGGATTATGTAATACATGCAGCTGCATTGAAACAGGTTCCTACTGCAGAATATAACCCTGATGAATTTGTTAAAACAAATATTATAGGAGCTCAAAACGTTATAGATGCTTGTATTGCAAACAATGTAAAAAAAGTAACAGCTCTTTCAACTGACAAGGCAGCTGCTCCAATTAATTTATATGGGGCTACAAAATTATGCTCAGATAAACTTTTTACTTCAGCAAATAATAAAATAGGAAATAGAAAAATAATATTTAGCGTTGTCCGTTATGGCAATGTTATGGGAAGTCGTGGATCTGTTATCCCATATTTTATGAGTCTTAAAAAATCAGATATATTTCCAATAACTGATACCAGAATGACAAGATTCAATATTACTATGAACGAAAGTATTAAGTTAGTTTTATTTGCATTAACAAATGGAAAAGGAAGTGAAATTTTTGTGCCTAAAATTCCCAGCTATAAGATTTTAGATGTTGCAAAAGCAATTAATGAAAATTGTAAAACAAAAGTTGTGGGTATTAGAGCAGGTGAAAAAATTCATGAGGAAATGATTACCGAGAGTGATAGTAACTCAACATTTGATCTTGGTCATTGTTTTGCAATTGTTAATCCATCAAATGGAATTGTATTAAAGTATTATAAAACAAAAAAAAATGTTAAAAAAGTTCCAGAAAATTTTTCATATAATAGTGGAGAAAATAATCATAATTTAACTGTCAAACAACTAAAAGATTTAATTAAAAAATTATAAATGAAAAAACCTTGGAAAATTTTAAATAAACCAAAAATCTCTATAAAAGTTTAATAAAAAAATCAATTAATTAGAAAATAATATCTTATAATTTTTTAGCTCTTTTCTTTAGAAAGGATAAATTAGCTTTTAGGCACAAAAAATATAAATAAATCTTTTCTGATATCTTTAGTTGTTTTGTATAAATAGTTTTTAAGAAAAATTCTTTAGTAAGCTCAAATAAGGGTAATAAATAGTATATTTTTTTATTATAATATTTTTCTGTTTTAAGAAAAGTGTTAGATTTTGAAAAACCTTTTACACCAAGAACAATGTAGCTATCTTTAATAGTTTTAAATTTTCCATTAAGCAATAAATCCAGATTAATAATCCAATCATTAGCTAAATAATCATTCGACATTTTGCTAATCTTTTTTAAAGTATCATTTCTTATCAAACTAAAAAAAATATTGTGTGAAAGATATCTAATATTAAAAAAATGCTTTAATCTACCATATAAATTTTCGTTAAGACTATGCGAATAATAATTATTTTTATCATTTTCAAAAAAAAATTTTGATGAAGAAGCAACATAATCTTGATTATTTTCTAAAAAATTAAAATTATCTTTTATGTAATTAATAGACATAAAGTCGTCAGCAGCATTCCACCTAAAATACTTACCTTTTGATTGATTTAAAACAAATTGAAAATTTTCACCTCCAGAAATTTCTTTTTTTTGATTAAAAAGTTTTATTCTTTTATCAGTCTTAGATATTTTATCTAAAAAAATCTTTGTTTTATCAATTGAGCAGTTATTAGATATAATTATCTCTATATTTTTATAGCTTTGTTTTAATACCGAATCTAAAGCTTTCTCTAAATCTATGTTATCTCTAGTTTTGTTATGAAACCCATTCTTAACGGGTATACCAATACTTATTAAAGGTTCTATTACTTCTTTCTCTGTAAACATATTTTTAGTTTTTTATCACATCCCCAAAATTTTTCTGGTTCAAAAT
>Ga0181601_10002351_pt1 | contig 16165 bp, 16 predicted proteins | sample 041ome_8_FD_133020 | JGI IMG/M metagenome (GOLD analysis project Ga0181601, IMG submission 133020) | Coastal salt marsh microbial communities from the Groves Creek Marsh, Skidaway Island, Georgia - 041407BS metaG (megahit assembly) | ecosystem: Environmental > Aquatic > Marine > Intertidal zone...
GCTGGCGCCGCCATGGTTGCGGCAAATATCGCAACACATTTACAAACCGTTTTGAAAGACAAGCCGCGTGACTGGCGGCCCTTGGTATATTGCTGGCGTGGCGGCCAACGAAGCGGCGCTATGGCGCAGATTTTTAGCGATATTGGCTGGCATTGCAGCCTTATTGACGGTGGCTATAAGGCGTATAGGCGGGCTGTGCTTGATGGCTTGACGCATCTGCCACCGCAATTAACACTTGTTGTTTTATCTGGTCAAACCGGCACCGCCAAAACCCATATTCTGCGGTCGGCGCGTGAACAAGGCGCCAAGGTGATTGACCTTGAAGGCATCGCCCATCATCGCGGATCGCTTTTGGGTAGCGAACCCGGAACGCCGCAACCGTCACAAAGGCTTTTTGAATCACGGCTTTGTCAGAATTTACACAAATGCCCCCCAACCCAGCCGGTTTTTGTCGAGGCCGAAAGCAACAAAATAGGCAATATACATGTGCCGCCAGCGATGTGGGCAGCGATGCTACAGGCACCACGCATGCGGGTCAGTGCACCGCTTCCATCACGTGTCGCGTTTTTGCAGCGTGATTATGCGCATATGATAGACAACCCAGATGGCATCATGCCGCTTCTCGCCGGGCTCAAGCACCGCTACGGCTCAGTCCAACTAGGCGTGTGGCAGGATATGATCCACCGCGCGGACTGGGACGCGCTTATCACCAGCCTGCTGGAGACCCACTACGACCCATCCTACGAACGCTCCGGCAATGCTCGGCAGGCTGATGTACATAAGTATTTGACCGCAACCACATTGGACGCGGACGATATTTCCCGGATGGCTGATGAAATGATCGCCACATTCCCGACAACATAGTCGCAAAACGCTGGTAAAACAGTCTTAAAATAATCGTGTAATCAGCAGCAATCGCTGTGGAGACAGCTTTTGATGGGACATTCAACAGCGTTTTGCAATAAAACGGGCTTGCATATCGGTTTTTGTTCTGTATAACCGTTTCCGCAAGGCTTATTCCCCGGTAGCTCAGCGGTAGAGCAAGCGACTGTTAATCGCTTGGCCGGCGGTTCGAATCCGTCCCGGGGAGCCATTGCTTCTATAAAATGTTTCCCAAAATATTATGCTTATTTATGGCGGCTTTCTAGGACGCCAATGACATCCGCTAGGCCAAGACCGGCGTCTTCAAGCAGCACCATCATATGAAACAACAGATCAGCCGCTTCATTTGCGGTTTCTGCCGGGTCATCTTTCATCCGCGCCAACGCTAATTCGACGCCCTCTTCGCCCACCTTTTGGGCAATGCGCGCAGGCCCGTCTGTAAACAGACTTGTTGTATAGCTTTTGGCCGGCAGGGTGCGATGACGTTCCGCAATCAAAGCGCTTAACTGGTCTAAAAATAATGTATGGCTGGGTTTATCATCATTAAAACAACTGACCGAACCGGTATGGCACGACGGGCCATGTGGCCGCGCCTGAACCAAAATCGTATCAGCATCACAATCCATCTCTGCGCTGATAAAATCTAGCCAATGACCAGATGTTTCACCTTTTGTCCATAACCGGTCTTTGGAGCGTGAATAAAACGTGACCTTAGCGTGATCTATGGTTTTTATTAGCGCGTCACGGTTCATATAGCCAAGCATAAGCACTTGCCTTGTATCGATGTTTTGTACGATGGCGGGCAGCAACCCACCCCCTTTGGCCCAATCAAGCGTTTCGGGATTTAGCATTGGCATATTACACTCGCACTTCAATAGATTGCGCCCGCAAAAAGGCTTTTAGATCAGGAATAGGAATTTTGCCGCTGTGAAATACCGATGCCGCCAAGGCGCCATCAATTTCAGTTTTATTGAACAAATCGGCAAAATGCGCGTAATCACCGGCCCCACCAGACGCAATCACAGGCACTGAAACGGCAGCTTTAACGGCCATCAATTGCGCAATGTCATAGCCCTGCTTGACACCATCATTATTCATACAATTCAGCACAATCTCGCCCGCCCCCAACGCCACAACCTGTTGTGCCCAGGCCACGGTTTCACGTTTTGACTTAATCGTCTTTGCCGCATCGCCGGTATATTGATAAACCTGCAAAAGATCACCTTCACAGCGGCTATCAATGCCGGCAACAACGCATTGCGTGCCAAATGCAGCGGCCAATTCGGTGATAAATTCGGGGCGCTCGAGGGCTGGCGAATTTACCGAAATTTTATCCGCCCCATCATTCAAAATGGCTTTTGCATCAGCAATGGTGCGAATGCCCCCAGCCACACAAAAAGGAATATTTATGCGCCGTGCAATCTGATTGACCCAGCTTTTATCGACAACGCGGCCATCACTGCTGGCGGTAATGTCATAGAATACGAGCTCGTCAACACCTTCATCTGCATAGCGCTGCGAAAGTTCCAAAATATCGCCCATATCAACATGGTTACGAAATTGCACACCTTTCACGACGCGGCCATCTTTGACGTCAAGGCACGCAATAATACGTTTGGTTAGCATGCCACGGCCTCCAGGGCGGCGGCCACGGTAAACCGGCCTTCGTAAAGCGCCTTGCCAATAATCACCCCATCAGCGGCAAGATTATACAAATCAGCCAGTGTGCTGGCACCGCCTGACGCCTGCAAATGAAGCTGCGGAAATGCCGCTTTCACGTCCGCATATAAATCGCGGTTAAAGCCCTGCAATGTACCGTCACGGTCAATATCGGTGCATAAAACATGTTTTAACCCAGCAGCTTCAAAATGTTTCAAAAAGCCGAACAAAGTCTGGCTACTGGCCTCTTGCCAGCCTGATACGGCAATGAAAAACGCCTTGTCTTGACGCACCACATCTGCGGCTAGGCAAATTTTATCCGACCCATATTTATGTAGGAGATTTGTCACAACATCAGGCGACCGCACCGCCAAACTGCCAATCACCACACGTGCGGCACCCGCGTCAAGCAACGCAGCAACATCATTTGCAGACCTAATCCCACCACCAGTTTGCACCTTCAGGCCAGTATTTTTAATGATCGTTGCGATCAAATCAATTTGCCGGTGTTCGGGGTTTTTGGCGCCATCAAGATCGACAAGATGCAGCCATGTTGCCCCCGCATCTGCATAGGACTTCGCCACCGTAACCGGATCGCTTCCATAATGCGTCAACTGGTCAAAATCACCTTTGTGGAGGCGCACCACCGCGCCGCCAATCAAATCAATTGCCGGATATAAAATCATGACGGCATCTCCAAAAAATTCTTCAAAATTTGTGCGCCAACCTGCCCGGATCTTTCCGGGTGAAATTGACAGCCCATAAAATTCTTGTGCGCCGCAATAGCGGTGAATCTGTCACCATAATCGCATGCCGCAATGGTGGTATCGCTTGCGGGCACAAAAAAACTATGCACAAAATAAACATGCGATGATGCGGGCACGCCAGCCATTAACGGGTGTGACGCCACCTGTTGTAGACTATTCCAGCCCATATGCGGCACCGCCCTGCCCGGCGCGGGCGTAAAGGCGGTGCAGCGCCCCTCTAAAACCCCAAGCAAATCTGTGTTGCCCTCGTCTGAATGGCTGAACAACAACTGCATACCAAGACATATCCCGAGCACCGGTTGCCGCAGCTGACGAATGCATTCTATTAAATTGGCGTCACGCAAGGTACGCATTGCCACTGGCGCGGCGCCGACACCCGGCAGTAAGACACGGTCAGCCGACTGGATAACGCTTACATCTTGCGTCAGCACAGACGTTGCCCCAAGACGCTCAAGGGCAAATTGCACTGATGCTATATTGGCGCCGCCGCTATCAATAATCGCGATCATAGCGCCCCCTTCGTGCTTGGCATTTCATCGCCTTCACGCCGAATAGCCTGACGCAACGCCCGGCCAAACCCTTTAAAACAGGCCTCTACCATATGGTGGGTATTTTCACCGGTAACCGAGATGTGAAGATTGGCCTGCATATTTTCTGCCAGAGAATAGAAAATATGCGGCACCAGATCAGTCGGAAGATCGCCCACATGTGATTCTGGAAAATCTGCTTTAAAATCCAAATAGAACCGGCCGCCGAAATCAAGCGCGACCTGAACAAGCGATTCATCCATGGGCAGGAAAAATCCATAACGCCCGATGCCGCGTTTATCGCCAAGCGCCGCGCGGATCGCTTGACCTAGGGTGATTGCACAATCTTCAACAGAATGGTGCGGGTCGATATGAAGATCACCGGCGCACTCCAATTCTAGTGAAAACCCACCATGTTTGGCGATTTGATCCAACATATGATCGTAAAATCCAACCCCGGTGTTAATGCGGACTGGGGCTGCAGCATCAAGGTTGACTTTAACCGAAATAGCTGTCTCGCTTGTTTTGCGGGTTATCTTTTGGATGCGTTGCGGGACCAGCACGGGCACAGCTGTGCCATTTATTGCGGCCAAAAAAGCCTCAATTTCGGTTTCGCTTCCTATTGACACACGCACCGCATTCGCCAATCCCGGTTGGTGTGACTGGTTCCGCACAATAATCCCCGCCGCCCGGCATTTTGCGCAAAATGCCGCCGCATCTTTCACAATAAGCAACACATAATTAGCGTCAGACGGCAAAACCCGCACAATGTCATTGTGCGCCGCAAGACTAGCCACCAGTAATTTTCGGCGGGCAACAATATCAGCACGTTTCGCAGCAAGCTGTTTTTGTGTTGCCGGTGTGAGTATTTTTATCGCGGCATCAACAACAGACTGCGGCAACGGGTATGGCGCCAAAACCTTTTGCAGCAATGACGTGACATCGGCCCGCGCCACCGCCACCCCACACCGCAACCCAGCCGCCGCATGCGATTTTGACAAGGTGCGCAACACCACAAGATTGGCAAAATCATCAAGGCTAGCCAGCAGACTTTCAGCGTCTGAAAATTCAATATATGTTTCGTCAACAACAACCAAAGCGACGCCCGCAAATTTACGGCATAGCTGCACAATACGGTCGCGCGACATAAGGTTTGCTGTGGGGTTATTTGGCGAGCACACAAAAACTATTTTTGTATTTTTATCAGATGCTTGTGTTATGGAATTGAAATCCAAGTCAAAGTTTTTATCAAGCCCTGCTGGGCGCGCTTCCACCCCTTGCAACATGGCGGATTGGGCATACATTGCAAAGGTGGGCGGGCATATCACAACATTATCAACCGTCGGCACGCAAAATGCGCGCATCAGGCAATCAATAGCTTCATCTGCACCGCGTGTGATCGTTATATGCCGCGTTGTCACATCAAGCCACCGGCAAATCGCGTCTTGCAGAACGGCTGGCTGTTGTTCTGGGTAACGTGATAATCCATCAGCCCCCACAAAAGGTTCATAGGCACATTCATTGGCATCCAAAAACACTGTAGTGCCATCAGATTTTTCGATTGATCGGGCCGAAACATACCCAGGCATGGCTAAAATTTCAGGGCGTGCGCGCTGGCAAATTGCCAGAGATTCGGTAACGCTATCGGTGTCAGTTCCCATCATATTTTGCCCTAATCCAGCATTTTTTCAATTGGCACAACAAGGATAGAATTTGCCCCGTTCGCTTTAAGATCTTCCATAGTGTCCCAAAACACCCCCTCTTCGCATACCGCATGCACTGCAACCATGTCATCGCGGCCCTGTAGCGGCATAACTGTTGGCGATTGTGACCCGGGCAACACCGCCTTGATAGCGGCAAGGCTGTCGATCGGGCTATTGAGCATGATATAACGGCTTTTGGCGGCACGCTGCACGGCTTTAATGCGCGACAACAACTTGTCACAAATTTTTGCAATGTCGCTATCTGCAATTTGGTTTTTGACCAAAACCGCCTCTGACCGCAAAATCACATCCCTTTCGACAAGCCCATTAGAGGTCAGCGTATTGCCGGTCGACACCAAATCGCAGATCACATCGGCAAGATGGGTTCGCGGCGCCACCTCAACAGCGCCCTGCATCGTCACAATATTCGCGTCAATATCATGCGCCTTTAGATACGCCCCCAACAAACCTTTATAGGATGTCGCAATGGTCTTGCCATTTAATGATGCCAGCCCGGAATAAGCAAAATCTTGCGGAACCGCAATCGACAACCGACAGCGACCATAGCCAAGCGGCAGCTCTTCTTTAAGAGCGCCAAATTGACCATTTCCAACAGCCTGTTTTTCACGCAGTACATTCTGCCCAAGAACGCCAAGCTGACATACATCAGTTGCCAAAAATGCAGGGATATCGTCATCACGAACCAAAAACACATCTAACGGAAAATTTTGCGCCCTACATAAAAGCTGATCGCGGCTTTTTGACAGGTGAATGCCACTTTTTTCTAAGAGCTGCAGCGACACATCCGCCAACCGCCCAGATTTTTGTATGGCTATCTTAAGCCGCTTTTCATTATCCATTATGTGATCCACTATTTTCGTTACTGCAATATTTATGGCGCTATTCAAATTTTTGGGTTGGTAGGCGGCTATTTGTCTAATCTGTTCATGATGGTTTTGTAACCATCAAAACCATTATTGAGAAACCGCGCGACCCTTACGATTGTTGCGGTGCTTACTTGGGTTTCTTCAGCAATTTTTCTGTAGGGCACTTTCTTGACTAACATTTGGGCCACGCGCCACCGATCAACCAGCCCCTCACGTTCGGCTGGCGTACATAAATCATAAAAAAAATCACGCGCCTCATCCGGCGTTTCAAGCGCCAAAATAGCCCTGAATAAATCACGCTCGTGGTCGATTTCGATTCGATCTCGTTTCATAAATGCCAAGCATCCTATGCAGCAAAATGTTTCAACGATTTAATACGCTAAAACAACACTGTCAACCCACACCCCAACCGGATCGCGACTTTTTTTCATTTTTTTGAAAAATTATTACATTAGGGGCGACAGATCTCGGGCTCGCACCAATGACAACAAGCGACCCGCTTCCGGATCAATATCCGCTACCCTTGCCGCGTCGAACCCAACATCAGCAACACAGCAGGTCGGAAAATACCCCAAATTCATATCGCCGCCGTCAAACCCCACAAAATGTGACAACAAGATCACAAGGCTAGGGTTATGACCAACCACAGCGACATTTTCAACATCACCTGCATGGTCAAAAATCAACCGTAACAAGGTATCTGCTGAGACCTCGTACAAAGCATCAAGATACAGCGCCTGCGACTCATCCGGCCAGCTAGAAGACATCAATTCATAAGTCTGCCGGGTACGGGCTGCCGGTGAGACTAATGTGCGGTCAGGTAGCATTTTATGGGCAAGCATAAAGGCCCCGATATCTTCAGAATTTTGGACGCCACGTTGCACTAACCCACGCGCAAAATCTTCTTCGCCGATCCTGGGCATTTCTGCTTTGCCATGCCGAATAAGTGTTATACGCGCCATCAAAAATCCAATTTTAGTACCTGCGTCACCGCAGCCCCCATATAGGGGCAATGCGCTGACTTGTTGACTCTAACAAAGCAGATAGCCTGCCACGTTCGATGATAGGTGCCAAGCTTGGAATTTCATTTACAAATTGTAACCGTCGATTAAATTGGTCAGCACAGACAGTTCTTAAGGTCAGACAGTCATAGCCTGTGCATTTCGTAGTCTGTGGCTTTGCTGACCCGCCAAACCGCATAGGATTTTATATGACCAGCACTCCATCACTTGGCTTTGTCGCTGCTATTGGCAACACACCTCTGATTCGCCTCAAGGCTGTCTCGGAACTAACCGGCTGTGACATTTATGGCAAAGCCGAGTTTATGAACCCCGGCGGCTCGGTCAAGGACCGTGCGGCCAAGGCCATTATTGAAGATGCTGAGGCGCGCGGGCTGCTGGGCCCGGGCGGGTTGATTGTCGAAGGCACCGCAGGCAATACCGGCATTGGGTTGACTATGGTCGGCAATGCCAAGGGCTATAAATCAGTCATTGTGATGCCCGAAACACAAAGCCAAGAAAAAAAGGATGTTTTGCGTGTTTGCGGGGCTGACCTGCGCCTGGTTCCGGCCGCCCCATACAAAGATCCCGGCAATTATGTGCGCTATTCTGAGCGGCTTGCCGAGGAATTGGCAAAAACGCATGATGGCGGCGTTATTTGGGCCAATCAATTTGACAATACTGCAAATATGCTGGGGCATTACCAATCAACTGGCCCCGAAATCTGGCAACAAACCGATGGCAAAGTTGACGGGTTTATTTGTGCGGTTGGGTCTGGTGGCACACTGGCTGGGGTCGGAAAATATTTAAAAGAGCGTAATCAAGCTGTCCAAATTGGTCTTGCTGACCCAGAAGGATCGGCACTGTATAATTATTATGCGCATGGCGAACTGCAATCGAGCGGCACGTCAATTTCCGAGGGCATTGGACAAGGACGCATCACCAAAAATCTGGCTGAAGCCCCGGTAGATATGGCATTTTGCTTATCTGACACAGACGCTCTACCGCTTATTTTTGATTTGATGCAGCATGAAGGGCTCTATTTAGGCGGTTCAACCGCAATCAATGTCGCTGGCGCAGTGGCCATGGCCAAAGCGCTTGGTCCCGGCCATACCATTGTGACGATCCTATGCGACAGCGGCCAACGCTATCAATCAAAAGTCTGGAATCCTGAATTTTTGCGTGGCAAAGACCTGCCTGTACCATCTTGGCTTTAACGGCTGCCCCCCAATTCACCCTATCAAAAGGTAACCCCCATGACTGATGTGCCCCTTGTTGTAACAGCCGATTGGCTGATCACCACATACGATAACCCGCAGGTACAAATACTTGATGCCAGCTCGCATTTGCCGACCACAGGACGTGACGCTAATGCAGAATTTAACAGCCGCCGCATCGCTGGCGCAGGCCGTTTTGATATTGATGTGATTGCCGATAAAACCGTGTCACAGCCGCACGCATTGCCGCCTGCAGACCTGTTTGCCGACCATATGCAAGCGTTAGGTTTAGGAAATGACGATCATATCATTGTCTATTGCGATTCAGCACATCTGAGCGCGGCGCGGGCCTGGTGGATGTTGCGGCTGTTTGGCCATGCCAAGGTCAGCGTTTTAAACGGTGGCTTGCAAGCGTGGCTAGCGCTTGATGGGGCAACTGACAGCGGCCCGACCGCCCCAAAAAAACGCGGTGCCTTTTCCATTCGTCCTTCGGTAGGGGCGAATGTCATCAACATGGCTGGCCTTCGGGTGCTTGTTGAAACCGGGGTGGCCGGGCAGATTGCTGACGCACGATCGGCTGGCCGTTTTGCCGGCACCGACCCAGAACCACGCGCAGGGTTGCGCAGCGGCCATATTCCGGGATCGTCAAATGTCCCGATCAGCAGCTTGCTTGATAACGGTGCCCTAAAAGACACTGACGGTCTAGCCGCGGCGTTTGCGGCCGGTGGCATAGATGTTGACCGGCCAGTGATTACCAGCTGTGGGTCTGGTGTTACGGCCTGTGGTTTAGCGCTTGGGCTTGCGCTCCTTGGCAATGAAAAAACCTTTGTTTATGACGGCTCGTGGAGTGAATGGGGCGCCTCTGACGCGCCGATTGAAACCAGCGCCTAACGCCTATGTACGGGCTCTATCAATGGGCTGAAAACTATCACCATTCACCCGGTGCCAATAGGAAGACAAGCGCGGGTCTTCAACCGGCTTTCCGTCGATCAGCGCGTTTATCTCAACTTTTGGGTAAATTTGCTCAGCCAGCTTTATTTGGCTTGCCGAAAGCCGCCTGACAATATGCCGCCGGTTAAGCTGCTTGGTATGGGTTACCCCGGTCGCCGCTAGCATTTCTGTTAACGCGGCAACGGTGTTTTTATGAAAACTATAGACCCGTTCGGCACGGGCCTTCACATCGATAACCCGGAAGCGTCTTTGGTTCATTGTGGCGACACCGCTCGGGCAATTGCCAGAAGCACAATCACGCGCTTGAATACACCCAATTGCAAACATAAAGGGCCGCGCCATATTGCACCAATCAGCCCCCAACGCACAGTGCTTAATAATATCATAAGCGCTGACAATTTTTGCCGACACGGCTATTTTCACACGGTCACGTAGGCCTGCGCCCCGCAAACAATTGTCAACAAACACAAGCGCATCGCGCAACGGCGAGCCAATATGCTGGGCAAATTCAACCGGCGCTGCACCGGTGCCACCTTCGGCCCCGTCCACAGTGATAAAATCAATGCGCTTGCCGCTGTCGACCATGGCTTTGACAATCGCAATAAATTCCCACGGATGGCCGATACATAATTTTATACCAACCGGCTTGCCACCCGACAGATGCCGCAATTTTTCCACGAAGGCAAGAAGCTCATTAGGCGTTGAAAATTCTGAATGGGTTGCCGGCGAAATACAGTCTGCATATTCAGGAATGCCGCGGGTAGCGGCAATTTCCGGTGTAACTTTTGGCGCCATTAGCATGCCCCCGTGACCGGGCTTTGCGCCTTGACTGATTTTTATTTCGATCATTTTGATCTGGTTCAATTGCGCCTTGGCGCGAAACGCCTCTGGGTCAAACCGTCCGTCTTTGGTGCGGCACCCAAAATAGCCGGTTGATATCTGCCAGATGGTGTCGCCGCCACCAGCTTCATGATATTTCGAAAACGAACCCTCGCCAGTGTTTTGCGCAAAGCCGCCGCGCTTGGCTCCGTTTGACAGGGCTTCGATCGCCGGCGGCGACAAGGCGCCAAAACTGGTTCCAGAAATATTTAGGATCGAAATATCATAGGCCTTTGGCCCCTCACCGACTTTTGTGTAAAAATCACTCTCGGTAATGTGGGTTGGCACTATTGAATGGTTCAGCCAATTGAAATTTTCTTCATACATATCCACAATAGAGCCGAAGGGCCGCGCCGCGTTGATGTTTTTGGCGCGCTGATAGACCATCGCCCGCTGGTTACGCGAATAAGGCAATTCATCAGTGTCTGATTCCCAAAAATATTGGCGCAATTCCGGCCGGATCATTTCAAAGAAAAACCGAAATCGCCCCAACAGCGGATAGTTGGCTAAAACACTTCGTTTTTTCTGCGCGTAATCATAACACCCACAGGCTGTAAGCACCCCAAACACCACAGCCACAACGCCAAAGCCGCTATGTTCAAAGGAGGCAAGCGTTGCCACAATAAAGGCCAGCCCAGCATAAAACAGCAGCGAATATCGACCAAAGAGAAAATCCATAACAGCCCTCTCCACACAGTGCCATTAATCATTATCAAAGACAAAACTGTGAAAGAAAAACAGCCATATTACAAATCAATTTAGGGGACGATGACACCGCCGCGCACAATATACGGCATTTGTGCGGGCGCATAGGGGCGGCATCCCCCCCTAAAGGACGAACCACAAAATACCCAACGCAAGCCCCGCCAAAATTGTCATTTCAACTTTGTATGAGCGGCGTTTTATACGGGACTGCACGGTGATAGCGCTTGTGGCAATAAAATTCATTGATCTGACCTTTTTTTAATGAGGGCTGGTGGTCGACCTCACACAAATACTATAGATAGATAAAAGCGCTAAACCCAGATCAGCGCAAGTTAAATAGTTTTTAAAAGGAAAATATGGCGATTCCGGGAGGACTCGAACCCCCAACCTGCTGATTAGAAGTCAGCTGCTCTATCCAGTTGAGCTACGGAACCATTGTTAGGGTTTGTGCCTGAATTGCACAAAGATGTCCAGATGTTAGATCGCCCCGCGCAACGCTGGCGGCCCGGCCAACATAACCCTGCTTAATGCGTCCACGCTCCGGTGCGGTTAAAGGCAAAATTATCGGCATAAGCACGCGGCTTTACGCGGCGTGATTTCGCCTCAATCACCTGAAAATCGATATTGTGTGCCTCGGCATAGGCGACCGCTGCTTGCTTGTCGGGAAAGCGCATCTTAACTTGGCGCGCAGTGTCAGATGACGATTGCCAGCCCATCAGTTGGTCTGGCCGTACCGCGGTTTGACGCGGAAATTCTAACACCCAGTCATGGCCGCGGCTGACTGTGGCGCTGCGCCCGGATTGCATGGCTGTTTTGCTTGGTTTATAGATTCTGGCTATCACGGTCGGCCCCCTCGGTCAGTCTGAAGAGCCGCAACACCCAACGCCGGCTGAGGCCCGCAAAAAATGGTCGGAGTGGAGAGATTCGAACTCCCGGCCCTCTGGTCCCAAACCAGATGCGCTACCAGGCTGCGCTACACTCCGACGATGCTTTCTTATCCCCACTACAGGTATTTTTCAAGCCTTGTTCGCATGTAAAATACGTTTTATTTCACTTTTATTGGCGATTAGACGGAACCGGCAATGGCAAGATCAGACGCGCACTTGCCCGCACGCCGAGTTTTGCCGCCTGTCCACCATTGATTTCCAGTACATAGCGCGCCGGTCCAGCAGACACACGCGGGGTTAGACTAAACGGCGTTGCCGAATGGATGATATTTACCAACATACCATCCGCATCAAAAAACAGCAGATCTAGCGGTATTTGCGTGTTTTTCATCCAAAACTGTCTGAGGGCTGCGGTGTCAAAAACAAACAGCATACCGTGACGGTCTGGCAAATATGGCGTATGCATCAACCCGTAGCTTCGCTGTGTTTCGGTTTCAGCCAGCTTTACCATAAACCGCACTGGCGCCTTATGAACAGCTGGTTGCAACTCAATTTCAACGCTGGCAAAACGAGGCGCCGCGTCAGGCATAATATCGGCAAGTGCCGCCCCATAAATACCAAAAAACACAAGCATTTGTAGAATTATGTATAAAACAAACGTACGAATGCTATTGCCTGATGGCGCTATGCCTGCTTTAGGCGCCGGCCGCCACATAACCAAGCACAAGAACGCCCATTAGCAACAACAGTTGCACCAGTGCGGCTGGCCCGGGAATGGTGGGACCGGCAATAGGGCTTCGCAATAACCGCTCTAGCATAAACCAAAACGAGTCAATAAAACCACGCATCTGGCACAAGAATGCGCGCCACACCAGCATCACCGCGCGCAATACCGGCCGGCCAATTTGCGGCGCTAAACGCCGGTAAAACCAATCTGAATTCAACACAACAGACGGAATTTCCGGTGGATATAGCCGTATCCGTACCAGCACCACAAAGGCAAGCATAGCAAAAATCAACAATTGCATTTGCCCGGTAACATGGCTGGCATCATAAGGGTGGTAATCAACCGCAAACGGTAAAATGCTATAGAGGGGTGCCGGATACACCCCGATCGCCACACATAAAAACGCGGCAATGCCCATAGCGACGCGCATGTTTAGGGGCGCCTCACCTGTCTTAAACCCACGATCATGCGCAAAAAATGCAAAATAGGGGATTTTGATCCCAGAATGTTCCAACACCCCAGCAGACGCAAACAGCAACACAAAATACGCCCACATAATACCGGTGTCACCCAAAGCGGTCATCGTCAATGATTTGGCGACAAAGCCACTGAACAGAGGAAACGCCGAAATAGACATCGCCCCGATCACACAGCATAGCATGGTAAAGGGCATGTTTTTATAAAGCCCGCCAAGTTCTGACGCTTTGATGGTACCGACCTGATGCAGCACAGCCCCCATGCTCATAAACAACAACGCTTTATAGATAATATGCACAAAGGCGTGCGCAACTGCCCCGTTCAACGCCAATTCACTGCCAATACCAACAGCCACAACCATAAAGCCCAACTGGTTGTTCAAACTAAACGCCAGAACCCGCCGCAAATCATTTTCAATAACCGCGAAAAACACTGGCAAGGCGGTCATTGCCGCGCCAATCCAAATCAGATATTCGGTTCCGGCAAAGCCGCGTGCCAACGCATAAATCGCCAATTTTGTGGTAAACGCCGATAATGCAACTGTGCCTGTAACGGTGGCTTCTGGGTAGGCGTCCTGCAACCACCCATTTAACAATGGAAACGCCGCCTTGATTCCAAAGGCAAGGAATATCAGCCAGCTAGCACTGTCACCAAGCGTCATAGCACCAAATGCAATTGACCCCGTTTTCGCCGCTAGCACAGCCGCCCCGGCCAACAACAATACGCCGCTCAAAACCTGAAAAATTAGATAGCGCATGGCCGCTCGGCGCGCACTATCGGTGCCAGCCGCCAGAATCAGAAACACCGAGGTCACCGCGGTTGCTTCCCACCACACAAATAAGGTTATGAGATCGCCCGCATGCAGCGCCGCAATCGCCGCCCCGGCATAGGACAGCGCCGCGCAATGCTGCGACCAGTGCCGATCATGCCAGCTATAAATAACATTTAGGGCCGCAGCGATGTGAAATATGATGGCAAATGGAAAGCTTAGCGCATCTGCCCGATAAAGCACTAGGTCATAGCCCAAAACCTGCCACACTAAATGGTCACCCGCCCCCAACATCAACCCATAGGCGGACAGTGCGATGGCCCCCAACATAAGGCCTTGGCGCCAGATATGCGGCACGAATGGCAGCAACGCCGCAGTGATAATCATTATTAGTCCGGGAGGCAAACTAGTCATCTGACGGCCCTCCCTCGTAATAATCTTCGGGGCGCATAATCATAAGACGCAGCCATTTGCCAACCTGGACAATAAACAAAAACGCCAAAAACCCATAAAGTGCGGGGAACATAAAGCTGTCTTCGATGGCCGCAACACCGTGGCGATGCACCACAAGTTCTAGCCCCACCAGCAGGACCGCAATGGCAATTAAAAACCAGGTGAAATGGCGCCCTAACTTTTGCATATCCAGAGTTTTTTGAGATGGTTTTGAGGTCATGGCGTCACCATCATGGCAGCTAAATCAGCAAATAAGTCAACATAGAAGAACAAGAATAAAGACAGCAGCGCGGTCACCACCGGCGGTATCACCACCAACGGGTGCGTCTCAACCACCACCATCTTAACTTTTGGACGGAAAAACCCGCGCGATAGCGGTTCCAACAAATAATAAATATTGAGCAAAGATGACAGCCCAAGAACCGCTAGCACGATATATAATTCAGCGTCGACGGCACCTACCATCAACATAAATTTCGACCAGCTACCGCCTGCCGGTGGGATGCCAATGATCGACAGGGCGCCAATGAAAAACGCCGCAAACACCCACGGCATATCGCGTCCTTGACCATCCAGCTCGGATATTTTTGTAAGATGTGTCTGCACATAAATGGCGCCAGCGCAGAAAAACAAAGTAATCTTGCCAGCTGCATGCATAACGATATGCAGCGCCGCGCCTTGGGCCGCTATGCTTGTCGCAATCGCCGCCCCTAAAACAATGTAAGATAGCTGACTAATGGTTGAATAGGCTAATCGGGCTTTTATGTCATCCTTGGTAATTGCCACAAAGCTCGACGCTAAAATGGTGAATGATGCCAGCCACACCAGCCAGCTTGAGGCACCAGTGCTTGTCAGAAAATCAAGGCCAAACACATAGACAACCACAGTCAAGATGGTAAACACACCGGCCTTAACCACCGCCACAGCGTGCAACAAAGCCGACACAGGGGTTGGGGCAACCATCGCCGCTGGCAACCATCTATGCATTGGCATAAGCGCGGCCTTACCCACCCCGAACGCAAATAAAGCGAGCAAAAATGGCACCATTTGCGGGTCAATCGCCCCAGCTAAAATACCGCCACTACGAAATGCCAGATCGCCAGTCGCCATCCACACCCAAACCACTGCCGGTAATAGCAGCACAATTGAGGTGCCAACCAAAATACTCATATAGAGCCGGCCAGCATCACGCGCAGCCTGACTTTCTTTATGTGTAACAAGCGGATAGGTCGAAAAGGTAAGAATTTCATAGAACACAAACAGAACCAGCAAATTACCCGACCAGGCAATCGCCATGGCGGCATGCACCGCCACCGCATAAAAAGCGGCAAAGCGGGTTTGGTGTTTTTCATGGTTACCGCGCATATACCCAACCGAATAAAGCGCGGCCAAAATCCATAGGCCAGATGCCACCAACCCAAAAATCGCACCAAGCGGCGTAACCGCAAATTCAATGGCAAGCCCATCGGCAATCTGCGCAACGAACAGCCGCGGGGTTTCACCCGCAAGCACCGCCAGCGCGACATGCAACGCAGCCACAAAAGTCACCACCCCACCAAGCGGGCCAGCCGCATCGCGCCATAGATTGCGCACCGCCAAAAACGGGGTCAGCACAGCCACCACAAGCGGTGCCAAAATCCCTACTAGCAGAGCTGTTTCCGGCGTCATCATAGGCCA
>Ga0181601_10002365_pt1 | contig 16105 bp, 11 predicted proteins | sample 041ome_8_FD_133020 | JGI IMG/M metagenome (GOLD analysis project Ga0181601, IMG submission 133020) | Coastal salt marsh microbial communities from the Groves Creek Marsh, Skidaway Island, Georgia - 041407BS metaG (megahit assembly) | ecosystem: Environmental > Aquatic > Marine > Intertidal zone...
CTGCAGTAGCCACAGCGCGCCCAAAGCGGCCAATAACCATGGTACTGCGCGAAACCGATAACGCCCCCACAGTCGATCGAGCATGGCCACGGTGATCCCCAACCCCAGCCACAACCAGCCCTCACTCTTCCACAGACAGCCTAGCGCCAGCAGTAGCATGCCTACAGCCAGAGCTCCGCTCTGTCTTCGCTGTATCGCGACGCAGACCGCAGCCAACCCCATACCGCTGGTACCCATCATCCAGATGTCGGCATAGCCTGCCAGCATGCCATGGAGGTGAACGAGCGGGATGGTGGCTAACATGGCGCCCCCAGCAAGGGCTGCGTCGGTCCGATGCGGGTTTTGTACTTTGCATAGTCCAACCATCAGCGCTATGCAGGCTGTCATCGCAAAGAACCAGGGAATGCTGGCGAGCGAAGCATCCCATGTACCTGCCAAAGCGGGCCCCAGCGCAGCGACGGCAGAGATTGATATTGGATAGTGCGCCGCTGACAGCGGGTATCCCGAGGCGTCACTGGCCAGCCATGGATTCAGCGGTTGGAAATGGACGGCTTGATTGCTCACTACCCAGGCCTTGGCACGGTATATCCAGGTGGTAAAGGCGTCCCACGGAAAGACATCGCGATTCAAGTTGTTGATCAGGACGATCAGCAGGTACAAGCCAATGAGCAAGATCAAGCCAAGGTGCCAGCTTGGCGTTAACGCTTTTGTTGCAATAGATGGCCACGGACCCAACGGGGGCAAGCGGAATGCTTTTAGCACTATCAGAGACGACACGACGCTCAGGGCAAGCAGCAACTGGCTCGCAGTGGTCAACGGCATTACATCGCCACCAAGCCATAGCACAACAAGCCCCATGGCAATAAAAAAGCCCGTGCCAATCTCAAGGCAGGGATTGGTGGCCCAACTCAGCTGGCGATGAACGAGGCGGTAGAGGCCACATCCGGTCACCGTGAGACAAGCAAAGGCCAAAAAACTGATCGTCATGCGTGTGCCGGCCGAGAGGCTGAAGTGCTGATTATATTGGCATCGGCCTCGTCAGGTGAAATCGCTAGTGCTTGAATCGGCCACCCTAGGCCCGAGAAGCATGGCTCTGCTGAGCTTGCCCGTCTGACTTGACTGCCTGATTATGTATTCTGCTGCGCGACTCAGCGGGAGGGTAAAGCTGAATTGCGGGGTGCAGTGCGATAAGCAATGATGCAATAGTTTGCGTGGCAAGCGTTGTTGGTCTGGGGTTGGAGCATCCATGACAAGAACTGTTTTCGCGGTCGATGGAGGCGGTATTCGCGGCATTATTCCTGCCATGGTCATCGCCCATATCGAGCGAAAAATGAGAAAGTCAGCCGGTCAACTGTTTGATTTGATGGTCGGTACCTCAACCGGTGGCATTCTGGTGCTGGGGCTCTCTCGGCCCGGACATGGCAGGCCGGCACAGTTTTCGGCAAAGCGGGTGATCAAGCTGTATGAAGATCACGGCGAGCGAATTTTTGAGCATTCTCTGTGGCGCAAGCTGCGTTCTGCGGGTGGCATTCTTGAGGAGGCCTACTCGCATCAAAACCTTGAGGCAGTGCTGCAGCAGTACTTTGCAGAGGCGACCCTCGGGGATTGCGAAGTCCCGACTATGGTCACCACCTACGATATTCAAAATCGCGAGAGCGTCTTTTTGAAGAGCTGGCTCGCTGAACATGGCACGGTGCTCTGCCGCGACGCTGCGCGCGCAACCTCTGCAGCGCCTACATACTTTGAACCAAAGCCCTTACATATCGATACCGCCCAACATGTACTGATTGATGGGGGCGTATTTATGAACACCCCCTCTGTGTCGGCGTTCGCAGAGGCCAAAAAGCTTTTTCCGGGAGAGCCGATCAAAGTGCTGTCCATCGGCACAGGCGAGCTCACTCGGGCCATTCCTTACCATCAGGCGAAGACTTGGGGCAGTGCGCTGTGGGTTATGTCGTTATTAGATTGCATGTTCGACGGTGCGGCAAAGGCAGCGGATTATCAGATGCGATTGTTTTTAGGAGATGACTACCTGCGCTTACAGATTCCGCTCCACTATGCCAGCGACGACATGGACGACGCCTCCAAGGGCAACATCCGCAATTTAAAGCAAACTGCCCGAGAGTTGATTCAGCGCGAAGAGGGCGCACTGCATCATTTTTTTCACTCCGGGTAAACGCGAGAGGGCTTCAAGCGAGGCTTTATATGGCCGATAAGCCGCTTGTGCGCTGGCGGTTTAGTGCCGTAACAGAGGCCCCGCGTGGATCACAGCCACATGGACGGCAGGCCAGAGGGAGTGGCGTTCATGTGGCGCCATCTGCTTGAGAGAGCACTAAAGCGTTGCCGCAGATCCATTCAGCTAATCGTTAATCTGTGCCGCATAGGCGTGGCCCAGTTCATCTGATGCCACTCGGCGTTAATTCTGGAGCGGCAACGCCCTGGCCGCTTGCCATATCTCAGGCCACACACGCACAGCACTGGCATATCGGCGACCCAGCGCTTTGTATTGCTTAATGGCGGTCGAGTCGTTGTCAGCAGCTTCAAATAGTGCGGGCCTGGGTGTCTGGATGTAGTGCACCAACTGGTCGCGAGTGCTTTCCAAATGGGCTTGCCATGCGGCGTAACCCGGGGCGTTCTCATGATTCTGTGCCGTCTCGAGCTGCATGAAGCACTGCTGTAGTGAAAAGCTCGCTTTACTGACCAGTTCTTGGCGGATTAGCGATTGCAGTGCCGCGTTCTCTATGCTCGAGAGCCGCTGGATTTGTTCGCCGACGGCTCGGAGGTTGGCTTCTGGTTTTTGTCCCCACTGATCTGCTGGCTCTCGGCCGAGCCAATCCCCTAATAGGCCAAGATTTGGCGCGACACTAAGCGGCTTCAATGTGCCTCTGGTGTGTCGGTCTTCAATGGGCGCATGGCGTACCGCCCAGCCGTGATTCAGTACCGCTGAATCGGGGTACATCCTCTGTAGCATCAGGCCAAAAAGGATGTCCTCACCGCGACCCGCAGGCATATACGGTGGAGGCAAGGTGGTATTGGCAATGCCTGTCATTTGCGAGAGCGTGCCGTATTGGGACAGGGTGGGGCCCCGATACCCATACCAGCTGCAGCGTTGTGCCAATAGCGTTTCCAAATCAGATCCTGACGTGAGCAACCGTTCAATGCTTGCCGGTTGCAGAAACAGCGTCCAATCGCTGCTACCCGTTCCCGGGTCGCCCCATGAGCCACACTGCGTCATTAATATTGGCGAGTGGCTGCCAAGATGGGCTAGGAGGTCCCCGTTCCAGCCCGCGAGACTGGTATGCCCGGGCAGAGACGATGTCAGTAAGTCGCCCAAAGGCATGCCGAGCCCAAACAACATCTCGGTTATGGCAGGCTCGGGGAGGGCGAGGGCGTGCCGGTCTAGATCATCAGGGTCTTGGTAGAAAACCGCTTGGCGGTCGTTAGCAGTGCCAACGGTCAAAGTTGTCGACGCCAGCGGCGGGTTAATGGCCTCAGGAATCACATCATCGTCAATTAGTAGTACATGTTGCCCGGCGCTGAGAAGCAGTGCGAGGTTGCGCGCAAGCCCATAGGTGGCCTGCCCCTCCCATTCCTCTCTCGACAGCAGAAATTGAATGTCATGCTCATACTCGGGGAGCTCCGCTACGAGCTCCGAGATCAATTTCTGCCGTGCCGCAAGGTCGAAGTGCGACACCTGCAACCCCGTGAGATCCTGCGCCTGTGCAATGAGCCTCGCGTTTTCGGTTATCGAGTCGGGTTGTCTCGAGTCATCGATGACACAAACGCGCCGAACATCTGATGTCGGGATTTGAGCGAGCAAACTGTCAAGCACACGTGATAATGCGGCCGGCCGATCGCAGGTCAGAATAAAAACAGTGCACTCAGGGGAGGCAGACTGTCCTGCAGATTGCGCTAACCGTTGCCATGCCTGCGCGGACGACTCGAAGATACCGGCATCGCAAACGGCTTTCAGCGTCGCGAGCACGTCTTGCGGGTGATCTCGTAATGCCGGTATGGACTGCATCAGGGTTTGAGAGTGCGCCTCAAGCGTTCTGAATTGCTGGCATTGCTGCAGCGCTGCAGCCAACTCGGGCTGCAGGATCATTCGGGTATCCGACAGTGATCGATAGGCAACCGAGGTATTGGCGGGGCCGGGAAACAGCGCGACGCCGTTGTAGCTCCAAGTCATCGCCCCGGCGGGTGACGTCTGTTGGTTCGACCCCGTGGAGTAGCTGAAATTGATATCGGTCATGTCGAGGGAAATAGAAAAAATCGGGTGCCCAGTGTACCTTGCCAGTTCAGTTTTATGTGTTTGAGGAAAAGGCCATATGGAATCGCGCAGACTGTTGCGATGGCTGTCTAATTCAGTTGCGGTGATGGCTATCTTGACCGGCTGTGCTGCACCGATCGAGAAATCGACTGATGGCGCCACGTCGCCGAGCTCAGCCCGTGCTGGCGATTCCTGTAGTGAATCGCAGAATTTATTGGCAGATACAGAATTTCAAGGTCTCGATCAGGGTACCTGGTCCTACGTACAGCACTCGGGCCCGCAATCGTTCCGCGTTGCGGGTGAGCGGGGCGACCTTGAACTTGCGCGTATCGGTGATGAGCCCTGGATGCTGCTCACGCAGCAGGTGACATTGCCCGAACTTGACCCCGACCAGCGTTACACACTGGAGATGAGTGCCGAGCTAAAAGGTAACGTGCAAACAGAACCGGAGCTTCATGGATTTGAGCATAAAGCAGGGCTATTTATTCGGTCTGGTGCAGCCAGCATGGCGGAGCACGAGCCGAATAGCGGCGTTTGGGATTGGCAGAGAGTGGATATGTCAGTTGCCCCACTTCCCGGAAGTAAAAGCGTTCAGGCGGGCTTTTTACACCAGGGAGGTGGTACCTTGTGGGCGCGAGACCCGAGCTTGAAACTCGTCGGGTGTGATGCGTGAGTTCAGCCAATCAGGCGGATGTTTGCGAGTTCTGTGGCCGAATTAATGGCAGCGAGCAAACTGCCCGTGGAGGCGTTTCCAGTGCCAGCGAGTTCCAGTGCAGTGCCATGGTCTACCGATGTGCGGATGATGGGTAACCCCAACGTGATGTTCACTGCGCCCTCAAAGCCATGCGACTTCAGCACGGGTAAGCCCTGATCGTGGTACATCGCCAGATAAGCGTCGGTGCTTGCGCGCATGTTTGGGATAAACGCACTGTCTGCCGGGACGGGCCCGACAATGTTAAGACCCTGATGCTGCAATGTTTTGCAAACGGGCTGGATGATGTCGCGCTCTTCGGTACCGAGATGCCCGCCCTCGCCCGCGTGGGGGTTCAGACCCAAAACGGTGATACGCGGTGAGGCGATGCCAAACCGTGTCCGGAGCTCGTTATCCAGCACCGTTAAGATGCGGTGTAAGTGATCGGCTTGGATCGCTTCAGCCACTCGATTGAGCGGAAGGTGCGTAGTCGCCAGGGCAATCCGCAACGACCCGCTCGCCAGTAACATCACCACATCGCCGGCACTGGTCGCTTCCTGCAGATACTCCGTATGCCCTGAGAACGGGATGCCCGCGTCGTTGATGACCCCTTTATGGACGGGTGCGGTGACCATGGCATTGCATTCTCCTGCCTTGCATAGCGATACCGCTTGATCCAACAGAGCGAGCACGTGCCGGGCGTTGTCTGGATCTTGCGTGCCCGGCTTTACAGTCGCGGAAGCGGGGATATCGATCAGAGGTAAGATACCGGGTACATGGGGTGAGGTGGCATCAGTGCTCGAGTAAGGCGTGAAAGCAATATCCAGCCCTAATTGCGCAGCCCGGTCTGCCAATACCTGAGCACAGCCTATGGCAACCCATTGGGCCTCATGGGGTAGGGTGGCCGCCGTTAATAGGATATCTGGGCCAATGCCGGCAGGCTCTCCTGCGGTGATGGCCAGTCTAGGGATGACCTCTTTGGCGTTCACTTAATATCGACGAAAGCTTCTTCGCGTATCTTTCGCAGCCATGCGTCCAGTTCTTCCTGATATTTCTGTTCGCGAATGTAATTGGCTATCTGGTTGCGCTGGATTTCACCCGAAAAGTCTTTGTCGCGCCGGCCGGTGACCTCCAGAATGTGCCAGCCAAACTCGCTTCGAAAGGGTTCTGTGACAACGCCCTCGGCGGCGGCGGCCATGGCGGCCTCAAATTCCGGCACCATCTGCCCAGGGTTGGTCCAGCCGAGCTCCCCCCCTTCAGCCGCTGAACCAATGTCGTCCGAGTATTGCCTAGCAAGCGCCCCGAAGTCCTCGCCGCCCTTGACCCGCTCCATCAGTTGCCCTGCCAGTGCCTCTGCTGCCGCTTCATCGAGCACTTCTGTGGGCTTGATAAGAATGTGCCTGACATCCGTTTGTTTAACCAGCCGCTCGCCGCCCACGGCGTCCGCCAAGTAAACGAGGTGAAAACCGGAGGAAGATCGGACCTTGGCGACTCCCCCAATGGACATGGTCGGCACGACGTCGGCAAACATGCTCGGAATGTCGCCTAATTTGCGCCAGCCCAGATCTCCGCCCGTAAAGGCATAAGGCTCAACGCTACCTACCGCCGCCTCAAAATCAGTCCCACCCTGAATGCGTGTCAGCGTGTCATCGATAAAAGCCTCTTTTGCGGCTACGCTTGCCGAGTCTTCCCCCCGCCGTGTCGCCAGCAATGCCTGAATCACCCTGTATTCGGGTTGGGTCATCGCCTCGCCTTCTTCAGTCGCGAGAAAGTTATCAATCTCCTGCTCGGAGATATTGATATTGCGCATCACGTTGCCCTGCTGGACGCGCTGAATGGCGAGATCCCGCCGCAAACTTTCGCGGGTTGCCGCATAGCTTTGCCCGGATTGCTCAACGGCAATGCGAAACTGCTCCAGCGTCAGGCCGTTTTGGCGAGCGAGTCGCGTCATCGCCTCATCGAGCTGCGCATCAGGAATACGCACGCCGTAGCGATTGGCCAGCTGCATTTGAATGCTGTCGAGGATAAGGCGGTCTAGTGTCTCTCGTACCAGTGTCTCGTCGTCGGGCATTTCCACGCCGCGAGATTCCATGGTCGATCGCACCCCTGCAACGCGCTCTTGTAGCTCGGAGGCTAAGACAATATCGTCGTCGACAATTGCGACAACTTGATCCAGCGTTTGTATTTGTGCCCATGCCGAGGCTGAAAGCCAGGTAGACGCCAGCCCGATGAGGCCAATCAGCGCAAAGAATGAGGGATAGGTTCGCTTGTTCATAGGCGACTAACAATCAGTTGATCAATCCGGACCGCGATTGTGAGATAAAACGGGGATATTTACATCCCCGCCGACACATTCCGCACAACTAGGGCCTTCGGTCGGCAAACCCGCGGATCATATCCGACAGCAGGTTGTCGACACGTCCACCGAAACCGCCCATACCTTTCAGCAGCACCTGTAGCTGTACGGCGTTTTCACGGTTCAGATTAGGATCGTTGAAATCGGGTATTTCGCCCAGTTCGGTGTCGATATAGCGCATGTAGAGTAGTCGAAATCTCCAGCAGCAGTCGTCGTACTCCACGCCGAACATGTCTTCCACTGCGGTGCTCCCCTCGAGGGAGTACTCCAGTGCACCGAATACACTCCATTTGTCATTGATGGGCCAATAAGTTGAAAAGTTCGCCTGCTCAGTCACTGGGCGTTGGAGCAAGGAAGGTGGGGGTTCCCGCAGTGTATAGCCGCTGCTGATCACACCCCCGCGTTCGGTGAACAGCGTGACCTGCGCGCTCGCCGCGTCGAAGGTGTTGTCATTGGTGTCATACAGCGCACTAGCGCTGATTCGCCAAGACCGATTGGGCAGCCAGTTGAATTCGCCCGCGATGGGCGATGTTGCCTCCGCCAATATCGGATCCGTTGCGTTGAGTCGGATTCTTCGGTCTTTGAAGTAGAAAATTTGACCGATGCTCGCGTTCAAGCGCTCCTCTCCCGTCTCATTATCGAAGAAGCGCGTGGTCACGCCGGTCGAGAGGTGGTTGGCATCATCCAGTCGGTCATGCCCCGAGAACCGGGTGTCGCGGTAAAGCTGCCCATAGCTGAATGTCAGCTCTGCACTGTCAAAATTGGGCTGGTAAGGTTGCTCATCGTACTGGCTGTATAAATAGTAGACCCTAGGCTCCAGCGTCTGAGTCATGGCAGTACCGGTCATGGTTGTCTGTCGTTCAAAAATCAGTCCGCCATCGACACTGCCCGTCAGTGATCCTGAACTGGGGCTGGTATCCAGAGGAAGAAGCGGCCGGTCCAACTCATACTGCACACTCCTGTATTTGAGCGTTGGCGTTAAAAAGCCAGAGGCCCACCGCACGGGCCGAGTGATGCCCAACTCGTTGAAGAAGCGCTGCCCAGTGACCCGCTCTGTGTTCACATCAAAGCGGGAGAGTTGCGAAGTGACGATAGGTCTGACGCCCATCCAGACGTCGTCACCAATCCAACTCGCTGTGAATTGCGGCAACTTTCGATAATCGTCGGTGATGTCTTTGGCAAGTGATTGGAACTGCTCCACATCCAGCCGGAACAGCCACTGGTCGTTCAACCACTCAACTCGCCCGAGTTGCTGCAATGCCGTTTGCCGCTGCGCACTGAGGGAATTATTTTCAAGATCCTTCACATATTCGAAGTCACTGACCCGAGTGAAGTTCACGTAAGTGCGGAAATGATCACCAAACCTGCCGTTTTGTTTGGCTCCGATCAGCCACCGATTGCCGTCCTCGCCCGTGAAGTCGTCTTGGTATTTACTGTCGTCTCCAATCCAGCCGCCGTTGAATTCCCAGATGCCAGTTTGTTCACTCAGCCATCTGAATTTTGCCTGATGAAGAAGCCCTCGCTCCTGAATGTATCGAGGGCTATAGAGCAGGTCGTAGTTGGGTGCCAGATTGAGGTAAATAGGGCTGGTAATGTCGATGCCGCCTCGCGTGTCACTGCCAATATCGGGAAACAGCAGCCCGGTTTTTCGACGGCTGTCGACTGGAAACCGAATCCACGGAAGGTACATGACAGGAACGCCCGCAACTTTGAGCTTGGCGCCCCAAGCCTGCCCGTCCCCGGTAGTCGGGTCGATGACCAGCGTCTCGGCATGCATCACCCACGCCGGGTCGTCTGGTGGGCAATAGCTCATCCGACCGTCTTCGATCTCGATTTGACCGTCGGCGAAGCGGGTGAGTTGATCGGCAGCGCCTGCCATTTGTCGAGCGTGAAGTACGTAAGTTGCTTCGCGAATCGCCGCAACCTCCGAGCGGCTGTCATATGCCACGCTGTTGCCGCGAATCATGACCCCCGGCTCTCTGAGAATGACGCTTCCGGTGGCAGTGGCCGTTTCCTCGATCCTGTCTACCTCCACGCGATCGGCTCGGATGACCCGGTAACCTTGCTGAATCCTGACACCGCCTGTAAACAGAGCGCGGGTTTCCGTGACCTCGGATTCGCGTGCCGCGACCTGTAGTTCAGAATCGACAGGTGCAACTGAGGTATCGATATCCGCCATAGGGTCAACGTATCGTCCTTTGCACTGGCGACAACGTTGATCGCGCTCCTCGACCGGGATCTTGATCAGAGGCTGCCAATCAAGGTCAGCAATGACGCCTGACTCGACGAGTTCCCCAGACCAAACAGTCGCGCTAAGAAAGCCTAATACCAGCAGTAAGCTGTGGCGCGTCAACTGAGTGAAGAGGCGATCAAAAGTGATTGGGTCGAGGTTCAAATCAATGGCTTGGCGTTCGTCTGGGAGTGCATCATAAAACAAGCGATGCGCCCTTGCTCTCCTCAAATTGGACCCGAAAATATCCGGTTTGGCAGCGCTGCTACCGAGTTCTTTCTTCAGGCCATGCTTGGTACCTTAGAGCAACATGAATCTGCAACGTGCAAGAAGATTGGCGGTTGGCGACGCCATGCGGTGGGTAGCGTGAGTTTGCGCCTCAATCGATTGTTTTTGGGGTTCGGGCGTCCATGATGACTACTGCAGTAGGTCAGGCCCCTGAAGCGTTACTCGCATGGATTGCAGTAGCAACGCAGCTCGATCGCTCAGCGCTCTCCGTGACCTTGGTGGCTGGCGATGCCAGCCCCCGACGCTATTTTCGTGTGCAGACTGGTGCGGCGGAAAACAACACGTCGAGCATTATTGCGGTTCTCTCGCCCCCCTCAGAAAAGAATCAGGCGTTTCTATCTATACGTGAGCTCTTTGAGGCGAACGGCATCATCGTGCCCAGACTGGTGGGTGCAGACCCAGATAAGGGTTTCTTTCTGCTCGAAGATTTTGGCGACACGCTGTTACTCGAGGCGTTGCGCCAGGACCAAGCGTCTCGTTGGTACCCGCAAGCGCTCGACATCCTCGCGCAGCAGCGCTTGATCGATCGGGGAGAGGCGCGCCTGCCGCCGTATGACGAGGCGCTCCTTGTTCAGGAGATGGACCTCTTTCCCGAATGGTTTTTGAGAGGCCTTCTCGAGTTGTCTGATAGCGAAATGACTCAAGCCGGCCTCGACGCTGTTTGGGCGCGTTTGGTGAGTAACGCGCGAGCGCAGCCGCAAGTTGTGGTGCACCGCGATTTCCACAGCCGCAATCTGATGTGCTTGGCAGACGGTGCGCTAGGTGTCATCGATTTTCAGGACGCGGTGATCGGCCCCATCACATATGACCTCGTATCTCTCCTAAAGGATTGTTACTTTGTTTGGCCCCGCGATACCCAGCTAGCGTGGTTGCGAAGTGCCTATGACGGCCTGGCTGCACACCATTTCGCGACCGGCGCTAGTTTCGCTGATTTTGTCGGGTGGTTTGACCTGATGGGGCTGCAGCGCCATATCAAAGTGTTGGGTATCTTCGCTCGATTATTTCTCCGCGATGAAAAGCCGCAGTATCTCGACGATTTGCCCACAGTGCTCGCGTACGTATTGGCCACGCTAAATCTATATCGCGACACTGAGCCGGCACTGGCGCATTTTGCCGATTGGTTCGAAACCGAGTTGATGCCCAAAGCGTTGACTCAATCTTGGTTCACGGCAGAGTGATAGGGTTGCGCGCATGAGGGCGATGATTCTGGCGGCCGGCAGAGGCGAGCGGATGTTGCCGTTGACCAATAAGACACCCAAACCACTCCTTAAAGTTGCAGGGATGACCCTGCTAGAACGGCATTTACTGAGATTGGTTAATGCGGGATTTCACGAGGTCGTGATAAATGCTTCGCATCTGGCGGAGCACATAATTGCGTTTTGCGGAGACGGCAGTCGCTGGGGCCTGTCAATCAACTTGTCGATAGAGGAGGAGCCTTTGGAGACGGCCGGGGGCATTGCACGCGCTTTGCCGTTGCTGGGAGATGCACCATTTGCGGTGGTAAACGGTGATATCCACACGGACTTTCCTTTCGAGCGGCTGACACAAATCACCCCAGCCGCGGCAGGCGCCCATTTGGTGCTGGTTCCCAACCCGCCCCATCACACCAAAGGTGACTTCAGTTTTGCTTTAAACGCGGGCAATAATGAGGATGAGTGCTCATCCGGCCTGCTCTCCGTGGCAGCTCAAGGTTCAGCGACGCTGACCTATTCAGGTCTAGGTGTGTATACACCGCAAATGTTTGAGCAGGTTCCCAACGGAAAGTATCCGCTGAGACCCGTATTGGAAGAGTGCTGTGCAAAGGGTCTCTTGAGTGGGGAGCGGTACGGGGGGCATTGGGAAGACATCGGCACGCCGCAGCGATTAAACGCCTTAAACCAATCAATGATTCGATCCTGACCCGCGCAAGCGATAGACTACTCGGTGACGCCTTCCTGGATGCCCGTGACATGACCGATTACTTGATCGCGCCGTCAATCCTCGCCGCAGATTTTGCACGGCTGGGAGAAGAGGTTGATACCGTTCTGGAAGCCGGAGCAGATCTTATTCACTTCGACGTGATGGACAACCATTACGTGCCTAACCTCACCATAGGGCCGATGGTGTGTGAGGCACTGCGCCAGCATGGCGTGAGCGCCCCTATTGACGTGCATTTGATGGTGCAACCGGTGGATAGCCTGATTGCCAGTTTTGCTGAGGCGGGCGCCAGCTACATAACCTTTCACCCAGATGCATCGATTCACGTGGATCGCTCCCTGCAGCTTATTCGTGAGGCAGGCTGCTTGTCCGGTCTCGTACTGAATCCAGCAACCGGGCTCGAGGCGATCCGCTACGTACTCGATAAGGTTGATATGATTTTGTTGATGTCAGTGAATCCGGGCTTCGGCGGACAAAAATTCATTCCCTCCACGCTAGATAAGATTCGCGAAGTCAGAGACCTCATCAACGCTTCGGGCCGAGATATCAGGCTTGAGGTAGACGGTGGGATCGGTCCTAACAATATCGCCGACATCGCCGCCGCTGGTGCAGATACCTTTGTGGCGGGTTCGGCCATCTTCGGGCAACCGGATTATGCCGTGGTGATTGATGCCATGCGGCAAGCGCTGTCAGGCCTGTAACCTGTCGGCCGATTTGTGATGGATAGGCAGCTGTTTCAGACCTACGCCGCTGAGGGCTATAACCGTATTCCTGTTACGCGGACCGTGCTCGCCGATATCGAGACTCCGGTGTCGACTTACAACAAGCTAGCGGGCGGGCCTAGGTCTTTTCTGTTGGAGTCTGTGCAGGGCGGTGAGCGTTGGGGTCGCTATTCGATCGTCGGGTTGTCAGCGCGGTATTGGTTGAGTGTGTTCGGTCACTCGGTCTGTGTTTTTGACGGTGAGCGACGCACCGAAGAGTCCCAATGGGATGATCCTCTGGAATTCGTTGAGCAGTTTGCGGCCCGATTTAAGGTTCCCGAGTTGCCAGATTTACCCCCATTCTCGGGGGGGCTAGTCGGCTTTTTTGGCTACGACACTGTGCGCTATGTCGAGCAAAAGTTGAGTGCAAGCTGCCCACCCGATGAGCTTGGTTTGCCTGACGTGCAGCTGCTGCTGGCCGAGGAGCTCGCCGTTTTCGACAACTTAAGTGGCACGCTACAGCTGGTCGTGAACACGGACCCCTCACAAGCCCAAGCTTATGAGTCAGCCGTGGCACGATTAGACCAGTTGGAAGCATGCCTTTCTGAGTCCGGACCACCTCTGCAACCCGTATCGCTCGGTCAGCTGTCGACTGATGCTTTGGAGGCGACGATTTCGCACCGCGCGCCAGAGAGCGACTTCAAGGCGTCTGTCAGCAAGATCCAGGAATATGTGCTAGCTGGAGATGTGATGCAGGTCGTGCCCTCGCAAAGAATGTCGATCGGTTTTGATCGCGACCCACTGACACTGTACCGAGCCCTGCGTAACTTGAACCCGTCCCCTTATCTGTATTTTTTGGATATGGGTGGCTTCCATATTATCGGTTCATCGCCGGAGATTCTGGTGCGCTTTGAGGAGGGTGAGGTCACTGTACGGCCCATTGCCGGCACGCGGCCTCGTGGCAAAACCTCAGACGAGGATGAGGCGTTGGCCGCCGAACTATTGGCTGACCCCAAAGAGATTGCGGAGCATTTAATGCTGATAGACCTGGGTCGTAATGATGTCGGCCAAATTGCGCAGTCGGGGTCCGTTTCGCTCACAGAGAAAATGGTCATCGAGCGTTATTCACACGTCATGCACATCGTTTCTAACGTGACTGGCAAGGCCAGAGAGGGTATCAGCGCTATGGCTGCCCTCAGGGCAAGCTTGCCGGCGGGGACTTTGAGCGGGGCACCCAAGGTTCGCGCCATGGAAATTATTGACGAATTAGAGCCTGTGAAGCGGGGTGTCTACGGCGGAGCAGTGGGGTACCTGTCTTGGTCTGGCAATATGGATACGGCGATCGCAATTCGCACGGCTTTGGTAAAAGACGGGCAGCTGATTATTCAGGCGGGTGCCGGGGTTGTGGCTGATTCGATTCCAGAGAACGAGTGGGAGGAGGTGCTCAATAAATCGAGAGCAATGCTGCGTGCTCTTACAATGGTGTCTGCAAAGGATTGAAGGTCATGTTTGGCGGCGCCAAATGAGAAAATACACAGGCTAATTAGCAGGTGAATGGCCCGCGCTAGCGCTAAAAAACTAACTCAGCCCCTATCTACTCCCCTTAATCTATCATCAGCGGCTCGATACTCACTATCTCGAATTTCTGGGAACGCGTCTGCCATTGCAGTTCGATATTGTAGCTCATGCCGCCCACTGAGACGCCTCTTAGCACAATGATTTCGCCCGTGGCGATCGCATAAGACCAGTCCATATTCGGCGATTCGTCGGAGCGGATGTAACCTTTCTCAAATCTTACGACTTCGAAGGTAGAGCTGGTTTCTGATCGATTGCCAAATTGATCAATCACAATAATGTCAATGGAATGCTCACCCGCTGATAATGCCGAGAAACGATAGGGTACCGAGAATCCCGAAGTATCGGCGCCTTCCACCTCGGGGAATCGTGCCGCGACATCAGGACGCGGATCTCCGTATGGAATGTTAAACGCAAAGGCCCCGTCTATATGAGCTTCGATGCGGTTGACTGGCTCGCTGGACAGCACCCAACCCCTGATCATGCCGACGCCGGCCTGCGTACCGCGATTGAGCGGTTCATCGAGCTTCAGCTGCATTGGCTCAACGGTAGTGTCAAATTCGATAACGTAGAAAAGGCTGTTAGCGGGATCCAAATCATTCCACTGCCCCGCGCTACCTAGATCATAAAAGGGTGCTGGCCAATCGCCTAATCCCATTGCCAAAGCATCTTCCAAGCCTGTCGCGTCATCGGGCTGCACGCCCCAGTTATGGTAGCTGCCATCTACTGAGGATCCGTTGAAATCACCTGACCAGAAGGGCTCATCGTTATTGCTCCACCGCCAGTCACCCTCATTCGCCGCATCGGAGCCACCCAGCCAGATAAAAGGCGCCTCAGATCCATCATCTGGGGTCGTGGCAGCTCTTTGTTCAGCTGACAATCGTTCGGTCACAATATCAAAGATCGCCTTGTTTTCTTCGGCTGAATCAATCCGGACCAGATAGCCGCTTTCACCCCCCAGAGTCATGCTGCCCGCGATCTTAGATGCCCGTTCCCAGGTCGCCGTGCTTTCTATGAGCTTGTAGGTGTGTCCGTCGTGTTCAAAAATGAGGTCCGCGACCGCCCCTGCAGAGAGCAGCGAAAGTGCGATAAAAGTCATGATATTCTTCATGAATTGCACCTAGCGAAGTGAAAAGGGCACATAAGCTAGCACTTGCCAGTGCAGCTCGCCAAATTTTTGTCTGTGTTAAATGACGCAGTGAGGCCGCTGATTATTCCCTGTAAGGACCACCAGCGCCCATACTTTAAGGGTAATAATACCTGCTTGTTGTACCTTAGCTGTATGTGAGCGCTTACTCACCTAAAGTTGACGTTGCTTGAACATCCGCTCGTCGGGTCGCAAGAGATGGCCAAGGCTAATGAACCCGAATACGGGTGGCGAGGCGATGACGTTGAATCTATTCTTGGGTCGTCAGCTGCGTTCATATTAACCATCGTTGCTCAGGCGCAGCCCGTGTGGCAGAGCACGCGACATCGGGGGAGGCTGGCAAAACGCGAGCGGGCATCGATAACCCACTGGCCCGCAAAAAATGGCCAATTTCGAGGCATTTATAAGCATTTTCGGCGATTTTTGCATAATTTAGGGATTTGATGATGCATTTTGGCGTCATTTAGCGTAAAACGCCGGATCTTGGCCTCGAGAAATCATCACTCCGCGGTTACAACATGATTTTAATGATCGACAACTATGACTCCTTCACTTGGAACGTGGTGCAGTACCTGTGGGAGCTGGGTGCCGAAGTAGAGGTGCATCGTAATGACGCCATCAGTCTCGAAGAGATCCAGCGCAAGGCGCCCGCAGGCATTTGCATCTCTCCGGGGCCCTGCTCGCCCGCCGAAGCCGGCATTTCCATGTCAGTGATTAAACATTTTGCCGATCAGCTGCCCATCTTCGGTATTTGCCTGGGGCAGCAGAGCATTGGCGCCGTTTTTGGTGGGCAAATCGTGCGTGCCTGCAATGTGATGCATGGCAAAACCAGTCCCGTTCACCATACGGGCAAAGGGGTTTTCGCCGATTTACCCAGCCCATTGACGGCAACGCGCTACCACAGCCTGGTGGTGGAGCCCGAATCGTTAC
>Ga0181601_10002370_pt1 | contig 16080 bp, 15 predicted proteins | sample 041ome_8_FD_133020 | JGI IMG/M metagenome (GOLD analysis project Ga0181601, IMG submission 133020) | Coastal salt marsh microbial communities from the Groves Creek Marsh, Skidaway Island, Georgia - 041407BS metaG (megahit assembly) | ecosystem: Environmental > Aquatic > Marine > Intertidal zone...
ACCATGTGGTCGCCAGCTATTGAAGCCGCGCCGGGCACGGTTAGCCAAGTTCGCGTTGCTGGCCAAGAGCTCATCCACTTTGCTAAGAAAAACGATGCCGCTCTGGTGCTGGTTGGTCATGTCACCAAAGATGGACAAATTGCCGGCCCGCGTGTTCTTGAGCATATGGTCGACACGGTGATTTACTTTGAAGGCGATCGCGGCGACCAGTTTAGAATTTTACGCGCCATTAAAAATCGTTTCGGCCCAGCCCATGAGATTGGGGTTTTCGAGATGCAGTCTGAGGGACTGGTCGAAGTGCAAAATCCGTCAGCCTTATTCCTTGAGGGGCGCGACGATAATGTGCCGGGCGCCGCCGTGTTTGCCGGCATTGAGGGCACAAGGCCGCTATTGGTTGAAATTCAAGCTCTCGCTGCCCCCTCATCATTGGCGACGCCGCGACGCGCTGTTGTTGGTTGGGATAGCAATCGGCTATCCATGGTCTTAGCCGTGCTGGAGGCACGCTGTGGTCTCTCATTCGCCGGTCGTGATGTTTTCCTGAATGTTGCTGGTGGCTTGCGGATTAATGAACCAGCTGCTGACTTAGCCGTCGCCGCCGCGCTTATTTCATCGCTTAGCGGCACACCAATACCACCAAAAAGTGTGGTGTTTGGTGAGATTAGCCTTTCAGGCGCCGTGCGTCCGGTTACCCAGCACGGTGTCAGGTTGAAAGAAGCGGCCAAACTAGGCTTTGAAGCCGCCTATGCTCCACCGGCGAGCAAAACCAGCCAAGGAGCCAAGATGAAAATTAAACCCATCGAAGATTTGGCCAGCCTGATTGCTGCCTTGGGAGTTTCCGACAGTTATTAACATCGACTCATGTTAGGTAAAGCACATGGAACTACTCGCACTTGATTATGTGATTTTCGCCGTACTACTGGTGTCGGCAGCTCTATCTTTGATGCGCGGCTTCACAAAAGAAGTTTTATCGATTGCTGGTTGGGTGGTATCCGCCTATGCAGCGATTTACTTTGGCCCCTTGCTCAAACCATTATTAGCCAATTACATCGACATTGCATGGGTGGTTAATGTTGGCTCCATGCTGCTGGTCTTTATCTTTGTTCTGGTCATTTTTTCTTTTGCGGCAAACGCTTTTGCCCGCACCCTCAAGTCCAGTTCAATCGGCATGCTAGACCGCACGTTAGGTATCATTTTTGGCACAATACGCGGCATGGTTATCGTCTGTTTGGCGTATTTTGTCTTGGTCTTGGTGACACCAGAAAAAGACCATCCGCAATGGATTGCTGATGCCCAAATGCGACCGCTGTTGCAGACCGGCACAAAACTATTGGTCACCTTCGTCCCTCTTGATCGCTTGCCGCTTAATATTTCCAATATTGACGGCATGTTCACCGATAATCCGGCGGCCGACAGCATCATACGCGGGGTTGGTTCAACGATACTTGATGCAACGACGCAACAATCAACAAATCAACCAAATGAAACACAAGACAGCACTCCAGACACAGGCTATAAACAGTCCGAACGTAACTTGATGGAGCGTTTAATCCGTAATTCGGAGGGGGTCGAATGAGTACAGACACATCCCATGATGATCGTCTGCGTGAAGAATGTGGCGTCTTTGGTATTTTTGGTCATCCCGATGCCGCAGCTCTGACGGCACTTGGCTTACATGCACTTCAACACCGTGGCCAAGAGGCGGCGGGTATTGTCAGCTTCGATGGTAAAAACTTTTTCGCTGAACGCCGTTTAGGCTTGGTCAGCGAGCATTTCACCAAAGCCAGCGTGCTCGATCAATTGACCGGCAGCGCGGCAGTCGGCCACGTACGTTATTCGACAACTGGCGGCACAATTCTGCGCAATGTGCAGCCATTATTTGCCGATTTGGCGGGAGGCGGTTTTGCCATTGCCCATAATGGCAATTTGACCAATGCGCTGTCTTTGCGCGATGAGCTGGTCAAAAGCGGCTCAATTTTTCAGTCAACCTCAGACACTGAAACAATTCTGCAATTAGTGGCCCGCTCAAAACGGGTCAATACATTGGCACGTTTCACTGATGCCTTGTTCCAAATCGAAGGCGCTTATGCGCTGGTTGTGCTGACCAATAAAAAACTCATTGGCGCCCGTGACCCATTGGGCATTCGACCTCTGGTCATCGGTAAATTGGACGGCCATTACTTGCTTGCCTCAGAAACATGTGCGCTGGATATCATTGGCGCTAAATTCGTTCGCGAAGTCGAGAATGGCGAGATTGTTGTGATCACTGAAAATGGTATCGAAAGCCATAAACCCTTCCCGCCGATGGAAGCGCGCCCGTGTATTTTTGAATATATTTATTTCTCACGCCCCGATAGCATGATTGGCGGACGCAGCGTTTATGAATGCCGTAAATCCTTTGGCCGCCAATTGGCATCGGAAAGCCATGTTGAGGCGGATGTGGTTATTCCGGTACCCGACAGCGGCGTACCGGCCGCCATTGGCTATGGTGAAACATCCAATATTCCATTTGAGCTTGGCATTATCCGTAATCATTATGTCGGCCGAACATTTATTGAGCCGCAGCAATCTATTCGGGCGTTTTCTGTGAAGCTGAAACATAATGCCAATCGCATTCATGTCGAGGGCAAGCGGGTTATTTTGATTGATGATTCAATTGTGCGCGGCACGACCTCGGTCAAAATTGTCCAAATGATGCGCGATGCAGGGGCCACCGAAGTGCATATGCGTATTGCCGCCCCGCCGATTACCCATCCAGATTTTTATGGCATTGATACGCCTAGCCAAGAGCAATTATTGGCGGCCAATCATACGCTTGAAGAAATGTGCGCCTATATTGGTGCCGATAGTCTGGCGTTTTTGAGTGTTCACGGCCTGTATCAAGCGATGGGATTTGAGGATGGCCGCAATAATGAGCGTCCGCAGTTCACCGATCACTGTTTCACTGGCGACTATCCGACGCTATTGGCCGATCAAAATCGCAGCGACAAAGTTCAACAATTATCGCTTCTGTCTGAGCAAGGCTAAATCATGAGCACGGCACAGGCTGATTTTTCGGGCAAACTGGCCTTGGTGACCGGCGCTACACGCGGGCTTGGCTATGCTTGCGCCGAAGCACTGGCCAAAGCCGGCGCGCATGTTCTTTTGATTGGACGCACTCAAGGCGCCTTGGAGGAACTTTATGACACAATTTCTTCGGCTGGCGGCGAAGCCACTGGCGTGCCGCTTGATCTGACCGATTTCGACGCCCTCGACCGACTGGGTGCGACCTTGGCTGAACGCTGGGGCAAACTTGATATTTTAGTGGGCAATGCCGGCTTGCTTGGCCCGTTGACGCCAACGTCACATATTGCACCCGATGAGTTTGAAAAAACCATGTCGGTGAATGTGACTGCCAATGCACGCCTTATTCGTTCAATGGAACCGCTATTAATGCAGGCTGACGCGCCGCGCGCGGTGTTTGTTACCTCTGGTGCAGCCAGCAAAGCGCCGCCGTTCTGGGGCACTTATGCGACCAGTAAAGCTGCCCTAAACGCTTTGGTTCAAAGCTGGGCGCATGAGCACGAGAATGACAAATTGCGGGTCAATCTTTTATCGCCGGGCCCGGCTCGCACAGCGATGCGTGCCAAAGCCATGCCAGGCGAAGACCCGCTAAGCTTGCCAGCACCAGCTGATATTGCCCCATTGTTTTTGAAACTTTTGTCGCCAGATTTTACCCAAACCGGACAAATTATCCGCTATCAGGCCTAGCTATTTATTCTCGTAAGGGTTTTTGCCCTTGCGCACAAAAATCCGCAATGGCACGCCATCCAAAGAAAATGTTTCGCGCAGATTATTGGCCAAGTAACGCTGATAGCTCTCCGGCACAGCATGGCCGCGACTTGAGAAAGTCACAAAGGTCGGTGGCCGCGCTTTGGCTTGCGTGATATAGCGCAGACGCACGGGACGCCCCTTATCTGCGGGCGGTGGATGTCGATCAATCGTCGCTCCCAGCCATTTGTTAAGTTTCGCCGTACCAATACGCGCATTCCAAATTTCATATTGGCGTTGCACCGCAGGCATCAGCTTGTCGACGCCGCGACCGGTCTCAGCTGACAACATCACCACAGGCACGCCTCGCAATTTTGGCAGGGCGCGCAGTAAAGCGTCATTAATTGTCTGGCGCACTTCCTGACGGTCGACTTTCAAATCCCATTTATTAATGCCAACAACCAAGGCTCGTCCCTCGCGCTCAATCAAATCGGCAAGCTGAATATCTTGCTTGTCAAACGGGCTGGTCGCATCGACCAAAAGCACCACCACTTCGGCAAAGCGCACGGCACGCAAACCATCGGCGACAGATAGTTTTTCCAATTTCTCAACAACCCGCGATTTTCGGCGTACACCGGCTGTATCCCAAAGTGTTACAGGCCGCGAGCCATTTGGCGCTGCTTCATCCACCCATGTCCAATTGACCGAAATACTATCGCGGGTAATACCCGCCTCAGGGCCGGTAAGCAGGCGATCTTGGCCCAGCAAATAATTGATTAAAGTCGACTTACCGGCATTTGGCCGTCCCAAAATCGCCACTCGCAAAGGCTTATCAGGGTCGTCCTCAAATGGCAGGTCAGGGTCAAAGTCTGGGTCTTCGTCAACCTCTGTTTCCTCGGCCCAATCTGGTGCATGCGCGTCCATTGCATCGCGGATGCAGGTGTATAAATCATCCGTCCCCTGCCCGTGTTCGGCAGACAGCGCAATCGGCTCACCCAGCCCCAGTCGATAGGCTTCATTGAGACCATCGCGTCCGGCGCCGCCCTCGGATTTATTGGCCGCCAAAATCACCGGCACATTGGCTTTGCGCAATAGTCGAGCGAATAATTCGTCTTCTGGCAACAAGCCGGCGCGCGCGTCGGTGAGCATCAGCACCATATCGGCCTCGGCAATTGCTGCTTCTGTCTGTAATCGCATGCGCGCTTCTAAAGAGCCCGTTTTACCTTCTTCAAAGCCAGCTGTATCAATGATTTGAAAGCGTAGATCGCCCAAGCGCGCATCGCCAAATCGCCGATCACGCGTGACCCCTGGTTGATCATCAACCAACGCCAAACGACGGCCAACAAGCCGGTTAAATAAAGTTGATTTGCCCACGTTGGGACGCCCAACAATGGCTAAAACAAATGGCATGGCCATGGGAAAGTCCTAACGGCGCGCGACAAGCGTGCCTTCATCGGTCAAAATATACAGGGTCGAATTAGCCACAATTGGTGGCAGGCTGACTTCATCATCTAGTTCAATGGTCTCAATCAGCTCGCCACTGGCCGGATTGACGCTGACCAGACGACCGTCGGATGAAACCGCCAAAACTTTTTCACCGGCCAAAATTGGCCCAGCCCAACGAATGCGTTCATCACGGTCTTCGGGATCTTCATAGCCGCCCAAAGAGGCGACCCAGCGCACACGACCGGTTTCTCGCGACAAGCACACGAGATCACCATCAAGAGACATCAGCAAAACAAAATCGCCCATCACCCATGGTGTTTCAATAGAACCGATATCCGTCGTCCACAAGCGTTCGCCGCTGCGCATATCAAGAGCTGCCGTACGGCCACCATGACTGGTCACAAAAACGCGGTCGCGGTCAATCACTGGACGCCCGACAATTGAGTTGAGTTTTGACAGAGGCGTAATTTGTGTGCCACGGCTGGTCAGGCTATCGCTCCAAATAACCGAACCATTGACGGTATTCAAAGCCACGACTTCGCCCGAGTTAAAGCCGGCGATAACGATTTGGTCAGAAACTGCAGGGCTCGAGGCGCCCAGAATGCTGGCCTGTTCGGTAATCGCCAAATGTTCCCATAAGCGGCTACCGTCATCGGTCGACAGCACTTGCAAGCGGCTGTCTTGTGATACCACAAACAAACGGCCATTGCGCACGGTTGGCGCATTGGAAAACGGCACGCTGTTTTGCACCCGCCAAATGATGTCGCCCGTTTCCGCAGACAGAGCGAGAATTTCTCCAAACCCTGTGGTCACGAACACGCGGCCCTCGGCATAGGCCAAACCACCGCCCCAACCGTCTTCAATGTCAGCAGGCTTATCGGTGAAGCCCAAAAAGCGCGTCAGGCTAAAGTTTGGTTCACGATAGGTGGCGGCCACTGATTGCTGCCAAAGCGGCTGGCCACTGGCAGCGTCGACAGCGGCGACATTCAGTTGCGTACCCAAAGCAAAAACTTTTCCCTCGCCAATCACTGGCGGTGCTTTCAAACGACGATCCGCGGAATTACCTTCGACAAGTTCAATTTCATAAGCGGGCGCAAGGCCAGACAGGGCCAAATGATAGGCCGCATGGGTTGAAAAGCCGCCGGGATTGGCCCACTGGCTGTTGTCAAAAGCCGGCAAAATGCGCACTTGCTGATTTTCGAGCCGCGGATCAACGGTCAGCTGAGCCTCATAATTCAAAACTGAAATACGCTCGCCCTCAAATTCAACCTGATCAACACCACCACTGCAGGCAACCAAGCCAGTCATAGCGATGGCCATAATCGCATAATGCACAAAATTCTTTTTCATTTTCATTTCTCGGCTAATTCTGCGACCACTGATGTGGCCAAATTTACTCAGTGGCAGTGGCTGAAGGAGACCCCAAACCCTGCTCTACAATCGATAGCATGATGCGGGCACGATCGCGCGATAAATTATTGCTCATTGGGTCTTCAATTTGCTCATTCAACACGGCACGCGCATCCAATAGCTGATCATGGGCCATATGAGCCAAAGCCAAAACTTCGCGTGCCAAGGGGCGCATATCATTTCCATCGACCAAAAGCCGGCTCAAGCGCGCCTCAATATCCTCAAAACTGGCATTGGCATCAAGTAAGACAATGGCTGATTGCAACCGGCTGAAGTCGCGCAAGGCCAAAGGCACATCGCCGCGCGCCGCCAACCCATCAAACCGCGCAACCGCCGCTAGTTTATCTCCGTTTTCAGCCAATTCAAAAGCTGACACAAAACTGGCCAGCACATCATAACCGCCGTTATTTTGCGCTAAAAACTGTTCGATCAACGCCTCACGCGCATCACCCGCTGGCGTCTCCTCAAGGGTTTTCAGCAGCGCATCATAGCGTTCTGAAGCCGCCTCTTGGCCTGCCGTCTTCCATGAGTCATAGGCAATAACAGACGCAACAATGAAAACAACGGCAACCGCAGCACCAATGACATAACGGCCATAACGGCGCCATAAGGCAGAACTTTGGTCGCGTCGCAGTTCAGCAGTTACTTCGTCAAAAATATCAGTCACAAAATTTCTCCGCTCTAACTTTCGTCGCTATTAACTGGTTTTTTCATAGCATAAGTATGCTGCTCTTCCGGAAACTTTCTGCTTCGCACGTCATTTGCATAAGCTTCAGCCGCACCAGCAATTTGCGCGCCTAAGGTGGCAAATTCTTTTACAAATTTAGGCACTGTCGGAGACAAACCAAGCATATCCTCAGTTACCAAAATCTGACCGTCGCACCCCGCCGATGCACCAATTCCGATGGTTGGCACTCCGATTTGCCCGGAAATGCGGTCGGCTAATTCAGCCGCCATACCTTCCAAAACAATGGCAAAAGCCCCCGCCTCAACCAGCGCCTGCGCGTCAGCTTCTAACTCGGGCCATTGCTGTTGCTCGCGGCCTTGGGTTTTATAACCGCCCATGACATTCACATTTTGTGGCGTCAGACCAATATGGCCCATCACCGGAATACCGCGCTCGGTTAAATATTTCACCGTCTCAGCCATGCGCACCCCACCCTCAAGTTTGACCGCCTGACAGCCGGTTTCTTTGAGCGTGCGCGCCGCATTGTGAAACGCTTGCGATGGGCTTTCTTCGTATGTACCGAACGGCAAATCGACGACAATCAATGCCTTCTCCGCGCCGCGCACAACCGCTGCACCATGGGCAATCATCATGTCCAACGTGACGCCCAGCGTGGTTTCCATGCCATACATCACCATGCCGAGACTATCACCAACCAACAATAGATCGACATAAGGGTCAATCAAGCGGGCTGTATGGGCGTGATATGAGGTCAAGCAAACAATCGGCTCGCGACCTTTTCGGGCCATAATTTCTGGCACCGTAATACGTTTAACGTGACCCCGAACGGACATAACAACTTCCTTCAATGAAACCGCACATAGGCGCGGAACCTAGCTGAATTTAGCGGTTAAAGCAATTCATCTTGCTGAATTAAATAGCGCTGCTGATTGTTGGCAGCAACAAGGCACACAATGGACAAATCAGCGCGAACACGATAGTTATTGAGATAGATATTTAGGAGTTCGGCGTGAGTAAGAAAAAAGCTTTGATAACCGGTGTGACCGGACAAGACGGCGCATATCTCGCCCGTTTGTTGCTGCAAAAGGGCTATGAAGTGCACGGCATGAAGCGGCGCGCTTCGTCGTTCAACACCCAGCGCGTCGATGGTATTTATGCCGATCCGCATGACGAAAATGCGCAATTTTTTATGCATTATGGCGACATGACCGACAGCAGCAATATTATGCGTTTGGTGCAAAATATTGAGCCGGATGAGATTTACAATCTCGCGGCGCAAAGTCATGTGCAAGTGAGCTTTGAAACCGCAGAATATACCGCCAATGCCGATGCTTTTGGGACTCTGCGTTTTCTCGAAGCTATTCGCACGCTAGGATTGGTTGAGAAAACGCGGTTTTACCAAGCCTCGACATCAGAGCTTTACGGCAAAGTGCAAGAAGTGCCGCAAAGTGAAACCACGCCGTTTTATCCACGAAGCCCCTATGCCGTCGCCAAACTTTATGCCTATTGGATTTGCGTCAATTATCGCGAAGCTTATGGCATTCATGCCTCCAATGGCATTTTGTTCAACCATGAAAGTCCAATGCGCGGCGAAACGTTTGTGACGCAAAAAATCGCGATGGCTGTGGCTGCTATTGAGACCGGCAAACAGGAAAAACTCTACCTCGGCAATCTCGACGCCAAGCGCGATTGGGGGCACGCCAAAGAATATGTTGCCGGCATGCATGCCATTATCAACCACCATGAAGGCGATGACTTCGTGTTGGCCACCGGACGCACAGAAACCGTGCGCCACTTTGTTGAACTGGCTTTTGCCGAAATCGGGCGCGAGATTGTCTGGCATGGCGAAGGGGTTCATGAGCTGGGTAAAGACGCGAAAACCGACGCTGTTCTCGTTGAAATTGACCCACGTTACTTCCGCCCGACTGAGGTGGAACTGTTGATTGGCAACCCGCAAAAGGCCAAAGATATTCTTGGCTGGGAAGCAAAAATTGAGCTCGAAGAACTGGTTTCTGAAATGGTTTCCGTGGCCCTGCATAATGCGCGCCAACCAGTCAAAGAAACAAAATTGGCAGACTTCTAATGTATGCGCTCTCTGGCAAGCGGGTTTATGTGGCTGGCCATAATGGCATGGTCGGAAGAGCCGTTGTGCGGGCTCTGGAGAGGGAAGCATGCACGATTTTGACAGCCGAGCGCAGCGACGCCGATTTAGTTCGCCAAAGTGAGGTGGAAAATTGGATGCAAGCGCAAAAACCCGATGCGGTGATTGTGTGCGCCGCACGGGTTGGCGGCATTCTGGCCAATGACAGCTACCCTGCTGATTTTATTTACGACAATTTGATGATTGAGGCGAATATCATTCGGGCGGCGCATGATATTGGGGTTGAAAAACTGCTGTTTCTTGGTTCCAGCTGTATTTATCCCAAAATGGCGGCTCAGCCGATGCGCGAAGAGGCGCTGCTGACCGGTGCCCTTGAACCGACGAATGAATGGTATGCGATTGCAAAAATCGCCGGCATTAAATTGTGCCAAGCCTATCGCAAACAATATGGCGCCGATTTTATCTCCGCCATGCCGACCAATCTTTACGGCCCGTATGATAATTTCGACCTGCAATCCAGCCACGTAATTCCAGCCTTGATGCGCAAATGTCATGAGGCAAAAAAAGCCGGCGCCGAAAACATGGATGTTTGGGGATCGGGCAAAGTCATGCGTGAATTTTTGCACGTCGATGACTGTGCTGCCGGCATTGTTTTTCTGCTGAAGAATTATTCCGACATGGAACACGTCAATCTTGGCACTGGCGAGGATGTGACAATTATTGAATTGGCGGAGACGATTAAGAAAGTTGTCGGCTTTGACGGCGGCCTCACCTTTGACGCCAGCAAACCAGACGGGACACCGCGAAAATTGCTGGATGTCTCGAAGATAAACCAACTCGGCTGGCGCCATCGACATAATTTAGAGGCTGGATTACAGTCCACCTATCAGTGGTTTAATGAATACGTAAAATAAGGTTGGTGTAGTCTTGAGTAAATTGATAGTCTCCATCACTTCCGATCGGGCGCTTGGCGGCATTGCCAACAGCTTGAAAACCTATTCAAAGGCGATGGCTTTAGCCGGTATCGAGCACACAATTATCATTTCTAATTCAGCCCCCGCCCTCGACGAATTGGGGCAGATGAGAAATGTTAACCTCGTTATCATTCCGACTTTTTTTATGCGTTTGCACATTCTGACGCGGTTTGTTTTCCATCGCAAAATTCGACTTCTAATGGCGCAAGCAAACGCCATCTTTCTGCACAATGGAAAACACGCCAGACAAATTAATCGACACCCCAGTAAAACCTATGTCATCAACCATAATGGTAAGGCGCGCCATCTCAATCGCGCGCCGAATATTATTTTTCTAAATCACGCGGCGAAACAGAATTTTAGCGAAACATTCAAGGGCCTATCAACATCATGCTATGTCTTCGGGCATGGATTTGATGTCGGTGATGAAATTATCCGTCCGCAACAGCCACCCGAAATAGTCAAAGTTGTTTCAGCGGGTCGATTGATGGAAAAGAAAGGATATCGCGATTTGGTCGAGACCGCGCGTATTCTAGCGAGCAAAAATACGCCCTGCCATATTACAATTTTCGGCGAAGGCCCCGACGAGGCTTATCTCAAACAAAAAATCACCGACTATCAGTTGCATAATATTGACATTCAACCGTGGACCAAAACATTGCGGGCGGAATATGCGAGAGCCGATATTTTCTGCACCTCCTCACATGGAGAATCTTTTCCTCTCGTCATCGGCGAAGCGCTCGAAACCGGACTGGCAATCGCCTCCACTCGGACAAATGGGGGACTGGAGTATTTCAATTACTATGCTTCAAAAGAACACCCAATAGGCCTATTAAGCGATATTGGTTCATCTGAGCAAATGGCGAATATTCTAGACAAATTGGTTCGCGACCATGAACTAAGGCGCCAGATGAGCGCCAACGCGCGCGCCCTGCTCACCACTCGCCTAAGCCTCGGAGTTTTAGGCGAAAAATTCACCACGCTGTGCGATAAGGCATCCGTTTAATCAGACGTCATTAACGTGTCAATGCGCATCATTACGTCGTCGACGGTAATGGTCTCTAAATCTGGTTTTTCCAAAACCTGGTAAACTTTATCGATACCAGTGTTCGAGGCTGGGCTATGCCCCCCAAACAACGCCACACCTTTGGTGGCTGCAGCTGCCATTAAATGCGTCGGGCCCGAGTCATTGCCGACGATAAAGCGGCAATGTTGGCCGAGACCGATAAGCTGGTTAAATGTGAGCGGCCTATCCCCATCCATCAGCATATGCGCGGGCAAGTCGCGGCACAAATCAAGCTCATCGGGGCCCGGCGCAGTGACACTGTTTATGCCCCGCGCCGTCAATGCTTCCGCCAATTGATGATAATACGGCCATCTTTTTAATGGATGACGGGCTGCCGATCCGGGAATGAGAAAGGCGAACCCATCACTGACACCGGCTTTCTGCAATATCGGCGCGACATCATGCACCGCCCATGTAATGTCGCTGAGGTAACCAACAGACACATCGACACCGATACTTGCCAATTGCTCGGCCAAATAATCCCGCGAGGCTAGGCGCCGACTGGCGTCTCGGTTATATCGGGCACTAGCGCGCGACGACGTTGACGAGATAAAGGCAGAACCCAACCATTTCTGAAACCGCCGACTGTGTGACGAGTTTTGCATATCAATGACCAAATCAAAACCTTGAGCCAAGAGTGTCTTTTTCGTCGCCCATAAATGCGCAAAATTCCAGCGTGACAGGCGCTTATAGGGCAACACGGCATCTAAATGCGGCGAAACCTCCATAAAACGGGCATAAAGTGGCTCGGTAATCAGCGTGATATGAGCATCAGGATAGTGCTGACGCACACAGCGCATGCACCCCTCGGCCATGATAACGTCACCCAAGGCCCCTAGTTTAACAATTAGAATTTTATTCGGCTCAGAGGGCATTTGCATGATAATTTTCTCACTCAGTAAATTGACCTAGAAATAACACTTATCCAAGCCTATGACGATATACTTTAACTCTTTTCTTTTTTCCTCGGGTTTTGCTTGAAAGCGGCATCGCACACGGGTAGTTTGGCATGCGTTGTTTTATTTCGTTTGATCGATTGCAAATAGGTCTTCAATGCCAAATTTCGTATCACGCGTCTCCTCCATCAGCACTCTAACTGCTTTAACTTTTCTATTACTGATTGGCCCGCTGCATGCTTTCGCCGTGAAAGGCTTTGCGCCGATTTTGGCCTTAGCTGGCCTTTTCAGCCTGATGGCTTTGATATCGAACCGGCAGGCATTTGTTTCAAGTCAAATCGTCCAACAGGTCAAAAGGTATGGCTATGCTTTGGCTTTCATGGCCTATGCGTTTCTAGCTGTATTCTGGTCGTCTTATGAAGCCGCTTTGGGCAGTTTTTTGACGGCTACGGGCATTATCGTCTTCACCATTGCGGCGATCAAAACAATCAACCAATCTGACAGCCATAAGCGGCGAATTTGGGAACGATTATTGATTGCCTCAATGATCGCTGGCTGTGTCTTAGTGATGATTATTGGCCCGTACAATGTGTACTGGCCAAACATTGCCGCCGATCTGAACTATCCTTTTGAACTTCTCCGGCAAGTCAATCGGTCGCTGATTATCTTGCCCATTATTCTGATGTTGCTTGGCGCCGTCCTGCCGCGAAACTATCGATGGCTGGTCGTGTTTGGTCTGGCTTGCGGGTTTGTGGTGACCTATTTCTCAAACAGTCAATCAGCCCTGCTTGCCCTGTGCATTGGCAGTGCTGGCCTGTTTTTGGGCTATGCAGCCGCGCGGTTTACCCGATTTATTATCTGGATTTGCCTCGCCGTCGCCTTGCTTAGCGCCCCCCTTATCCATATCGCGAGTTATGAAAATAAATGGGTAAAAAACTATGCGCCGAAAGTCGTCATCCAAAAAGGAGCCGCCGAAGCACGCGAATGGCTGTTTTATGTTTACGCCAAAGAAAGCCTTAAAGAACCAATTATAGGCCATGGCCTGAGAAGCGGCCGTAGTTTCGAGCCGGCTGACATGAGAAACTATATTGCCGAAGGAGAAGCGCGCGGGGGCCGCGTAGGCAAATTCGTAAGCGTCTATAAAGACAGACGAAACATAAATCTTCATCCGCACAATATATTTCTGCAAATCATTTTTGAATTTGGTTTTCTGGGGGCCATTTTATGGCTGCTGGCGATGTGGCAAATGCTCAAGCGCCTTGATGAAGGATTTAACCCACAAAGCAAACCATGGATGTGGGGCGCCTTTGGTGCCGGCTTAGGCGGCATTATGTTTAGTCATTCGATTTGGCAGAGCTGGTCACTGTCTATTTGGGCCACTTGCATTATTGTTGCTTGCACGCTATGCCAAGGAGATAGAATAAAAAATTTCGTGAGGTAAAGATTATTTTTTCCCCTAAACCGCCCAGCAGTATTTTTGTTGATGACACCTCACCATATGGCCACTATACGCCAAGCTTCGTACCTGCCGTGATCATGTCACTGACACGGGTTTTAGGCACTCAATGGCTGGCCAAGCGGATGATTTTCCTCCTAAGGCGGCTGGCACTAATAGATATGGGGAAATGCGTTGATACAGTCTTATTCGGCGCCCGCTTGCGCCTTTACACCAGTGGCAATGTATCTGAAAAACGAGCGCTCTTTTCGCCAAAATTATTCGACGCGGAAGAACGCATGGCGCTCTCTAAATTGGCGTCGGCTGAGGCAGTATTTATTGACGTCGGTGCCAATGTCGGTCTGTATAGTTTTTCTGTAGCCGAAAGTTTCAAACATTCTAAAGGCACGAAAATTTTCGCCGTTGAAGCACATCCGCAAATTGCCAGACGACTGAAACAAAATTGTAAGCTGAACCCTGAACTCAATATACACGTTGCCGAAGTCGGCATCAGTGACGCCAAGGGTATTATGTCGATGGCCTTGGATATGAAAAATATCGGCCAAACGCGACTTCTCAAACAAGGCGAGGAAGCGAGCATGGAACCGATCGATGTGCCGGTGATGAGCCTGATGGACCTAATTACCGAACATCAATTGACACGGGTTGATGGCATTAAAATTGATGTTGAAGGACACGAAGAAGCCGTGCTTCTGCCATTCCTCGAAACCGCACCAGATGCGCTTTTGCCAAAACTAATTGTCATTGAGGATAACCGCAGCCAATGGGATGGTGATGTGATTGCGGCCGCCGCGCAACGCGGATTCATGCTCACCCGCGAAACCCGCCTCAATCTAATGCTCACCAGATAGCAAGCTTGTAACGCCCAAAATATGGTGCGATTTTTCGCTATTCAGCATTAAACTATAGTAAATAAGTTTTCATGTATTGTTGAAAGGATAGAGTCATGGCGCAACAGCAAATCTTGGTTGAAATTGGCAGCGGGGAATTGATTGATAAAATCACAATCCTACAAATCAAATCTGAGCGCATGAGTGACGCTGCGAAATTGGCCAATGTGCGCCTCGAACTAACAGAATTGAGTGCTGCGCGTGATGCCAATTTGCCGGCCAGCGATGAATTGAAAGCGCTGAGCGCGCAGCTTAAGGGCATTAATGAAGCGCTTTGGGTGATTGAGGACGATATACGTGCCTGTGAAGCGGAAAAGGATTTTGGCGAAAAATTTATCGCGCTTGCGCGTGCGGTTTATGTGACCAATGACCAACGCGCTGCGGTAAAAAAGCAAATCAACCTGCTGACCGGCGCGAAGATTATCGAAGAAAAATCCTACACGGAATTTGAATAAGGCCACACGGTAAAACCCCGCAAAACGCGGCGTCCGCCATATTGGACTTCATCTTTTTTGCGATTTATTGTGACGCACTCTCCGACGGCTTCCCGATATAAGGGTTTTGCAATTGGACTGCATTCGGGTGAACCACCGAAATCGTGATGAGGCTTTCAGAACTGCTAACGAAAGAGGATAATTCGTTCGGTTTCAAAATTTCAATCGTCGCATATCTACCGTCTTTGGCGTAAATCAGCACAATTTCTTCGGCAACGGTCGAGGAGACCAATTGCCATCCAGTGGTTATTGCCTGCTCGCTGTAGAAAATTAGGTTCTCAGCCGGTGATATTGGTGAGCCCAAAACAATACGGCCCGCGATGCCACTGCCTGTACCAAGTATCACGGTTGGCACTTTCTGAATTTTTGCTTCATCAGGAATGGGTAAATCTGCGAGCAAGTAGTCGATAGCGACTCTGGACTGGTTTTGATATTCGTTTTGCATGAAACCAGAGCAACCAGCCAATGCAAAACTCATCACACCTACAATTAACAATTTTTCCAATTTCATTTTACGCTCACTTATAAACGAATCAACTATCGATAAGATAACATAAACGCACGTCATCTGCACAACTTGGATTCTTGCAAGTGAGGTCAAAGATTTCACACTATAAAACGCAAAACCCAAATTTACTGGCCGGTACTTTTTATGTTGCGGTAACCATGTGCTCCGCAGTTCTTTGATACAAAAAAGGTAGACAAACTATTTTGGTTGAAAGACTTTACCAAGGTTCTGCATCGACATAAGCTGCGCATACGCCACCCCCAGCGCACCGCTACGGTGGAGCTCCGCTACCTTGTCATCTGAAAGTTCGCGCAACTTCTTCTCGTTAACCACCAGAAACCCGCGAATTTCGCGACTGGACAGGCCTTCACCGGATTTTTTGTCACCAGCGGCCGGGATACTCA
>Ga0181601_10002385_pt1 | contig 16050 bp, 11 predicted proteins | sample 041ome_8_FD_133020 | JGI IMG/M metagenome (GOLD analysis project Ga0181601, IMG submission 133020) | Coastal salt marsh microbial communities from the Groves Creek Marsh, Skidaway Island, Georgia - 041407BS metaG (megahit assembly) | ecosystem: Environmental > Aquatic > Marine > Intertidal zone...
CGGGTTATCGATTGCCACCTTGATATGCTATGACGCCGAATTTCCTGAACTTGTGCGGCGCGCTGCCTGTTTGGGGGCGGATCTCATTCTGGTGCCAACCGCGCTTGGCGACCAATGGGGGTGGGTGGCGCATAGCATGATGCCAACACGAGGTTATGAAAATGGGGTGTTTTTGGCCTATGCCAATCATGCTGGATTAGAAAACGGGCTGTCCTATCTTGGCGCTAGCTTTATTGGCGCGCCAAATGGCCGTGTGCTGGCCCGCGCCGGCGCTGCGCCAGAGGTTATCTCTGCCTATCTTGACCGGGCCATGGTCAGCGCCGCCCAAACCCGGCTGCCCTATCACGCAGACCTCGATAAAATCCAACTGGATCCAGCTTAATTATGTGGCCATAAAGCCGGCAAAACGCCTATTTGGGAATATAGCGTTCGCCGATTGCTGGTTTATTGACTCCCATGCCCGGCAATTCCCACACGCCGGCACCCGGCGGGTTTAAATCTCCACCAATATTGGCATCGATAAGATAGGGCCGACCGCTGGCGATGCCAGCTTGTATAGCATCGCCAAGATCGCCAGCACGATCGACGCTGACGCCGGTAACACCAGCGGCACGCGCCATCGCCGCAAAGTCTGGGTTGTAAGGCTTGCCGGTTTCAGGATGATGAAAATCTGTGGCCAATTCACGCCCGCCAAGATAGCCACGCTGTAGCCCGCGAATCGACCCGTAAGCATAGTTGTTCCACACCACCCAAACGACCGGAATGTTATATTCAACAGCGGTGCCAAGCACATTGGCATGCATGAAAAAAGCACCGTCACCACACACCGAAACGGCGGGCCGGTCAGGCGCGGCTAGCTTGGCGCCCATAACCCCAGCAACGCCAAATCCCATCGGGCCAAAGCCCATCGACCCGATAAGCGAGTCTGGCCGGCTAGGGCGGCAGAATTGCAAAAGCCAATTATGATGCACTCCGATATCGCTAACCAAAATCGCGTCTTCCGGCAAGGCTTTGTCTATCTCTACCGCGGCCCGTTGCGGGTTAATGGGGGTGCTGTCATCAATCATGCCGGGGGCCACAAACGCATCCCATTCAGCGCGGTAGCCATCAATCGCTGCTAGCCATTTACGGTTTGTTGGGGTCGGGCCGCCGCTATAGCCGCGCCGGTCAAGCTCGGCAATTATTTGCCGCAAAAAAGTGCGTACATCTGCCATTAGTCCCAAGGCTACCGGATAATTACGGCCAATTTCTTCGGGATCTATATCAACATGAATCAGCCGTGTTGGCGGTATTGTAAAGGAATAGCCAGGTATCCACGAGCTTGAGGTGCGGTCGTCGAACCTTACGCCAAGCGCCAATAACACATCGGCCTGCCGGCAGGCGTGGTTGGCTTGATAGGTGCCGCCACGCTGTACAAGGCCAAGCGATAACGGGTGTTCAACAGGCAAAGCGCCAAGCCCGCTGGCCGATGATGCCACCGGAATCTGCAAGCGTTCGGCAAGCGCTTTTAGTTCAGCTGCTGCGCCGCCATAGCGCACCCCTTGGCCAACAACAATCACCGGCTTTTCAGCGCTTAAAAGCATATCAACAGCTTTTGTTACGCCGTCTGGATCAGCCCCGCAGCGCGATGAAATATTCGCACTCCACGCGGCTGGATCGGGCGCCTCGCTGGCCGATGATTCTTTAAAAATATCAAACGGCACATCCAAAACCACGGGCCCAGGCCGTCCGGTAACCATGGTTTTCCATGCTTGTCGCGTCATCAAAGGCACTTGTTCGCCGCGCGTAGGTTGATAAACGCGCTTGCAATAGGCCTGCACCGTTGACGGAAAATCTGCCTGATAATGGCGATAGGTTTCTTGAAAGGCGCCGCGGTTAAACTGGCTGGTGGGGACATTGCCGGTGATGGCCAGAAAGGGTACCGAGTCAAAAAAGGCGTTGGCCAAACTGATTGGCAAATTGGCTGACCCCGGCCCGCAGGAAGTAAAGGTTGCGGTAGGCTGCCCGGATACGCGGTAATAGACATCTGCCATAAAGCCCGAGACGCTCTCATGATGCACAGAAATGGTCCCAATCTCGTCGGCACGTTCATGCATGGCGTCAATTAAGCCGATATTGCCATGACCGCATAATCCGAAAAGATAGGGCACTTTTTCACGAATGAGATAATCAATAATGACTTGGCCACCATTTAACAGATTGCTGTCGTTCACGCTGAAGTCTCCTTAAAATTACAGTGTTGCCATGTTTAGAGTGGGTGGCATTATAGGGGTAAGAAAATATCTTAAAACCGCAATGGTTAAGCGGCCAGCTTAGCAAAGCGTTGCGCGGGTTTGAAAAAATGACCAGCCACCGGTGCGCCACAGCCAAGCGTAAATTTTTGCGTTAGCTTTTACCATTATGTGCCATCATAAGATTAAAGCCGGACACAAGATCATTAAATCGTTCGCCGAGAATCATAATATGTTTTTGCATGATGTCGGCAGCTTTCTGAACATCGCCATCGCGTATCGCTGCCAAAATAATATCATGCTCGTCCATCGATTCACGCATGCGGCCGCGCACCCGTAGCTGCAGCCGTCTGAAGGGGCGCAACCGATCATGCAGCCGTTGCGCTTCGGCTGCCAGAAACCCGTTACCTGACATTTTGTAAATCTGCCGGTGCAATTTGGCGTTCAGTTCATAATATTGTTTGGTGTCATGCGCATCCAAAGCCGCCCGGCACGCCTCATTTGATGCGGCCAGCGCGTCAATTTCGGCGGTAGTGGCGCGGCGCGTTGCCAGGCGCACAGCCATGCATTCCAATTCGGCCATCACTTCAAACATTTCGACAAGCTCTGACAGGCTGGGCGCGCGTACAAATGTGCCACGGCGTGGCAGATGTTCGGCTAATCCCGATTCGGTAAGACGTTGCAGCGCTTCGCGCACCGGGGTTCGTGATACACCATAATGCGACGATAATTCGGCTTCATCCAGACGTTGGCCAATATCCAGCTCACCCTCGACAATACGTTGCTCAAGCGAATCTCTGATTTTGGCAGATGGTAGTCTGGTCATTGCCCGTCCCCAATGTGCGCAATTTAGGTCTTCATATCAGTATCTTCTAAATATTGGTCTAGAACAAGGGCTACATGCTTTGCGGTGCGATTGGTGCCATCCTTGATTTGGCAGCGGCACGAGGTGCCATCGGCAATAATAATATTGTCGGGGTCTGCGCCGCGCACCGCGGGAAGTAAGTTTGCATTCGCCATTTGCAGCGATATATCATAAGTGTCAGCGCCATAGCCAAACGCTCCGGCCATGCCGCAACAGCTACTGTCTATGGTTTTGACCTCCAGCCCGTCAATCCAGCTCAACACATCTTCGATTGGCCGTACCGCATCAAAAGCCTTTTGATGGCAATGTCCGTGCAGGAGCGCTTTTCCAGCGGCTTTCTTGAGAGGTAATGCCGGCTTGTCACGCGCCAGCAATTCTTCAAATGTCACCGCCACCGCCGCAATTTTTTGCGCGGCTGTGTTGTTCAGCAGGGCTGGCACTTCATCGCGCAGGGCCAAAAGGCAGGATGGTTCCAGCCCGACAATGGGAATGCCAGCTTCGGCAAAGGGCAGGAACGTGTTTACCAGCCGCTCAGCCTCGCTGCGGGCGCGTGCAACCATGCCGGTTGATAAAAAGGTGCGGCCGCAACATAGAGGCTTTTGCGATGGCCCGGGGTGCGGCGCAAATACCGCATAGCCAGCCGCCTGTAAGACGCGGCTAGCCGCACGTAAATTTTCCGGCTCCAGATAACGATTAAACGTATCGGCAAATAGAATGACTGGGCTGCCGGTTGCGCCTGGTTGTTGTGGTAATTCACTGGGACGAAACCATTTTTTTTGCCATGCGGGTAACGGGCGACGCGCGCTGAATCCGGTTAGTTTTTCGCTTAACCAAGCGGCGCCGGGAACAGTGTCGCGCAGCTTAATAAGCGGCGCCAAGGCGGCCGCGTAAGGGGCATAGTCTGGAAGGTAAGCGATCAGCTTGTCATGCCAAGACAGCCCATGCTTTTCGGCCTGCAGGGCGGTAACTTCAATTTTCATGCGGGCCATATCAACCCCGGTGGGGCATTCGCGTTTGCAAGCCTTACAAGACACGCATAATTTCATCGTTTCAGCCATTGCTGGACTGGCCATTGCATCGGCGCCCAGCTGACCGGATAGGGCTAGGCGCAAGCTATTGGCGCGGCCACGGGTGGAGTCTGCCTCATTGCGAGTGGCGCGGAAAGACGGGCACATCACGCCGCCGTCCAATTTACGGCAGCTGCCATTATTGTTGCACATTTCCACCGCGCCTTGCAGGCCACCGGCTGCGCCTGGCCAGGCCGACCAGTTTAGCTTGGTCGGAAAGCTGTCAACCTTGTAGCCGGGGGCAAACCGAAACAGGTTGCGGTCATCCATTTTTGGGGCGGCGGTTATTTTGCCGGGGTTTAAAATATTTTGTGGGTCAAACAGCTGTTTTACATCCCGAAACAAGCTGGCGATTTTAGGCCCAAACATCACCTCATTAAATTCAGATCGAGCGATGCCATCGCCATGCTCGCCTGAATGTGACCCGCCATAGTCTTTGACCAGGGCAAAGGCCTCTTCTGCGATGCCGCGCATCGCCGCAACATCATCGCCGCGTTTCATGTTCAAAACCGGTCGTACGTGCAAACAGCCGACCGACGCATGCGCGTACCATGTTCCGGTGGTGCCGTGCTTTTCAAAAATGCGGGTTAATTTGTCGGTGTATTCGGCAAGGTCAGATAATGCAACCGCGCAATCTTCAACAAACGAGACCGGCTTGGCCTCGGTCTTCATCGACATCATGATGTTTAGGCCGGATTTACGCATTTCGGTAATGCGAGACTGATCGTCCGTCGCGACTAGGCTTAACACTCCGCCAGTGTTTTCGGCCGGCTGGTCCCAGCCATAGCCAAGCGCGGTCATCATATCTTCAAGCGCGGCTAATTTGCGTTGGTTTAGCGCCGCGTCATCTTCGGCAAACTCAACAACCAACAAGGCGGCTGGTGTGCCGCGTACATAAGCCTCTACAGTCGGACGGAACAAAGCGATTGAGCGCGCCAGTTCCAGCATGGTGCTGTCAATTAACTCGACCGCCACCGGGTCCAGTGTGACCAGATGCTGGGCGGCATCCATGGCTTTGTAAAATGTTGGGAAATGGCACACCCCCATCACTTTGTGGGTGGGCAAGGGTGACAATTTCAGCGTGATAGTCTTGGAAATTGCCAAAGTGCCTTCAGACCCAACAAGAAGATGCGCCAGATTAATGCCGTCACCGGCTTTGCCGCCGGGCCGCAAGGCCATGGCATCTGGCATCAAGGCATCAATATTATAGCCGCCCACCCGGCGCAGCACTTTTGGAAATTTTTCGTTTATCTCGCTTTGGTTGTCACGTCCCAAAACTAGCAAGCTGTCCTGAATATCGCCAAGCCGCCCAGCCGGTAGCGCCGCATTCGGGTCAAGTGGGCCAAAATAGGCATGGCTGCCATCGGCCAATAGCGCCTCAATGCCAAGCACATTATCGCGCATGATCCCATATCGGATTGACCGACCGCCGCATGAATTATTGGCAGTCATGCCGCCAATTGTGGCGCGGCTAGAGGTCGACACATCAACCGGAAACCATAGGCCAAATGGCTTTAGTTGCCGGTTTAATTCATCAAGCACGATGCCCGGTTCAACAATGCACTGCCTGTTATCAACATCTATATCAATGATTTTATTGAGATATTTTGTGGTGTCTAACACAATGGCATGATTGACGGTTTGGCCGCATTGTGATGTGCCGCCACCACGTGGCAATAACGCGCTGCCGGTTTCGCGGGCAAAAGCCAGGCAAGCCTCTACATCCTCAAATGATTTTGGAATCACCACGGCATGCGGCATCATTTGATAGATGGACGCATCAGTGGCATATCGGCCACGATTAAAACTATCGTCATAAAGCGTGCCGGCTAGGCTGGCCCGCAGACCATCAAATTTGTCAAAACCACTTCCATCCGCCATTTTTAGCCTCAAAATGTAGTATACAAAACTGCGTTACAAATATACAATAAGACCTACACACACAATAGCGCTATCATTTTAAGGCGTCATTATTTGTGGCATGGAATTATTACTGGAGAGAGTTTCGATGTCTACACCGCATGCCCCAGGCCGTCATTTCCTGCAAATCCCTGGGCCAACAAATGTGCCGGACCGGGTGTTGCGGGCAATGGATTATCCAACTATTGACCATCGCGGTCCGCAATTTGCGGCGATTGGCAAGCAATGTCTTGAGGGCATGAAAACCATTTTTAAAACCGCTGCCCCGGTGGTGATTTATCCGGCGTCAGGTACCGGCGCGTGGGAAGCGGCCTTGGTCAATACGTTGAACGAGGGCGATCTGGTTTTGATGGTAGAGACTGGCCATTTTGCAACTTTGTGGCATAAGATGGCGACCAAGCTGGGCCTAAAAACCGAATTTTTGGCAACTGATTGGCGGCGCGGGGTTGATCCGCAGGCGGTTGAAGATCGGTTGCGCGCAGATGCCGCCGGACAGATTAAAGCGGTCTGTGTTGTGCATAATGAAACCTCGACCGGGTCCACATCACGCATCGGCGAAGTGCGCGCCGCCATTGACGCGGCGGGTCATAATGCCTTGCTTCTCGTTGATACGATTTCATCGTTAGGCTCTATTGATTTTAGGCATGATGAATGGGGCGTTGATGTCACCGTCGCCGGGTCGCAAAAAGGCCTGATGCTGCCGCCGGGGTTGTCTTTCAATGCGGTGTCGGAAAAAGCCCTTGCGGTTTCGCGGGCGTCTGGCATGCGGCGGTCTTATTGGGATTGGTCTGAACAGGTTGCTGCCAATGTTGATGGATCGTTTCCTTATACGCCGGCAACCAACCTGCTCTATGGTTTGGCCGAAGCCATCAAAATGTTGCATGAAGAAGGTCTTGATGCGGTATTTGCCCGCCATGACCGACACGCCGCGGCGACCCGACGGGCGGTGCAGGCGTGGGGGCTTGAGGTGTTGTGCCAAGAGCCAAAAGATTTTTCGAGTTCATTGACCGCAGTGCTGCTGCCAGATGGTCATGATGCTGATGCGTTCCGGGCTGGCGTGCTGGCAAAGTTTAATATGTCGCTTGGCAATGGTTTGTCAAAGTTGGCTGGCAAAGTGTTTCGCATTGGCCATCTTGGTGATTTTAATGATTTGATGCTTTTGGGTACGCTGAGTGGTGTTGAAATGGGGTTGTCGCTGGCGAATATCCCGCACCAGAAAGGCGGCGTTGACGCGGCGATGGCTGAGCTGAACACATAAAAAGAGTTTATACCGCCCCCCATCATCCCCGGGGCCGGCAAACATGTTAAAAAAACGGGATGACAACGGAGGAAACCATGAAAGCTATTGTAAAAAAGCTCATTATTGCGGCGGCTGGTGCCATGCTGGCGACATCTGCAAATGCGGCTGATCTGGTGCTGAAATTCGGCCATGTGGGGAAGCCAGGGTCACTTTTTGACTTGTCCGCCAATGAATTTGCGCGGATTGCCAACGCCAAGCTTGCCGGCAAGGCAGAAGTTCAGGTGTTTGGGTCAAGCCAGCTTGGCAAGGATAAGGAGCTTCTGCAGAAGTTGAAGCTTGGTCAGATTCATTTCTCATTGCCGTCATCTGTGATGTCTTCAGTGGCAGACGAATTTGGTGTGTTTGAGATGCCCTACATCATCCAGAGCCGCGACCACATGAAAAATGTGCAAAAGGAGCTTGGCGATACTTTCCAGACAGCTGCCGAATCAAAGGGCTATCATATCCTGTCATATTGGGAAAATGGCTTCCGACATATCACCAACAATACCCGCCCAATCAACGTGCCGGCTGATTTGCAAGGCATTAAATTGCGCACCCCAAAAGGCGCATGGCGGGTCAAAATGTTCAAGCTTTATGGAGCCAACCCAACCCCAATGGCGTTTTCTGAAGTGTTCACCGCCTTGCAGACGGGAGTTATCGATGGTCAGGAAAATCCGTATGCACAAATTGCCTCAGCAAAGTTCCAAGAAGTGCAAAAATATCTGTCAATCACCGGCCATGTGTACACACCGGGCTATCTGCTGACGTCAAAGGATGGGTTTGCAAAACTGCCTGCCGATGTGCAAAGCGCCCTGCGTGAAGCCGCAACTGAAGCTCAAGCCTATGTCTATGCGACTGCTGCCCGACTTGAAGATGAGTTGCTGACCGTCATTAAAGATGCTGGTGTGGCCGTCAATACAGCGGACAAAGCCGCCTTTATCGCCGCGTCCAAGCCGATTTATGATGATTACGCATCATCTGTCGCTGGTGGGGACGCCCTTATCAGTAAAGTGCAAAAGGCTGTAAATTAATCACAAATCATCCATCCAGGCGACACTGTCTGGATGGATTTTTACACTTTGTCAAAATTGCGTTTGCGGTGACGTCAGGATGTTACGTCTCGCAAATAGTGGCCCTAGGAGATCAATATCGTGTTTGTTAATCACATAGACGCATTACAGCGGCGGTTAACGCAGGTGCTGGAATGGTTTCTGATTTTCTTGATGCTGGTGTTGACCGGGGTTGTTTTGGTCGCTGTTTTCTTTCGATTATTAGGCGATTCCTTGTCTTGGTATGACGAGGTTGCTGCGGTTTTATTGTCATGGGTTACCTATTATGGTGCCTGTCTTGCGGCGCTTGAGCGCAAGCATATAGGCGTAGATTCCGTGCTGTTGTCATTGCCATCGAAATGGCGTCTGATCGGCGCCTTTGCCGCCGAGGTAGTTGTCATTGGATTTTTCGTTTTGATGGCATGGGCTGGCCTGAAAGTGGTGCAGATACTTGAGGGCGAAACCTTGGTCAGTCTTACGTGGATCTCGGTGCAATTTACCCAGTCTGTGATCCCGGTAACGGCGATAATTTTCATAATTTGTGAAGTGATCAGCATCCCCGGATATTTACGGGCGCTCATGGCTGGCAAGTCGCTTAACGATCACTAAGGGGCCGTATTATGCTGATAGTCACTATTTTAATAGCCTTGGTTGGTCTGATTTGTCTGAATGTGCCAATAGCCATCTCGCTGGCGGTGGCCGGGGTTTTGGGCCTGCTTATCACTGAAGGGCCGGGTTCTTTGGTGACTGTGGCGCTTGATATGTATGACGGGTCTACGAAATTTTCACTTATTGCGATCCCGATGTTTGTTCTGGCGGGCGCTATTATGAATGCCGGCGGTGTCACCAAAAGATTGATTGAATTTGTGTCGGCATTGATAGGCGCTGTGCGTGGCGGCTTGGCGATGGTTTCTATTGGTGTATCGTTATTCTTTGCCGAGATTTCTGGTTCAGCGGTTGCCGACGTTGCCGCCTTGGGATCGATCATGATCCCTGAAATGAAAAAGCGCGGATATGGGGCGCCATTTGCTGCCGCGGTAACCTCGTCATCGGCCTCGCTGGCGATTATCATTCCGCCATCAATCCCAATGATCCTTTATGCTGTCTCAGCAAACACCTCGGTCGAGCAATTATTTGTTGCTGGGTTTGTGCCGGGGTTGATGGGCGCGGCTGGGTTGATGGGTGTAGCGTGGTGGTTCGCGCGGCGGTATAATCTGCCGGTTGAAGAAGCATTCAATTTTAAGCGCTTGCGGGCCGCGGCAATTGAAGCTGGCCCAACATTCTTGCTGCCAATCATTATTCTTGGGGGGATTTTTGGCGGGTTTGTAACCGCAACCGAAGCCGCTGGGCTGGCCGTGCTGGCCGCAATCGGCGTGGGCATGTGGTACCGTGAAGTTGATTTTGGACAGCTGCGCCGGGCGATGCTTGAAGGTGGCATGCAAACCGCCGTGGTGATGGTGCTTGTCGCCGCCTCTGTGTTGATGGGGGGCTTTTTGACGCGCGCGCAAATCCCGCAGGAACTAGCCGCCCAGCTGCTGGCCTTTACTGACAGCAAATATATGATTTTGCTGATCTTGAATATATTTTTCCTGATCATCGGGTTTTTCCTGCATTCGGCGGCAGCGATTATTCTGGTGGTGCCGATTGTGGTGCCGTTGATACAGCAGGTTGGCATTGATCCGGTGCATTTCGGTCTTGTCGTCACCCTGAATTTGGCAATCGGCCAGCAAACCCCGCCAGTGGCATCGGTGCTGATCACCGCTTGCTCTATTGCGCGGGCAAATATCTGGGAGGTCACTCGGGTGAATTTGCCATTCATTGCGGTGCTTGTTACGGTTCTGATGATATGCACTTATGTGCCAGCTATTCCGATGTTCTTGGTTGAACTGTTTTACCGCTAGGGGGTGAGGATGGGCGCTGACCAAAACGAACTGCTGTTGGCGTGCGAAAATGGTATTGCCCGTGTGACCCTAAACCGGCCAGACGCTCGCAACGCCCTGACCTTTGGCATGTATACGGCGCTTGCTGATATATGTGCGGTGGCAGGTAGCGCGGATGATAGCCAAAATATTAAAGTGATTATCATCAGCGGGGCCGGCGACAAGGCATTTGCCGCGGGCACCGATATTGGCCAGTTTGCTGATTTTAAATCGGTCGCGGATGGTCAAGCCTATGAAGCTAGGGTGGAGGCTGTGATTGCTTCTATAGAGCAGTGTCGGGTGCCGGTTATTGCCGCCATGCACGGGGCGGTTACCGGCGGCGGGCTGGTGATTGCGGCGGCGGCACATTTGCGTCTGGCCAGCGCCGATGTGAAAATTGGCATGCCGATTGCCCGAACGCTTGGCAATTGTTTATCGGTACAGAATTTACGCCGTTTGGCGGCATTGTTTGGCGAGGCACGGGTGGCCCATATGATTTTGACAGCTGAATTAATGTCAGCTGAACAGGCCCTTACCAGCGGTTTTGTGCATGATGTGTTGGACGATCATGACAGCTTGATGGCGCGCGCCACCACATTGGCAGAACGCCTAATCACGATGGCGCCGCTAACCATTCAATCAAGCCTTGAGGGGCTACGCCGGCTTCGGCAGGCGGCGCCATGCCCAGATGACCGCGATTTGATTGACGCCTGCTATCAAAGCGACGATTTCGCCGAGGGTGTCGCCGCCTTTTTAGCAAAGCGCAAGCCGCAATGGCAGGGCCGCTAGCCCACGGTGCGCTAGGCTGGCAGTTTGTTTAAGGCGCTTATCAAGGCGTGAATGGGTGCCATTGTGATAGAGGTATCAATGCCAACGCCATAGATTGACTTGGTGCCGTCATCAATGTTGACGGTCAGTTCAACATAGGCGGCGGCTTCGGCTGTTGATGTTGCTGATCTGGTGTTTTGTCCAAAATCGGCCAGCCGGAAAGACAGACCAAACTCACCGCGCATAGCTTCCACAAAAGCTGAAATAGGGCCGTTGCCTATTGCCGATACCACAACATCCTCGCCATTATGCCGGATCGTCGCGGTGACACGTTCTGACTCGCCCGAACGGGTTGCGCGGCTTGATTCAAAATTGATCAATTCAAAACGGCCCTTTGGCAGGATGTAATGCGCGCTGGCCAATTCCCAAATGCGTTTGCTGGTGATCTCTTTGCCAGTTGTGTCAGCTTCATGCTGGACCAGCTTGGAAAATTCGATCTCGGCGCCGCGTGGCAGGCGGATATGATGGTCAACCTCCAAAAGATACGCCGCGCCAGCTTTGCCAGACTGCGAATTCACCCGGATAATAGCCTCAAACGTACGGCCAATATCTTCTGGGTCAATCGGCAGATAGGGCACTTCCCAAATATCTTGATTAGCATCTGCCAAGGCATCAACACCCTTGCGAATGGCGTCTTGATGGCTGCCAGAAAATGCCGTATGCACCAGCTTTCCCGCGTAAGGGTGGCGCTCATGCACTGGCAATTGATTGCAGAATTCGGCAGTTTCAATCAGATTATTTATATCTGAGAAATCCAGATGCGGGTCCACGCCTTGGGTGAACATATTGAGCCCCATTGTCACCAGATCGACATTGCCGGTGCGCTCACCATTACCAAATAAAGTGCCTTCAACCCGGTCAGCGCCAGCCATCAGCCCCAATTCAGTTGCCGCAACAGCGCACCCTCGGTCATTGTGAGGATGCAATGACAAAATAACCGCGTCACGATTGCTGAAATGCCGGTGCATCCATTCAATTTGGTCTGCGTAAATATTGGGTGACGACATTTCCACAGTGGCCGGCAGGTTGATAATAGTCGGGTTGGCGGCGGTGGGTTGCCATACCTCCATCACCGCTTCACATACATCAAGCGCGTAATCCAGTTCGGTGCCGGTAAAGCTTTCTGGGCTATATTGCAGGCGCAAATGTTCGGCGCCGGCCTTGGCCATATTTTCAGCCACCATCTTGGCGCCATCAACAGCAATTTGTTTGACGCCGTCACGGTCGCTTTTAAATACCACGCGGCGTTGCAGCGTTGATGTTGAATTATACAGATGCAAAATCGCATGCGGGGCGCCGCGCAACGAGTCAACGGTGCGGGCAATTAATTCTTCACGCGCTTGTGTTAACACCTGAATCGTTACATCGTCAGGAATATGGTTGCCTTCAATCAATTCACGTAAAAAATTGAAATCTGTCTCTGATGCTGCCGGAAAACCAACTTCAATTTCCTTAAACCCCATTTTCACAAGGGTTTGGAACATCATCATTTTGCGGGCGCTGTCCATTGGCTCGATAAGCGCCTGATTGCCATCACGCAGATCAACCGAACACCAAATTGGTGCGGCTTCAATACGGCGACCGGGCCATTGCCGGTCATCCAGCTGGGGCCCTATGAAGGGGCTGTATTTTTCATGGCGCAAACGTGGCATTGGTCTTACTTATCCTTTGTGCAAGGCAAAAAAACGATGTCAGTCACATCTTGTGGCGGCAAACAATCCTAAATGTTCCCTGCTAATATAGGGATAATCTTGCTCTATAAATAGGCAAAAAATGTTAAAATGACTGACGCTGGCTGTAAATAAAGCGGTATTTACCAAGAAATTGTTGTATAGGAAAGCCGTGTTAGAATGTTATCACCCGTTTTGGGCCATCATGGAAGTTAATAGTTCAGCAAAATGACCGACACGTCACATATCAGAAATTTTTCGATTATTGCGCATATTGATCATGGCAAATCCACCATTGCCGATCGGTTGATCCAGTCGTGTGGCGGCTTGTCAGATCGCGAGATGAAAGAACAAGTGCTTGATAGTATGGATATTGAGCGCGAACGCGGCATCACTATCAAAGCGCAAACGGTGCGGCTGGATTACACAGCCAAAGATGGCCAACATTATGTGCTGAATTTAATGGATACGCCAGGGCATGTCGATTTTGGCTATGAGGTGTCTCGGTCATTAAGCGCTTGCGAAGGCTCTTTGCTGATCGTCGATGCCAGTCAGGGTGTCGAGGCGCAAACCCTCGCGAATGTCTATCAGGCGATTGAGGCTGACCATGAAATTGTGCCAGTCTTAAACAAAATTGACCTGCCAGCAGCTGAACCCGATCGGGTAAAAGCCCAAATCGAAGAAGTGATTGGTCTTGATGCCAGCGGCGCGATTGCCGCTTCGGCGAAAACCGGGGCTGGCATTGACGATATTTTAGAAGCCTTAGTCACAAAGCTGCCGCCACCAAAGGGGGACGCCACCGCGCCGCTGCAAGCGTTGCTGGTTGATAGTTGGTATGATGCCTATCTCGGCGTTATGACCTTGGTGCGGGTGCGTGACGGGGTGCTGAAAAAAGGCATGAAAATTCGGATGATGGCAAGCGGTGCAACGCATGTTGTCGAAAGGGTGGGGGTGTTTGCCCCAAAACCGGTAGCCCTTGAAGAATTGGGGCCGGGTGAAATTGGCTTTATTAACGCTGGTGTAAAGCGCGTTGCTGATGCCAAAGTTGGAGACACCATCACGGATGAACGTCGCCAATGTGCGCGCGCATTGCCCGGCTTTGCGCCATCGGTGCCGGTGGTGTTTTGTGGGCTGTTTCCGGTCGACACGAATGAATTTTCCATTTTGCGTGAGTCGCTAGAAAAACTGTCATTAAATGACGCATCTTTCAGTTTTGAGGCGGAAACCTCGGCAGCACTCGGCTTTGGCTTTCGCTGTGGGTTCTTGGGGCTTTTGCATATGGAGGTTATCCGCGAACGCCTGACCCGAGAATTCGATCTTGATTTGATTTCCACCGCGCCGTCGGTGGTCTATCAAATGGAAATGACTGACGGCAAGCGGTTCAATCTTCATAACCCGGCAGATATGCCAGATGTGACACGTCTTGCGGCGATCGAAGAGCCATGGATTAAGGCCACAATTATGACCCCAGACGAATTTTTGGGGCCGGTGTTAACTTTATGCACCGAACGGCGCGGCGAGCAAATTGACCTGACCTATGCCGGTAGCCGTGCCATGGTGGTGTATCGGCTGCCACTGAACGAGGTGGTGTTCGATTTTTATGATCGCCTGAAATCTATCACCCGCGGCTATGCTAGCTTTGATTATGCGATTGATTGCTATCGCCCCGGTGATTTGGTCAAGGTATCGATTTTGGTGAACGGTGATCCGGTTGATGCATTGTCAATGGTGGTCCATCGTGACCAAGCTGAGTCCAAAGGCCGGGCGATTTGTATGCGGCTAAAAGATCTGGTGCCACGGCAGATGTTTAAGGTGGCATTGCAGGCGGCCATCGGCGGCAAAGTTATTGCCCGTGAGACCATCGCGGCCCTGCGTAAAGATGTTACGGCAAAATGCTATGGCGGTGATATTACCCGGAAGAAAAAGCTTCTTGAAAAGCAGAAAGAGGGTAAGAAAAAGATGCGCCAGTTTGGCAAGGTCGACATCCCGCAAACGGCGTTTTTTGAAGCCCTGAAAATGGGTGATAATTAGGGTTTATGGCGCCGCCAGAATAGGCCTAACGCAGTAGGCCTGGCGCAATAGGCTTGGCGGCTATGCTTCCGGTGCGAATTTTTGCGATCATTACAGATTTTGATTAGCGGTGCGTCGGGCGCGCCGCGCTGTTGATGACCGACGGGCCAGAAACCAGAATATGCCAGCCAAAACAACCCCAATCAAACCCGCTGGCCACCCCAAAAAGGTCGATAATAGCGGATGCCATAAAAAAGGTGTGCAGTTCAGCGCCACAATCAAGCCGCATGGATCGATGTAGCGGCTAATAACGGCTTCACTTATTTGCAATGATGACGGGTGCAGCCCATACCATAGTTGGCCCAGCGCCGCGCTGGCGCTGAACGGGCTGTTTAGATCCTGCCAGATGGCATAGGCGGCGAGCCCTGCCGCAGCCAAGGAAAAGATGTAAAACAAGCCTCGTATCATGCCGTTAGCATGATACGAGCATCGCGCAGATACAAGCAAAATCACCATAGGCATAATAGTCGCCAAAACGCTCCTCGGGTCTGGCTTTGCGACCGGTCTGGGTGTTGACGCTCATAATGGTAATTGGGTGTGTTGTTTGGAATATGTCCAGCCAGCTTTCCAATCCGTTAATTGCTTTTGGATCAAAATATTTGTCTGATTGCGGCGGAACGGATAGGAATTACAACTTATAGTATTAATTCTTTTGACAATTCTTCAGATGAAGCAAATTGTGCCTTAAATGCAATTCAAACCCCTTTTGGTAACACTTTAAAAACATGAAACAATTTGTGGCAAAATTGTGATGAAACCCGATTCGTGTCCGTGTCGTTAACTTTTGTTAACCAACTTACTGCCAAATCCACTCCACATCTCAAAGCTTAAATCCACGGTAGCCCTATGACTCCCGGGTTTAGCGGGTTAATTGATTTTTTTAACCATTTTTTAACTAAATCTGGGCCAGAATTTCATATGCGGGGCATTGCCCAGTAGATGATGAGTTTATGGATGCAATTAATAGAGAGAGACCTTGATTACATGGTTAGCATATTAGCAGGTGGGAAAGGTGCCCTATCAGGTGCTGCAATCACTAGGCCTTTTGGGCGAGGGATGACAATTATTTACCATCGAGGTGACCTTCTTCTTTATTAGCGTTTTGTGACGCTAACATCACGGTTTGCTCCCGCATTGACAGGTAGCAAA
>Ga0181601_10002387_pt1 | contig 16047 bp, 13 predicted proteins | sample 041ome_8_FD_133020 | JGI IMG/M metagenome (GOLD analysis project Ga0181601, IMG submission 133020) | Coastal salt marsh microbial communities from the Groves Creek Marsh, Skidaway Island, Georgia - 041407BS metaG (megahit assembly) | ecosystem: Environmental > Aquatic > Marine > Intertidal zone...
CTTCTCGTCTCATCCTCTTTTATTTTTCCGTCGACGAAATTCGTTACTGACGACGACGTTCTTCTTTCCACCGCGCGCAGGTCTCGTGACCAACGAAGGTCCGGCTACGAACTGGGGCAGACACGTCGCGAACCCGTTCGAAGTCAACGCGGTGTCTGTTCTCGCTGCGGGTGCCAGAACCCCGGTTCTTTAAGCGCGCCGCAAAGCGCGATTTAAAGATGGACGGCGCGTTTCAACCACTCGTGTGAACACGATGGTTCTCGTAACATTTTTGCAATAAGCATATCTACGAACGTAACTTTACTTGAACACGACCCATCGACACGCGTCATTCTCATTCTTCGTTAATCATAAAACGGCGCAGATGTTCGTCCCCATGGCGACCGCGGGCTCGTCTCTCGCGACCGCAGCGCTTTGCTTCTCCGCAGTTGAACGCGACTCAACTTCTGAAATCCAACCTCAGACTCGGTCGATCGATCGGTCGGTCGGTCGGTCGGTCGGGACTTTTCCGCACCAGGGTACGCAGGCGATCACACTGGACATGCTCGCTGTCGCCCCGACGACGACGTCCACCGTCGTCCCGACGCGAACCGAACGGCGATGCGGTCGAGAGGGCGTGGTCGTTCGTTATCGAGCAAAACCGAGCTCGGGACGACTGAGCGGTACCGCTCGCGGTAGACGCGCGGGCGTCGTCGCGCTCAGCGACACGTCGTCGGATTCGGGCGTCGTTTCTTCTTCTTCGTCGTCTTCTGGGAACACGACCCTCGTCGTCGCGGGCGCGGCGTCGCTCGCGGCCATCGCCGCGACGCACGCTCCGGGAGACGCGGCGGTTCGCGCGGTCGGGTCCACCGCGCTCGGTCTCGCTCTCGCGGCGGTGGGGTACAAGAAAAAGTCACTCGATGCGTCGGGGGCGTTGGCGGCGATCGGCGTCGGGTTTGGGAGCATTTATGCCGACGCGAGTTTTGGAGCGGCGCTTGCGGCGTTCTTTTTTAGTTCGAGTGCGGTGACGCGAATCCGGTCAGACGTCAAGCGCAAAGTTGATGAACACTTCAAGGATGGTGGTGGGAGAAACTGGGTGCAGGTGTTGGCGAACGGGCTCGTTCCGACGCTCGTCGCCGCGGCGTTCGTCGCTGTCGCTTCGGCGGACGCAGCGGCGACACGCACGTTGGCGAGCGCGTACATCGGTTATTACGCGTGCTGCGGCGGGGACACTTGGGCGAGCGAACTCGGGGTTTTGTCAAAGTCCAAACCGCGATTAATCACGGATCCCCGTCGTCAGGTAACCCCCGGGACGAACGGTGGGGTCACGGCGCTCGGATGGGCCGCTAGCGCCGGGGGCGGCGCCGTCGTTGGTTCAGCGTTCTTCATCGGGCGCGCGCTCTTGGAATCCATGGGAGGCGCTTCCGCAATATCGTCGACGTCTGTGTCCGCTTCGCCAATGATTGATTTCTTATTCATCACCGCCTTCGGCGCCACTTGTGGGATCTTTGGCTCGCTCGTCGACAGCGTTCTCGGCGCGACGATTCAATACTCTGGATATTGCTCCAAGCGCGAGCGAGTCGTGAGCAAACCTGGACCGACGGTGACTCGCATCAGCGGTTTAGAGTTTCTCAGCAATAGCGCCGTCAACTTAGTCTCCGGTATCATCACCGCTTGCGTCGCCGCCGCCGTTTCGCCCTTGTAAATTTGTTGTTTTTGAACGTTTCATTTTTAATACAAAGCGCGCGTCGTTGCACACTCAGTCACAGAATCTTCACTCTTCCACTTCACTTCGTCGCGCGCGCGCCGCGAAGACGCGCCCGCATCCATGTTTCCACCTCGTGCCGGTCAGTGCGCGTACGTCATCGACGGTGCGCACACCGAAATGTGCGTCACTGAGTACTCGAATCGAGTCTTTGTCGTTGTCACGCAGGTTGGAAAACTCGGAACGGTGTTTCACATCACGACCGACGGCGACGAAACGGCGCTCCAGGACGCCGCGATGATGCTCCGCGTGGACCCGAACGCGATGAACGATAAGGTTCGCGTGCGGACGCTCATAGGAAAGCGGGACGACGCGCTGTTGAGCGCGTGCGCTCGACACGTGGGGGAGGTGTTGGTGAGCAAAGGTTGCGAAAAGTGCGTTTTTGTTTTATTTTATTGTGGATTTGACTTGTTCATACGTGCGCGATACTGACGATGACGGTCGTGTTTTGTTTGCGTAGAGAAATCATACTCGCGCTCGGATTGAGAGCGGGTTTGAGCATGGACGCGCACCGCGCGGTGGCTTCACTTGCGGTGGAACGCGTCGCGGAGTTGATGCAAGCTTGACTACTCGGGTACAATACAGATTTTAGCAATTACAACGAAACACTCTCTGCCGATTAGCGGCGCGAGTGTTGTTATCGATAGGAGACTATTAGTTAGAGCTCATCTTTGACCGGGGTGGTGGGATCAAAGGCGCACGATTTGCCGCCTTCTTTGAGTGTGTGGCTTGCACCGCACTCGCCCGTTTCGTCGCCATCCGTCGTCTTTTCACGCTCACTTGCCTTTTTCTTCGCCTCTTTCAGCTTCTCCGCCACTAAAGTTCTGTTTAATGTTTCGGATTGCTTCATCGTCGCGTTCGTTCCGTCCACGTTGACGACGACTTCGTTGTCTTGTGCGGCGTTGGTCAACAATTTATCGCTCGTCATGCTGAGCAATTCGTCCACGTCGACGTCGATGCCTTCATCCTCGATGCTCGCCTTGAACTCCTCGTGTTGATCACGACGCAAACGCCGACGCTTGTCGCTTCCGCTTTCTCCGGTGTCTGCGCCAGCGGCGACGAGAATGTCGTAAATCTCCTGGTGTCGGACGAGTTGACTGAGTTTGAGCGCCGTAAAGCCGAAATCCATGTACGCCGTCTTTTGCACGTAATTCACCACCGCACCCGCGTCGACAAGAATCTGTACGCACTCCGAGCACTTAGCCATGACGGATCGCATGAGCACAGAGTACCCGAGCGTGTCCACTTCGTTGACGTTGGCGCCGTAATCAATCAACAAATCCATCGCCCTTGCGTTGCCCAAATACGCTGCCTTCATGATTGGAACAAAGTGTCTCGTCTCGCCGAGCTTTTGACACTTTTCCCTCAGGTTTGGCTTCCACCTGAGCAAATCCTCTAGTTCATCCATATCGTCGTCATCGATCGCCTCGTGAATCGAGCCCACCGCGGATTCCCCCTCGTCGAGTTCTGATTTTTCAACCTCCTTCTCTTTCGGCGCCGGCGTCGCGACGGGTTTGTTCTTTGTCGATTTCTTCCTCCGCTGTTTCTTCAACCCCGCGTCGACAGTCGCGTCGCCCTCAGAACCTGCCATCGCGGCGTCATCCAATCCACCGTTCCCCGTCGTCGTCGTCGCCGCCGTCGCAGCTCCGCCTCCTGAGAGACCTTCGCTCGACTCGCTCGCTACCGACGCCGCCGAGTCAGCATCCTCTGCGACAACCCCGACGCGCGTCGTCCCAGAGACGATAAAAACGACGACGATGAAGGCTAGAATCGTCGCGAGCGACGCCATCAACCCACCCCGTCGTCGTCTCGACCGACGAACCGCTCTCGCTTCGTTTTGACGATTCATGGCGTCGAACACCATTCTCGATCGATTCGTTCGACTCGTTCCGCGTCGCGCGCGCGCACAGAGTCCCGTCTTCGCGCGTTCGAGAACGCTCACCTCCCCTCGCGCGCTCTAACGAAGCGAACGAACGAACGAACGGCACCGCTCTGTCCCGTCCGGTCGACCGTCCGTCGGTGTGTGTCGTTCCGATTACGAGTTCGATCCAGAAAATCACACAAGTGACGAGTCATGAACCTTCACTACCCGAGGGACTACCAACACGTCACGCGAAAAGCCAACCACTCGCTTCGAGCGCGTCCGCGCGCACTGCTCGACGCGACGTCGGACGCGACGCGCGATCGCACCGACGCGACGCGCGATGCGAACGGTCTCGTGCCCGTCGTTGAACGCGACGCGCGGTGCCCCGGCGCGCCGAGAAGCGCGTGGGCGGTGGATAAAGTCGAGTTTCAACAGCACCAGTGGGCGCGTCACCGCGGCAGCTGCGAAAAATGATTTTGACGACGCGACGACGTCGGACGTCGTCGTGATCGGGGCCGGGATCGGTGGGTTGTGCGCCGCGGCGTTGCTCGCGAAGAGCGGGCTCTCCGTCACCGTGCTCGAGTCGCACGTCGTCGCGGGTGGGGCGGCGCACGCGTGGGAGAGAGACGGGTACACGTTTGAGTCTGGACCGTCGCTGTACAGCGGACTCGCGGCGAGACCGACGACGAACCCGTGCGGGCAGGTGTTGCACGCCATAGACGAATCGGTGGAGTGCATCAACTACAACACGTGGATGTGTCACCTTCCCGAGGGGGATTTCTTGACGGAGGTTGGGAACGACCAGTTTTTAGACGTGTTGGAAAAGTTTGTCGACGCGGACGCCGTGGAGGAGTGGAAACGATTGAAGGAACTCATGCAACCGCTGGCGACGGCGTCCGCGGCGCTTCCACCGGCAGCGGTGAGAAGCGATGTGTTCGGGGCGTACACGTTGGCGCGCTTCGTTCCCGGGCTCGTGCGTTCGGCGCCGTACATTTCAAAGATTATGGCGCCGTATTCCAAGTTTTTAGACGAAAACGACATTCGGCATCCATTTATTCGCAACTACATGGAGATGCTCTGTTTTCTTCTCAGCGGCGCGCCGGCGAGCGGGACCATGGCTGCGGAGATTGGGTACATGTTTGACGATTGGTACAAGCCAAACTCCACGCTAGAGTTTCCTAAAGGTGGGAGCGGGGCCATCGTGGACGCGCTCGTTCGAGGCTTGGAAAAGCACGGGGGCGTCGTCAAGCTCGGATCGCACGTCGAAGAAATCCTCGTCGAGGGCGACGGGGAGAGCAAACGCGCGGTCGGCGTGCGCACGCGGGGCGGGAAGACGTATCGCGCGAGTAAAGCTGTGATATCCAACGCCACGCTGTGGGATACGGTGCCGATGCTTCCTGAAGGCGCCGTACCAAAGGAATGGATCGAAGAGGCGACGTCCACAGAAATGTGCGAATCCTTCATGCACCTCCACCTCGGTATCGACGCCACCGACTTGCCTGATGACCTCGAAATTCACCACATTTACGTCGAGGACTGGTCTCGCGGGGTCACGGCGGAGCAAAACATGGTGCTCGTGAGCATTCCATCCGTGTTGGACCCGTCCATGGCGCCGAGCGGGAAACACGTCATTCACGCCTACACGCCCGGCAACGAACCGATGAAGTACTGGGACGGTCTCGATCGCAACTCGGACGAGTACAAGGCTTTGAAAGAGGAGCGTTCCGAAGTACTCTGGCGCGCGGTGGAGAAGGCGATTCCAGACGTGCGCAAACGCGCCGAGGTCGTCATGGTGGGGACGCCGGTGACGCAAGCGAGATTTCTTAGACGCGCGCGCGGCACGTACGGCGGCACGGGTTGGATTCAACCCGACCAAGACGTGATTCCGATCACGTCCGCGTCCACCCCGCTCGATGGCTTACTCGTCGTCGGGGACTCGAATTTCCCTGGTCCGGGCGTTCCCAGCGTCGCCGCGCACGGATGGGCGGCGGCGAACGAACTCATAGGACCGCGACAAACGGCGGCGTTTCTAGACGTCGTCGCCCCGCCGGGAAGCGGCAAGTGAGCGAGGAAGATTACCACCGGTACTTTATTTGAACCGACGTTCGCGTGAACGTTGACACACACACGATGATGATTGAAAATACAAGCGTTTGTTGTTTTTTTAATGATACTTGGCGGTAACAGAGCCGCCGATGGAGAGCACGAGACAGAGGGTAGTAATAGTAAAAGAGTAAAAGTGTCGAAAGCGCCCCTCGCTCGATCGCTCACGCCGCCGGAGGCACCTCGTCCTCGGAAACCTCCATTTGACTGTCAATCAGCGCATCTTTCGCCGACGCTTCGTGCGACGCGTGTCTCGCCCCTTTCCCAGAGTGTTTCTCCTTGTGCTTTCGCATCGCCCGGGCCACCTTATCCGCGGCGCCGTCGATCGTCGCGTACAGGTTTTCCCCCGCCGCGTCCGCGCGCACCGTGACCCCGCGCGTCACCCGAACGATCACCTCCGTCGAGTGTTCCTTCCCCCCCCGGTCGCCCTCTCCGCCTCTCGCGCTGCACCGAACCTCCACGTCGCGAATTTCCCGCGGGTCCACGTGCGCGCACGCCCGTCCAATCTTCGTTCGGCAGTATTCATCGATCGCCGGCGTGACTTCCAAACCGCCCAAGCCGTTCACCGTCAGCGCGATCGCCGACGTATTGGTCGTTTCCCCGCCCGCCGCGCGCGTCCGCGTCGCGCCCCGCGTCGTCCCCGCGCGGTGTTCACATCGTCGATAACACCGCGGCGTCGACGTTCTCATCGATCGCCGCGCCGTCGTCGTCGTCGTCGTCGTCCTCGTCGGCGTCAAACCCATCTTTCCAGTGGGCACAGTCAGCATCATCGTCATCATCATCGTCTCGATCGTCCGTCCGGTTCGGTAGGTCGGTCGGTGTATTTATTCAAGCGGTAGCGAGTAGTCGCAGGAGCTTTACGCACACACAAACGCGTTCGTCTATAACACCCGCGTTCGGTTCGGTCCGATCGGTCGTCGGTCGCGCTTTGACGATCGGGATCGGGATCGGGATCCATTCCATCGTTCGGTTCGGTACGAAACCCGACGAATCGTGAATGAATCGTGAATGAATGAGTTCAACTGATGATGAAATCTGCGACTGCGGACCCGATCGAGACTTTCGAGATTTTCACTTTTTTGTGGGGGCTACCGTACCGTACAGTCACAGTCACAGTTTACACATACGCGACCGACCATTAAAAAAATCCATCCACGGGTGCACTGCTAAAAACCCGACGAGACATCTCTACTCGATGTCAGTTTCATCTCTACTCGATTCAACGAAATTCAAGGTTTAAATAAAAATAACGATGGAAATCAGGCTTTGAATCTTACAACCGAAACTGGAAAATAAGGGTGCATCTTACGCGTCCCGTTCGGTTCGGTTCTCGGTTCGGTTCGGGGCGGCGATGGAGGGCGACGTCACACCGCCGAGGCATCGATCGATTGTGACGACGACGACGATGATGATTCGCGCCGCGGTCGCGCGAGCGGTGAAAACGACGACGACGAGACGAGGGAGACGCGGGGCGACGACGACGACGGTGAAGACGACGGCGACGCTTTCGACGGAACGGTCGGCGGGACGAGCGCTCGGGGGACGCCGAAACTCGGTCGGCGGGACGACGACGACGACGCGAACGACGGCGACGACGACGCGAGCGAGCGGTGGACGAACGACCACGAGCGTGGACCCGACGGAGAACGGACGACGAGGGGGGAAAATCGGGACGATCGATACGACGCCGCCGAAAGGGACGCGGGATTTCCCACCCGAGGAGATGCGCGCGCGAAGCTGGCTCTTTGGACGCTTTAGAGACGTCGCCAAGGCGTTCGGGTTCGATGAGTTCGACGCCCCGGTGTTGGAGAGCGAAGAGCTGTTCACGAGAAAGGCTGGGGAGGAAATCACGACGCAGTTGTACAATTTTACGGATAAAGGGGACCGGCGGGTGGCGCTGAGGCCCGAGCTGACGCCGTCGTTGGCGAGGTTGATTTTGGCGCAAGGCAAGTCGTTGGCGCTTCCGGCGAAATGGTTCGCGATTGGACAGTGTTGGAGGTACGAGCGAATGACGCGAGGGAGACGACGGGAACACTATCAGTGGAATATGGATATCGTCGGTGTGGATGGGGTCGAGGCGGAGGCTGAGTTGTTGGCGGCGATCACGACGTTTTTCAAGCGCGTCGGCGTCACGAGCGCCGACGTCGGCATCAAGGTGAGCTCGCGAAAGCTTTTGAGCGAGGTCATGGCGCGCTTTGACATTGGATCGGAGTCTTTCGCCCCGGTGTGCGTGGTGGTGGATAAGATTGAAAAGCTTCCGCGGGAAAAGATTGAGCAAGAGCTTCGAGAGCTGGGGGTGTCGGAGGAGGCGGTGCAGGGCATTTTAGCGGCGACGTCCATGCGCACGGTGGAAGAGTTGGAGGCGCTCATAGGTCCCGACGCCGAGGCGGTGCGCGACCTGAAAAAGTTGTTCGAGTACGCTGACGCGTACGGCTACCGCGACTGGCTCGTCTTTGACGCGTGCGTCGTTCGTGGTTTGGCGTATTACACGGGAATCGTCTTTGAAGGTTTCGACCGCGCCGGCGAGCTTCGCGCGATTTGCGGCGGCGGTCGCTACGACGCCCTTCTCGGCGCCCTGGGAGGGGAAAACCAACCGATGGTTGGATTCGGCTTCGGCGACGCCGTCATCGTCGAGCTTCTCAAGGATAAGGGGCTCATGCCGGATTTCACCAAGGGCGACGTGCAAGACTTGGTTTTTCCGCTGAGCGAATCGCTTCGACCGGCGGCCATGTCCGTCGCCGCCAAGCTTCGCGAAAGCGGACGCACCGTCGATCTCGTCCTCGAGGATAAAAAAGCCAAGTGGGCGTTCAAACAAGCCGAACGCATCGGTGCCGAACGCGTCGTTCTTCTCGGGGAGAAGGAGTGGGAGGCGGGTAACGTCCGCGTTAAAAACTTAGCCACGCGCGAAGAAGTCGACGTTCCCGTGGATGACATTTGATGCTTCTTTTCTCTAGCGCGGTAATAATAAAACGCATCTATTCTTTCTTTGGGCGAGTGCCTTTTACTTTGGGAAACACTTCCCTCCTTCCGTCGGCACGGCTTCCGGAACGAACCCGTATTCCAAGAGCTGATGCACGCCGACGCCAATCCCGACCAACGCGACCAAAAACGCGACCCCTTCGGCACCACCCAAAACCCCACCGGGCCCCGCCGGAAGCCCCGACCCGGTTTTAAACTTTTTCACCGTCGCGGCAACCACCGTGCCCGCGACGGCGAGGTACGACACGCCCTCCGCGGCGCCAAAGACACCAAACGGTCCCGGAGGTAATCCGCAGCCGGAAGAGAAGAGAGTCCACAACGAGAAGCTCGTCACGACGCACGCGACGAGCACGACGGTACCCGCGATCGCCTCGACGTTTCCGGCACGCAGCGAGTCGACGTACTCGTTCCCGTCCACGCTCGCGAGGTCCCCGGCGAGATCCGCTTCAAAAAACCCGCGGTCTTCGTCAGCGTCATCACTTTTCCCATTCGCGATAACGATGACGCTTCGCGCGCTTTGTCGTCGATGCATCGCGTCGCTAGTGACCCGGATGACGCCGGGCGCGTGACGACGACAGAGACGAGCGTCGGTTTTCAACCTCGCGCGACGGATCGCGATCGGCGTCGGGGTCGTGGCGCGCGCAAACATGATGTCGTCGAGAGGCAAACAATGACGCTTCACAACAGTACGCGCAGCATGTTCGTCTGCGAAGCGTGTAAACTGCGCCACCAGGGCGAACGGGACCGAGAGGCGTACGCGCGCGCATGCGCGCCTATCGTCGTCGACGACGGTTCCGGTCAACCAGACGCGGGCGCGTCGTCGGAACCGTCGGTCGTGTGTGGGTTGTGTCTGGGCGCCTTGCAATTGCGCGTCGAACCACTCGACGCGACGCCGACGCGCGAAACGACGAAACGCGACGATGGGATCCCGGGGAAGCCTCGAGCGATGTGCGTCGCGTCGACGAATGCGTTCGTGACGCGCGCGCTCGAGCGTGGACACGCGCCGGGGGCGTTCAAGTTGAGGGTGATTTTACCGGCGGCGGTTTTGGTCCGAGAGCGAGCGCACAAAGACGCGACGGGAACGGGAGGCGCGGTGACGCCGATCGATGAGGCGTTACGGCTGATTGTCGCGCCGGCGTTGGAGCGGGCGTTGGGGTGCCCAGAGGATGCGGATGGGGCGGTGTACGCGGTGACGGCGAAGTATCGCTTTGGCGGCGACGCGCGGGAGACGGCTTTTTTGTCAGAGGTACCGCTCAGACTCACAGAGGCGGAGCGTAAGGAGCGACACGGGAAGCTTAGCAAGATGCGAGGCGGTGGACGAGGTGGGTATAATAATAAGAGGAAGCGGGGTGGAAAGGAGGCGAGGTTTTTAGCGACGCTGAGTCAGCCGGAGGATCCGTTGGAGGAGGAATTTACGGCAGCGGCTCGAGCGTACGACGACGCGGCCAAACGCTTGAGTGATGCGCGATTCGCAGATCCGGCGGCGTTCGCCGCGGCGGTGTCTACGAGCGGTCCGCTCGAGACGCCAAAGTATCCCGTAAAGTGCGTTCTTGAGACGTTTCACGAGCCCGTCATTGTCGGCGGTTGGTACGTAAAGCTCGATCGAGGCGTTCCGCAGTCCAAGTGGATCGATCGCGAGAGCGGCAAGAGAATCGGTCGAGGGAGTGTGGTCGAGGCGATAGAGGCGGTTTTACTTCCAGGGTTAGAATCTAGCGGGGCAAAGTTTAATAGCTCGGGGCGAGAGGATATGGATGTGAGAATGTTAGCCGACGGACGTCCGTTCGCGTCTCAGGTGCACAATCCCAAAAAACCGCTGGCGAGCGCTGAAACAGTCGCCGAGATGGAGCGTGAAATCAACGCACGGTGCGGTGAGACTGGCGTGCGCGTGCGTGGTCTGTGTTTGACATCCAAGGCGAACTACCACGCCGTGGGTGCGCACGCCGGGGAGAATGAAAAGGAAAAGTCTTACGTCGCAATCGTTCGATTATCTCGCGCCGTCGCTGACGAGGACATCACCAAGCTTTCCTCCACCGCACCGCTCACGATTCAGCAAGAGACGCCCACCCGCGTCGCACACCGTCGCGCTGATCTCATCCGACCGAGAACCATCGTCGCCATGTCGGCTGAAACTATCCCCGGCGCGCCGGATGCATTTCTCCTTCGGCTGCAGACGCAAGCCGGTACGTACATCAAAGAGTTTGTCCACGGCGACGACGGTCGCACCAAGCCCAGCGTCGGTGATTTGCTCGAGTGTAAGGCGCAAATTTTACAGCTCGATGTCACGGCGATCAACGACGATTGGAACCCTTCAGAGTGCAACTAGCATGTAGACTCTTAGCGTTTTAGCTTCATACACTGACTCACCAGCGTCAACGTCAACATCTTTTCGCCGTGATGACGACGCGTCGAAAGGTGCTCTTTTGCGGACACGAATTCGCCGACGGGTTCGAGTACGCCCGAAAGCACGCGATGTCGCTCCCACACGTCGAAGTCGACCGATGCGAACGCGCCGAGACGTCGACGCGCATAGAAACGTGTGAGGTTGCGGTGCCACTAATGACGAAACTCGACGCTGATATCATCGAACGCGGGGCGCGCGACGGCCGATTACGACTCGTTTTGCAGTTCGGCGTCGGGCTCGAGGGCGTGAACGTCGATGCGGCGACGCGATGCGGCGTGCGTGTGGCGCGGATACCGAGCGAGAAGACGGGGAACGCTACGAGCACGGCGGAGATGGCCGTCTACTTGTTACTCGCGGCGTTGCGTTCGCACGATTTCATGTCTCGAAGCGTCGAGGCGCGGCGTTTGGGGACGCCGACTGGACGAACGTTGGGGGAGTGTGCGGTTTTGGTCGTCGGCTGGGGCCACATCGGGGTGAAGATTGCAAAGCTGTTGGAGGCTTTCGGTTGCGAGACGTATGCGGCTAGGAGAGGAGAGTGGGCAGCGGACGAATCAGATCGCGACGGCGTGCGATTGGCTGGGGTGTGCTCGACGAGCTCGGCATCGGCGAGCGATTATAATGAGATTTTGAGGCGTGTCGATGCGGTGTGCTTGGCGTGCACGCAGGATGCGTCGAACATCGGGATGGTTGACGCGGAATTTTTAACCAAGATGAAGCCAGGATCGGTGCTTGTAAACGTCGCCCGAGGCGGGCTATTTAATAGAGACGACGTGTTGGACGCGTTGAACAGCGGTCACTTGGGGTACCTCGCAACCGACGTCGCGTGGTCCGAGCCCGTCGATCCGGACGATGCCGTCGTTCGGCACCCAAATTCTTATTTCACTCCGCACGTGGGCGGAGTTTGTCACGGTTCGTACAATGCCATGGGTGAGATCATCGCGAATTGCACATCTGTACTCGACAAGTTGGACGAGTTGCCGCCAGGGACGTACGACGAGTGGAACATACAAATTGTTAATTGATTACAGTTGTACATTGTATCTATGATTGCGCATTTACTCCTCCCCGAGTGCGCTCCGGACTTGCGCTTGCAGATGCGCGGGCATCATGCCTCCACGCTTACCGACTAGGAAGCCTTGCCCACCGACCGTGGTATTCACGCCAGAGTCCTTGTACTTGACTCGACCTTTTTCTTTTTTACCCTTCTTTTGGTACTTGTGTTCAGCACGCTTGCGCTCTTTGGCTTGTTTGTTATTGATGCCGAGCGTCGCCATCATGTCGTCCAGCACCGCCGCAGCGAGCGGATCATCTGTCGCGCCGCTGTCCAGCGAGTTCGATGCGGTTTCGCTCTTCGAAACAATGGCACCCGCACCGTAGCCCATCATCGCGTCTTCGCCAACGCGAGAAGCGCCCATCGGGCCTTCGTATCCATCCGGTCCGACGCAGTAGAGGAGCTTACCGCTGATGTAATCCTTGAGCACGGCACGGCCAGCGCGCACTTCATCTGGCCTGTTGCCCTGGACAGTGTAGCCTCGCGCGGCGCAGTAGGCTCTAAGGAACTCTCTAGCGGTGGCGTTCCGGTTTTGATCCTCGTGCAGCGCGGGAAGCGGCAACTTCAAGTTGTACACGTGCTCAATGGTTGCTCTCGGAATGCGCGAAGCAATGATTTCAATCGGCTTCGTCACATCGGTGAGCCGGTCAATCGGGATCACACCGTTGCACACCAAATGTGCCTTTGAACTAGTGAAGGATGGGAATACTAAACCAGGGCAATCTGCCAACAGCAAGTCATCACCGAGCTCGAGTGTCTGAAAGTGCTTTGTCTTACCCGGCGTCGCACTCACGCCCGTCTTTTTAGAGGCGACAATGGCGTTCACTGTACTAGACTTACCGACATTTGGGTACCCAACCATACCGACGACGACTCTGTGCGCTTGCGCGCCTTGTCTTGCCGGACGAGAAGATCCCATCGCCGCGACAGCGTCCTCGGCGCGCTTTTGCAAAATGTCGAGCAATTCGGCGCGAGACAAAATGTGAGCAGGGTCATGCTTATCCGCGCTGTCGTACTGCATTTGGTGCAAAGCCTCCGCGTGTGCATCCGCGGCACTACGCGCCGCCTCCACCTTGGCGTCTAGCTCAGCCGTGAGCTCCATGGCATCGTCATCCGTGGCGGCGGCGTTGTGCAATTCCAATCGACGCTTTGTTTCCTCCAAATCCTTCGCGGCTTGGGCGACTCTTGAGGCGATTTGCTCCGCCTCAATCTCTTCGTACGCCGCCTTGGCGGACCAAAACAGGAAAGAAATCCCCTTCGCCTCGAAGTACTCGGCCCACGCCCGGCGCAGCTCTTTACTCAACAAATCCGCCTTGTTGAGCAAGAGCATTGTCGTCTTGCCCGGGTTGAGTTCCTTGACGTACGTTTCGAGATCCTCGCACCGATAAAACAACGGATCCCGCGCATCCACTACCTGGACGACTACGTCCGATCGCTCGCATACGCGCCATAACTGCCTCCAAATCTCCAGGTTCTTCTCAAACGGTGTCACCGAACATCTCAAGTCCTCCTCAACCTGTACGAGCGCACGTCGCCACTCCAAAAACGCCTGCCGCTCATTCAAGTCCAGCTCCTCCGCAGACGTATCGTGTGTCCACTTTGGTCTTCTCGGCACTGAAAGCGCGTCTTTGTGCGCGTTCTCCGCCTCACCTCTCGCCCGAGCCGCCGCTTCCTCTTGCTCGGGCGACGCGCCCGGACCGACGGCTCCCCCAGGACCCGCCACCACCACCGGCTGCCCTCGCCTCTCCGCCGTAAAATCCCGGTTCGCCAACGCCGCGAGATGAAAGAACTCATCCAACTCGCTCCGTTCGAGCACCGACCCGGCGCCGTCACTGCTCAATATATCCGTCGTGTGCGCGTAGTTGATGTGTTCACCACCACCGTGTTCGTGCACGCGCGTCTTTCCACCGCTTCCCTGACCACCCCGGCGCGCCTTGGTGAGCAGTCCACCGAGGGCTCCCGCGTTTTTGGGTGTTTTCCCACCGTTTCGCGCGCCGCCCATCGCTCCGCGTCGCGTCTCCTCTCGTCTCGGCGTCTGTTTTTGACGCGTCGGCGCAACTTTTTTCCCAGTGAGAGTGGCGGCTGAGACTTCGATGTTTCGTATGTGTAAACAGTACAAGTTTTGCGTTTTTTGTTGAAAATCCACACAGACACGACTCGCGCGCGCGTCACACGCGAACGCGCACGTCAACGCCCGACCGACCGTTCGATCGATCGACGGGCGATAGAATACACGCAAACATAGGACGCACTTTTCGTCGCCGATAGTAGTCAGAACCAGGCGTCATGGCGACCAAGGTGCAGCGCATCATGACGCAGCCGATCGTACGTTTACGAAACTCTTCGCGCGCTCGATTCGATTCGTTTCTTTGAGGCGTCGCGTCGCGCCGCGTCGCGTCGCCCGCGCGGAGCCGGTGCATTCGCCGTCGTCGATTCGCACGTATCTGGTGGTTCGATCGCGGCGTCTCGACGCGCGCGTGTGGGTTCGAACCGGCGTTCGCGTCGGTGTAATTCAACTCGTTCCTCGTAATCTCTGGCGAGTTTAGGGCAAGAGAGACTAACCGAGCGGCTCGCTCGCGTTCTTTGAATACCGAAACAGAACCTGATCTTTAGGTTTTTACAAACCAAGGCTCGGGTGCAGATTTGGATGTATGAAAACTCAGACGTCTGCATCGAGGGACGGATCGTCGGTTTCGACGAGTACATGAACCTCGTGCTCGACGACGCCGAAGAGGTGCTGGAGAAGAAGGGCAAGCGCGTCGCCGTCGGACGGATTTTACTCAAAGGGGATAACATCACGCTCATGCGGAACGTGAGCAAGTGAGCGTCGAGTCGAGTCGAAGGACGAACAAAAAAAGAGTGTTCCGGGCGGGACCGAGTGAGATCGGGATCGGGATCGTAGCGGTGACGGTGTTTTCTATTTCAATTTTAGCCTTGTGTAGCCTCAACAAACAGAAGAAAGAAACAAACACACATTTCCCACGCGGCGCCACACTCCGCCGGGCTATTCGCGCGATAGGTCGACATGACGACAGGTGGACACGCGAGGAAATCATCCGTGGGATCGACGGATGCGTTCGGATCGCAAAATTTCGATCCCGTCACCTTTATAAACGGCGTGTTGCCCGACGAGAGATCGTTGCAAAAGGTGGATTCCATGATTGATGCGCTGCGAAAACGCGTGCAGGGCGTCGACGAGGAAATCATGGGCGCGCTGCGGGCGCAGAGTGGGTCGGAGGCGCGGGCAAGGGATGATTTCGCCGTCATCGCGGGTGGGATTGAGGATTTGAGTCGACGCGTGTTGGAGATTGAGGCTCGAGCGGCGGAGACAGAGGCGAGCGTGCGGGAGATTTGTGTGGACATTGAGCGGTTGGACCGCGCGAAGAATCACTTGACGAGCTCGATCACGACGTTGCGGCGGCTGTCAATGTTTGTGAGCGGTGTGGAGCAGTTGGAGCTTTTCGCGCTTCGTAGACAGTACGGAGACGCGGCTAATCTGTTGCAAGCCGCGGCGCAGTTGGCGAGCCACTTTGAGTCGTACTCTGAAATTCCAAAGGTTAAAGAGCTGCAGGATAAACATAGAACGATACAGAACCAGCTTCGAGCGGCGGTGTTTGATGATTTCCACACGACGTGGATTCCGCACGTGATGGAAGGGGACGAGAAGGCGCAGAGAAAGCTCCGAGAGGCGTGTCTCGTCGTGGATGCGCTTGAGCCCAAGGTTCGGGAGGAACTCGTCGGAAATCTTACCAACAGAGAGCTCACGAATTACGCATCCGTATTTAGCGCTCACGAAACGAGTGATTTCCTCGCTCGCATCGCGCGTAGGTACGATTGGATCACCCGGCAATTGCAAAGTAAAGAGTCGATGTGGTCAGTCTTTCCGAGTCATTGGAGAGTGCCGC
>Ga0181601_10002388_pt1 | contig 16043 bp, 14 predicted proteins | sample 041ome_8_FD_133020 | JGI IMG/M metagenome (GOLD analysis project Ga0181601, IMG submission 133020) | Coastal salt marsh microbial communities from the Groves Creek Marsh, Skidaway Island, Georgia - 041407BS metaG (megahit assembly) | ecosystem: Environmental > Aquatic > Marine > Intertidal zone...
CCAAAACTAGGGGATCATGGTATAATGCACGTGCAATTCCGATCCTTTGCTTTTCCCCCCCGCTCAGTCTTGCCCCATTCTCTCCCACCATAAGGTCAAAACCTTTCGATGTACTAGCAATCAAATTATCTAATTGAGCCATATTGATGACGGTGCGAATACGATCATCATCGATTTCAGAGTCAGAAAGACCAAAAGCAATATTTCTCCTGAGCGTGTCCTCAAGAAGGTAAACTTCTTGAGGAACATATCCGATCATTCTTTGCCAACTAGGGAGATTACTACGATCAATCTTGTGATCATCGATCCGAATTTCCCCTTCCGTAGGTTGAGTCAGTCCTAAAACTAGATTAACTAACGAACTTTTACCCGACCCACTTTCTCCTTTAATACCAACGCAATCTCCTGCCTTAATCGAAAAGTTGAGATTAGTGAAAATGGGAGCGTCATGATTATCGTATGCAAAGCTTACCTCAGAAAAGGTAAGAGCATTTTTAAATTCCAAAGAAGTGGTTGAGGTTGGGCTATCTAACTGGCTGGAAAACTTGGGGGCTACTACTTCTTGCTCTTGTTCACTCTGAAGAGCAGTTACACTTGCCCATCCATAATTGATCGCCTGCAGATTGTTAAGAATTCTACTAAAACTTGGTATCAGTCGAAACCCTGCAGTCGCCATTAAACCGAGCATGTGAGCAACTTGTGAATGTTCTACACCCTGCCTGATCATGAAAACGCACATGGCAACCAGACTGCAGACTGCAATTACCTCTACGCCCAATTTCGGTACATACTGAAAGATGTATTCCTTCTTGTTCATTAGACCTGATAGTTTGTTATGTTCCTGAAAACGGCTAAGGAAAAAATCTCTTTTATGAGAGAGAAGAATTTCTTTAATTCCTTTAAAACCTTCCTGAAGGTGCTTCATTTTACCTTCTTCTGCAGCAAGCCTACTTGATCCCCATGAGGCTACCGTCCGCTTTGTTACTCTAACGAATAGATAGACCAGTAACACTAGCATCATTACAAGCAAGATTGTTCCTCTCGGTTCAATCATTAGAACGAGGAGAAGAATTGCCATAACCACTAATATTTCAGTAGCTAAATTGATCACAGGCATAAGGAAGAAATTACAGTATGACATGACCTCAGTAGTCAAATTCCGCAATAGCTTTGCACTGCTAATGTTTAAGTGAAGAAGGTAAGGACTGCTTAAATATTTTCGAAATAGATTCAGTGTAATCTCTCGCTGTGCCCCATAGACAAAAGTCCCTTGGCATTGTATCTGGAAAAAAAGGTAGAGATTTTTCAAAGCAAAGGAACCTGCCAACGCGAACAAACCAAGAAGAATGAGTTGTTGATGGTTTGGATTTCCGAAATTGTCTAAGATTTGAACAACCTGAGGAATTTCGTACAGGTAGTCTTCACTCATTAAGACACCAAGTGCGGGAATAACCATGCCTATACTTAAGGTCTCCAAGCCCACTCCCATAAGTACGACTGGTATGAGGATGAACAGCCTAAGTTTTGCTTTTGAGCTCAGGATTTTGAATCCAGAGAAAAAAGACTCACTTGAGAATGTCATGATTTTCCAGAGAGAGAATCAACCATCACAATTTTAAAGGATTTCATTCTAATGAAATACGCTAACCTCTTTAGAGAGGTTCGAAGTACGAAATATAGAGAGGTCTGCTTAAAAACTTGAAGTCCAGAAGCATGTATTTCCCTCATTGCCTCACATAAATCAAGATAGTAGGGACAATAGATGTTATCATGTACACAAACGGGTAACTCATAAACGCCTAGGTGAATCTTCTTATCATTAAGGAGCCTGACGCTATGAAAATGGTAAAATACTGCTTTTCTATAATCGAAAACGGAAGCATTCCAAGGTGCTAAAGCGTATTCCTTAGTTTGTAAGACATGAACATTGCCATCAAACAAATCCTCAAAGCGATCAAGATACATTTGATCACCAAACTTACCATCTTCCAAGCGGTTATAACACCATTCAAGACATCTTGACTCCCACCAGGCTCTCACCTCCTCAGATCCATATCTTTCGAAGATCATGAATTGAACACAATATTTGCCAAATTTCCCAGACATCTCGTATTCGGGTGCATAAGCATGCTCAGTGATTAAAACACTTTTGCCTGATTCCGCAAACTCCTCAAAAATGAGGCTTGGGTCCTGAAGAAACCAAAGATCCGAGTCCAAGTAAGTAACCCGGTTTACGGAATCGTCCTGATCGAAAATAAACCTTGGCACAAATGGCGTAACCGTCCAACAGTACTCACCTTTCGAGCGAGTCTCTTTGACAGATTTAAGTGCCACTGTTTCTAATTCAGAAATCCTTAAACAAGTGATGAAAGGGAAAGCTTTTTTTGAAAGGAACGAAAAGCTATCTTCATCCATACAAATGATCCACAATTTACAATGCTTAACCTGTCTTTGTAGCGAGTAGATAAGAGCAAGTCCCTGAGGGAGAAAGGTACGATCAAATAGGGTAGCAAAATGCTCCATTTTATTGGCTTAGAAGGTTGTCGGCGGGGTAGCGAAGGATGAGGCCTTGCCAATTAGCTTCCGGAGTAAGATCGTCCAATGAGTCAAATTCCTCGACAATATGATAGCCTTTGGCAAGCATTGGATTGATTAGTTCGCTCTTAGAAAATAACCAACAGGGATAGCTTGCTGGGTAAAGCCTCTTGGGAACTTTCTGAATTTTCGCATAGGACTTTACCGGATTCACAAGAAATGGGGTTCGATCTATTACAATAAATGACACTCGGTACTCGGAGATCATTGAAAGAAGATCGAAAGGATCCTCCAAGTACTGGAGTACGCTGGAGAGTAAAACGATATCAGGCACATCTTCATCTAGGCACTCTCTAATTTCTCCGTGTAAAGAGATCTCTTCACTTGCGATGAGCTTGGTGCCTAATTTGACTACTTTCGCTTGTTCAACTATGCGCCAATTTATGTTTCTTAAATCGGCCAAGAACTTTTTATTTTGAAAGTAAGAACTCCCAAATGATCCACCAAAATCTAAAATATTTAAGTTGCCATTGTGTTGAGCAGCGACCCACATCAATGCAGAAGTTACAGGCCAAGAATAAACAACTTGATCAAGCAATTCCCCATCTCGTGAATAGACTGCCTGACCCGAAACAACCTTTTGAGTAGCGTCCAAGGTGGCTTCAATTATTTCATCAGTATTGTAACCATCACACTGACGTAAAGCATCACTCCAGTTCGAATACTTACCAAATAGCTTAATGCTATTGGGAGAAATTTTCCTCAAATGCGATACCGCAGGTGCGGGTATCCATTTTTTAATTTCTGAGAAATTTACTGCCATTTGTGAAGTAGAAAAGAAATTCTTCGGAGGATTTTCTTAAAAATTGTTTCTTTAGATTTTCGGTAAAATTCCTCAAATGCAAGAGCACCTAGCTGAGATTCCGCTACATCAATCCTATCAACAGAAATAGGTCGATCACTTAATTCGACCCAATGTGAATCGTAATTACCGCAGTGTCTACCTGAACCATCAAAACCAATATTTTGCACTAAACTCCGCCCGGGGTATAGGGTTAGTTTATTTGCGAGAAAAGCGGATGCATGCCAACGAATAGCCCAAGAATCTTGTTTACCACTTACTTGTTCCCGAAGAATTTTACTGTGATTAGAAGTCCCATTATGATCGAACTGATGTACCTGCCTATTTTCGATAAGCTTTCGTAAAAGGCTTAAACCATCTGGATTAAATAGAGACCAATCTTTCTTCCAGGTTGCCCATCCCCAACAATCTGCACCTCGCATGAAAAATGTCTCTGGTAGAGTATGGTTTGTGGGATAGGTGTACCCGTGGATAGAGATCACATCCTCATTACTCTCGTATAAAGCCAAACCTGAGCTGATAAAGTTTAAAAAATAAGGAGAGACCAAAATATCATCTTCAATGATAATTACAGAATCATAGCTCTCAAAAGCACATTGAATACCACCTAATATAGACTTTGATAGGCCTAGATTTTGTTCACTTTCAAAAATACGAATCGTTTTAAAGCCAGTAATGGTTGAGATGTAATCTCTTACCTTAAAAACATGGTTGTTTTGGGAACCATCCTTTGCCCCGTCTGAGAAAATTAATAAGTCGTAATCCCCTGAACTTGAATTACTAAGGAGGGAATCGACGACCTTTTCTGTATGGATTGGCCTGTTATAAACAAAAAGTAATATCGCGGTGTTCAAAAAAGATGCTGCTTGTTTAGCTAGCTAGAGTTTTTGCCTCAGCGAAGGCTTTCAAAATAGTACTTCCATGCTCAACAGATGGCTCTAGCACATTCCCTTCAGCCCACTCGTTCCATGCCTTGATCATAAAAAATTCTTTCGATCGATTGTAACTTTCAACTAGGCAATCTTTAGCGAATGACTTAAATGAACGGCTATTGAAACCCTCAAACAAAAAGCCACGATCTCCATATCTTGGCGTATTGTCCCAACCTGAGAGGATCGTGGGTATGTAACTTGGGTCATTCGATGCCTTTTTCACAAAGCTTGTGTACTTTTTGCTGTATTGATCGAATGAAAAACAGGAAAATCTACGAAAACTATTTCTCAATAAAATGTTTTTCTTGAAGGACCCTTCAAGAAGAAATCGATAAATAAGCTGAGCTTTCATTGCCATGGATGGCATGTCACCAGGGGGAAAACCCAATAGGTAATCTAGCTCATTTACCTGACTAGGCTTTACATGAATTTGCGGAGAGCAAAAGCGTACATCATCAAATCCGTAGGATTGCGTAACTGACAAGAACGTATCCTTGAAGAATGCAAGATCAAGTGATGAAGGATCGTGGATATAAAACAAGGGCTTATCATTAATTCTATAATACCTTTGATCGGAAAAAAAATTACAACAGTCTTCGGCCAGGGCCTTAATCGACTTTTGATCGTAAAATTGTTCGTAAATTGTAGTCTGATCATCTCCGACCCAACTTTTAGTCCAATTTGCATTTACCCAACAAATAAAATACTCAATTTCTATATCAGGGTCTCTGCGTAAATTATGGATGGGGTTCCAAAGGGCACGCACACCCTCCTTAAAGTGGTAATGATACACTCCAAAGCCATCAATACCATGATTTTTCGCCATGACACTTTGCTTTTTTAGAACAGATAAATCACTCAAGTCGTAATAGTTAGAGTCTAATGGTAAAAAGGGTTGCTTGTGTCCATCAAACAATGGCTTTGCTTGTCTCGTAGTTACCCAATCAGTAAAGTTTAAACCCCAGAATTTATCATTCATCGGATCTGGATGGAACTGGGGTAAATAAAATGAAAATATTTTCAAAATTTAAAGGTGTGCAAAAATTTAATTTTTACTGAGACGAGAAAGAGAAACTGCTCGATGATAAGAATGAACTGAGCAAATTGAGATAAAATATGTAAGCAAATAAACTGCATATTCGTATGATAAAGGGATAAAAAAGAAAATAATAAGAGTATGACCGTTGATAACATATAATGTGCCAAAAATAAATATGTAGAAATACCTAAGAATTGAGAAATGTCTCAATAGATATCTTTTAAATAATTTAAATCTACTATTATTTTCAATCTTATTTTCCTCATTATTATGAGATTTCCTTAAACTAGAAATTTTTAAATTATTGGATAGTTCATGATTTAACAATGAGTAGAACAAAAAAATGGCCGAAGATAAAAAAGTAAGAATCCAAATCTCTTTACAATCATAGTAGATACCGAACCCAAGAAAAATCATAATTATCTTCAACTGGTCGGAAATATGATCAATCCTCAAAGCGCTTTTGCCAATTTTTTTTGTCAATCTAGCTAAAGTACCATCAGTATAATCTAAGATATAAGAAACTCCCCAAAAAATACAAAATAATAGTAGATTATTATTTGTTAGAGATACAAAAGAAGATATCGCAAATATCGTAGAGATTATAGTTACTAGATTGGGGGAGAATCTAATTATTTTAAAAAATACAGCAATTGGGTAAGCGATTGCATAAAGAAGGGTTTGAAAGGGATTATGCAGTGCATCTTTATTTGAATACCTAAGAAAATAATTGAGTATTTTCATTATTCCTTTGTTTTTGCTACAGAAGAATAACTATTTTCTATCAATGATATTCTTTGCAAAGTATATGAGGATGTGAGGTCTTCCTTGGTATCAACTTCTACCCACGGAGAATTTATGGGAACTGACTGAATCTTTACTCCATCTTTGATTAATTGCATAATTAAGTCAGTCATGTAAGCCGTTTCAGGGTTCTTACTAAGAATAGAACCTCTGCTTTGAGCTTGGATAAATGATTTACGAAGCAGCTTGATTCCTAAGGGCGAAAACTTCAGAAGCCCCATATATTGGCCTTCTATTTCATCAATTGACAGCGGTACTTGGCCAATTTCACTTATTGTACCATCATTCCTAAGTTTAAGTGTTTCTGCATCTGAAAGGGGGTCTTCGTTTCGAAGACGCCAATAATTCTCCCAGTCTTTGTCAATGGTCAAAGCCACATCCTCGCCACAGTTGAGTAACTTACAAAGAATATCTCGTGAATAAACTATATCCCCATAACTAATGATTAAATCACCAGTTAGTTCATTTTCACCGCAAAAAAGAGACCAAACCATATTTGTTTCATGATATCGAGGATTGATAATCAACTTGTTACCTTTAGAGATCAAAGCCTTTCCCTTATAGCCACCTATGATAATTATTTCCTCTATCCCACAGGATTTGATGATTGAAATTTGCCTATCAAGCAAACTTACTCCATTAATTTCCACCATACATTTTGGTCTGTCATTTGTGAATGGCCTAAGTCTTTTCCCTTCACCTGCTGCAAGAATAATTGCCTTCATTTAGTATTTCCTAGCAGTATGGTTCGCGCTCTTTTTAAATCAGAAGTTAAAAATTGCTTCTCCCTTTCTGGATGCCACATCCATCCTTCCCATGGTAAAATAGAATGCGTAATTGCTTCAATAGTACGATCATCAGATCTTGCACTTATATTGTATCCCGAAGGGCATTCTGCCAAGGCCATTTCGTGATAACTATTAACTTCTTGACGAGGAAGGCCATAACCAAAAGCGTTTTCAATTAACTTGTGCCTAGTCCGCACATGGTGCTCCACTTTCACCAACCCACTCCCAGAATAGTGAGCCAGCATCTGCATACCACGGCAAATCCCTAAAACCGGGAGAGAGTTTTTCTCAGAATATTGAAGGAGGTACTTTTCAGTACTGTCTCGGGCAGTAAAATCGCCGATATTATTACCACCACTGAGCAGAAGTGCATTGGGTACAATCTTATTTAACCATGTAACAAGATTATCAGATTGAAGAAGGCTATTGGGTACCGGAATTGCCATAACTCCAATTTCGGAAACCCAATCGATTAACCTTTGGTCAAGAGAATCTCGATATTCATTCCTTGAAGAAATAAAATCAACTCTCTGACTAATTATTACCTTTGTTGTGATATCAAATCCTCAAATTATGGTTTTGTGGCAATAAGAACATAAATATTACAAAATTGATTAGGTAAAAATTTCATTAAAATTCTCTGTAATATTTTACCAGGGAAGGATAACTTGTAGCCTTCAGACCTAGCAATGTTTTCATTGAATTTTTTGTGCGATCTGGCTCGAAAAAAAGAAAATTTGTAAAGAATAGGCATGTTTTCAACTGGAAATACTTTGCTGATTACAAAACCAGCTTTTTCAAAAAGAGAAGTGAATTCCTTCCTAGTCAAATTTAGTTTATGAAATTCTAAAGGTTCAGCACTTGTTACTTTTTTATTTCTTTTGTTAGCAAGCCAATCCGTAAGTCTAGTCTGTATATTGTCAGCCCGAAACGATGCACAAATCCTTCCACCTTTTTCTAATACTCTATAGCTTTCGTTAATGGCATCATCTAATCCATTTTCTAAATTATGGAATAATCCAAAAGCTAATAGATATCGGAATTGATCGTTTTCATATTTAAGTTTGGTTATGTCGCCAACTTCAACTTTTAAGGAGCTATCTACTTTTTTTAATTTTTCGACCGCAACTTCAATAAAATCAAATCCCGTTATGTCGTAACCCAAATCATGATAATATCTTAAAATTCTACCTGCCCCACAACCAGCTTCAAGAATTGCACCATCTTTAGAATTAACGGTGTCTAAAGCATATCTAAGAGGATATGAGTCACAATTAGTCATTGGGTCATCGGTAGGAATATCATTCCAGCGGTTTGCCCAATAGCTTTTAACTCCGTTTTTTCTGTAGGTTACTCGCATTATTTAAAAATTTCAGATTAAGAGCTGGCTCCCAATATTGCTAAATGTTTCAGAACAGGATGTATAATATAATACAAATTAGCATTTCCGGTTTCATCCTCTTTTAGGTAGGAGAATTCACCTTTTTCTTGGTACTTTTTTAATGTCTGGATAAGCACTTTAGCTCGAGCAGCAGAATCATAGATATGATCTAATTCTAAAGCATCAGGTGGCACTGGAAATTTACAACGGCTTAAAATTGGACCACTATCAATATCAACAGTCAGGAAGATTGCTGAAGCACCGACTGATCCTTCAGAAAGAAGGCTGTAATAATTTGTAGTGCTACCTTTATAATCGGGAAGAAATCCACCATGAACATGTAAAAACTTTTTCCCGCAATCTAGAACACTTTTTTTTAATAAAACACCACCGTATCCAGAATATATTAGAACATCTGGTTTCGATGATCTAATAAGATCAACTGTCTCATCAGAGTGGATGTCTTGAGTATTCGATTTAACATAATTCAAACCAAGTCTTTCTAACCATGGTTCAAGCGGCAAGGTCGGATCAAAATTGGATTCGCTCCATGAATTTTCATTCTGGTCGATATTCGGAGTCTTATAAGAGTTTCCTCGGGTTTGACCGATCTTTAACTTTTTAGATTCATCATCCAAAAGCAAACACCATGATGGCAATAATTTGTTTCTTTCAAGGGCAGCTAAATATGCTCTTGTCCGAGATGTATTTGCAGCAATTAAACCTACATTATCTAACATAGAATCCTATGAGTTTAAAATCGAAGAAATCGAAGAAAGTTCTAAAACAACACCCATTCTCCAAGAAAGAATGCTGTCTTTAGTATCAATCATATTTACAGGTAAAGAAAGTATAAGGTCATTTACCTTTAGGAGTGTACTTAAATATTGTAAATGTCCAGATTGTGAATGAGCAATCGCCAAAATTATTGAAAATAACTGATATAATTGGATTTCATTATAAGAGCCATCGCTTTTTCTAAAACCAGGCAAGTAATATTCTTTAATTTTTTTTGTTACTTCGAATCGTTGGATTAATCGAGATAACCAAATCTCTTTTGTTAAATTTGCATTATGTATGTAGGCATATAAGAGACCATCAAGAAGCTTTTTTGTTTCTATTTTGTGAGTATTAGGAAATGACTGTGGCAGATCAGTTTTGTTTAAAGGTGCAACTTCGCTAATTGATGGCGGAAGTAAATTATCGGGTATCTTTAAAATCAAGTTTTTAGTCTTTAAAAGGATTTTGTTAGCTTCATTGAAAATGTTTTGATCTAAAGTAGAAAATTCATTTTCTACGCACAGAACACAGGTCTGCAATAAGTTAATCCTATTTTCAAAATAATGGTCTAAAAACTCTCTTCCTTTGAACTCTGAATACATATAGTTATGTGGTTCTTCTAAGAGATTTTTTTTTGTATATAAATAGCTCACTTGTTTTTTAAAATAGCGTCAACAATATGAGGCGAATAGTTTAATAGCATATTTCTAGTGCCAGAATTATTTATTACAAGGTCTGGGCTTTCTGGTATTGGAAACTTTAAATCCAAGCCAGCGACATCTTTAATCTCTCCATTCTCATATTTGGAGTAAATACCCTTAGCATCTCTCTCCATTACATGTGATACTGGCACATCTATGAAAACCTCATAATAGGAAGAAAGATTTTGGCGACACCACTCACGAGAATCTGGGAAAATAGACAAAATTGCACAAACAACATCAAATCCTTGATTATCGAGAAATTGACACAATCTACAAATACGTTGTGCATTTTTTCGACGGCTTTCTAAATCATAACCTAGATCATTTCCCCAAAGTTCACGAGCAACATCTCCGTCCACTATGACGGCATTACTACCTCTTTTTTTTAAGTCCAATAAAACTTGCTCAGCCAAAGTTGTTTTTCCTGATCCTGACAAACCAATTATCCAAGTAACCATAAAGAAAACTTAATAAAATTTAAAAATTTGGGTAAACCATGCCTGCAGAACAATCTAAAGTAATTCTGTCAGATTTCACTAAGCGATCAAAACGCTGTTCTCCACAACCTATTGCAGCAGGAATAACGAATTCTGCACAACGAATGGCCATATGTGAATTGGCTCCCCCAAATTTTGTGATCAAGCCTTTTATGGACTGTCCAAAAATCCAATCGTAGCCAGGATCTGCATTTTCAATTAGAATAATTTTATCTTTTAAATCTGAAACAACTTGATGAGGACCAATGTATATTGATTCTCCACTAATCTTTTTTGAAGTTATAAAATTTGGAAGACTCACTTGAAATGGTATTACATAAACACCTTCGGTATCAGATAGGACCTGAGGCAACCTAAGTGCAGTCGTCATTGAGTGGCGAGAAGAATTATTATGCGAAATACATCTTAGTTTTTCTTCAATGTTTGAGCTATCACTTTCAACGCCTAGATTCAAAATATCCCATATTGGAATGTGCGACATTTCTTCACGACTAAGTTTATTTTCCTCTCCAAACTGGGCAATTATTTCAAGCATTGCACTGACTGACCTTGTAAAAACAAATTTCCCATACTCTCTACCTGAGACAGCATCAGAGATGTATTTTAAAAGTGATTGTGGAGTAACGCCATCTAATGCACTTTCTTTTAAAAGCTCATTAATTTTAAGTTCTTGGCTTTTAGAAAGCTCAAAATGAGATATTGCTCGTTCAGAATTTCTATCTTCTTCATTAACTGAAACCTCAAAAGCAGCAGTTTTATCATATCTTTGCGACAAGATATCATATGTCCCGGGCCTTAAGTGTCCGTACTTTAGCATAAATGACTCAATAGATAGCTCATCGCTTTTCAATGCATACATATCTTCAAGCATTTCACTGGCGACTGTTTTTATTCCGCCCAAAAGAGATTCAATATCAGAATTATTGAATACCCCCCTACTCTTAAGAGAAAGCAATAAGCTTCTAGCAATGAAGCCATGTCTAGCAAGGATTGAAAAAGGGATTGTTCCTAAGTTAACACATTCATCTATAAGTTTAAAAAGAACACTTACTCCACAATCTACTTCAGGTAGAGGAGTTTCATATAACTTATTGATTAGCTTGATTGCACTTTCAATAGAACCTTCAGATTCTCCCCTAAGCAAAGGATGTAAGATTCCAAGAAGATTTGTTTTTAATACTTCTTTTTCTTCACTGTCTAAAGAAGTAGCAAGCTGATCGAGTTTTTCATCGATATCAAATGTGTAGGTTGTCACTGCAACATCAAATTCAACTTTATCATGAAGTTCGGGTCTTTGCTTTAATCTTTCGACCCATTCATCAACAAGCTTACTTCCAATTTGATCAGGCAGATTAGAAGGAAGATAGGAATGAAAGCTTAAACGAGTATCAATATAGGGCTGGCCACCTAAAGATATCATTAAAGGCTGTCCAACTGGTATTGAATACCCCATTAACTTTCGAGCTTCAGACCAAGCCCTATCGGTTATTAGTTTACGATATAACGAAAAAGACAATGCACGGGGTGCTCGCCCAATCATCTCAGCGGGGTTCCAATCTGGCATTTGCCCATAAACTGTTGTTTTTCCATTAACAAAAGTTTGTGGTAATAACCCATTGCTTACAAAACTACATATCCCATCAAGCTCATTGTTTATCGCTCGAACAATAGCACGATTCCAATTAGATTGCATAGTGATCTGCCTAACCTGAAGCAGATGGGGGCGAAGTTGTTTATCGATGGCAAACTCTATATCAAGAAAATCACATGCCAATATCTCCTCAACTTCAGAAACGGCAGAAATGAGGGCCTGAAATCTTTCTGACTTTATTTTGTCCAAGGATGTTCTATGAATATATAAAGTTCTATTTGAATATTCATTAGAACCAGATGTAACAGAATCAGTTGAGCCACTGAGGTCATCGTAATTTATTACAAAGTATGGTGCACCACTATTAAGTTCATGAGTAAAAATAACTCCACTACAATCCACATCGGTTACCATTTGCTGTATGAGTATTTCTTGGCCAGCACTACCACTTCCTTTAGATTCGTAACTATGCATTACTTTGGCAATAGCCGCTGATAGGGCTTCTCGGTCTCTAACATCAATATCAAGAACTGAATCATATTCACCAGCTTTTGCAGACAAAGAACCATCCTCATCGCATGCTGAAGATCTAATTACTACCTTATCTGAATTTTTAAAGATTGCTTGGACTTTAGAATAAATTTCAGAAGAGTTAGTTGTCCATTGATCGACAGAAAGATTGTATAATGTCGGAACTGTAAAGTTAGTACCTGATAAAAGACTGGAAACTTTAGCTAAAGTTCTACCTTTTGTTAGATTTTTAAAATTGAATTTTTTAAGCATTATTTTTGTGCAAGTTCTAATAAATAATTAACTAGAACATCAGGTTGACCGAAATTTCGGTTTAACCAGTTATTTTTAAGATCCTGGATTTTTTTAGACTGCCACCAAGTCTGTGGATTAGTATGAATTTCCTTGAGATGAATAGCAGCAGAAGAAGGGTTGGTATGCATTATTTTGGCTTCAACTAAATCATCGAAGAAATCAGCATGATCATCTTTTAATGACATAGTTTTCGGATCCCAAAAACAAATAGTAGGTATATTCATATGCAATGATTCCAAATAACTAGTTGAGAGAAAATCGACGATCACTAGTCTGGATGATAACATCTGTTCCTTGCAAGTCTCACCTTTGAATTTGAAAGAGCTTACAAAATTAATACCCTCAAGATATTTAGCCAGTAACTTCTCTTTATCAAATCTTAACCCAGTTATTTGATAATCCTTTGGATAAGACCTGTAACTTATTTTCTTCTTGAGCGTTTGTGGAAGGAGCTGGAAAAAACTTTTGACAAATTTCAAATGTACAATGGAACCATAACCCCAATTTGAATAGCTAGAAGTGTAAGTTGGAAAAAAATACTCTACTGGATTACTAACATACAATATATCTATATTATCGATATGCCTTTTTTTTCTTATTGAAAAGGGAAAAAGACTCGATGTAGAACGAAATTTATCTTTAGGATGGCTCCATCCAAATGTTAAGTATTTGTCGATATTTCTTGATTGAAAATCTACAAAGTTTCCAACAAACGGATGTAATATGCAATTATGCTCATTGTAGTATGTCTTAACACTCTTTACTTCATAAGCATATGCTCGAAATAAATTAATATTTGTATGACTCAACCAGGCCTCAGAAACAATGTAACGCAATTTAGGATACTGACTGAGCAATTTTTTTGAGTAAGAGAGATTGTATTTAAAACCTTCAAGAAAAACTTCGGGAAATAAGTAGTTTAATGAACTAAAAAAAAATTGGTCAAAACGATCTGCTCCTGCTGGTAACTTTCTTAACTTGGCTCTTAAACTGAAATCATTACCACATTTATTTGAATATTTTATGGCAGGAAGATCAACTATTTTACTCAGTGACGTTTTTATCAATTTTTCAATGTGATACTGTCTAAAGAAACATCCTAGTAGAAGTACTACGCTTTTGGATTTATCGACACCTTTACTATAAAAATAACTTTTCGCAAAGTTAGATAAATTATGTACACAACTCCTAATGAAAACTTTGAAAGAAGACTTAAGAGTTTTTTTTGGACAAATAGTAAACTTATCTCTTGTAAGTTTAGGATAAAAACAATCAATATAGATTGAAAATAACTGTTCCTGCCCGTGAAAAGAACCAAGAAAATTTCTCTGTTCTTCAAAATCTTTGGGTATTAGAAAAGAATTAGGATGTAAAGTTGAGAAATAAAAATAATCTGATTTAAATTTCTTTTCTAGTAGATCAAAGGTTTGGTGTAAAAAGGTTATTTGTCTCATTAATCCTTGGGAAAAAGATCGCTTCCAAAACTCCAAAGAATAATTTTTATTAAGAATGGTATTTAATCTTTCAAATATTATAGTAAAATATAGTTCATGTTTCTTCTCAACATAGCACCAAGATTTGATTATATCTTCCTTGTTAACTATATTAAATTCATTTATGTAATTTTCATCAACTTCATCTATATTTCCACATTGTAGAAGTGGAAATTGAAAAACAGTATCTATGTTTTGATGAGCATAAGTTTTGGAGAAATCCGAAACTACATAATATTTTTTTTTCAAACTATGATAGATTCAATAAATAAAAATACAAAACCAAGAACATGAACTAAAAATAAACTTATATATATTAAACCAACCGAATCTTAGCGAATTGCCATGGTTGCAGTATACAACCATTCACCTGATTGCCGTCGACAATATGAGATTGGTCGTCTGAAGAAAACTTTTTAAATTCTTGGATTATTTTCTCTGGGTCATAATCATTATCAATTGAAAACTTAACCTCATTTGTAATTCCTAATTTTCGTGTAATCGATTTAATATAATCCGTACTGTAAATATTATAGAAATGAAATGAAGTTGGTTCGCCATTAGAATTAAATTCTTCAGTTTCATCAGTGTTTGTAGTTTTATGAACATCTTGAATTCTAAATGATCTGTCTGAAAATAAACTTCTTATTACAACAAGTTTTTTCGTCACTCTAGTTAATTCTTGTAATGGTTTATAAACAGAAGGAAGATGAAGAAACACGTTGCAACAATATACTATATCGAAAGAGTTATCCTCAAAAGGTAGATCAAAAATGTCTCCAATAAAAAAATTCGTATTTTTTTGATCTGACCAAGCTTTTTTTGCCAATTCTATGTAATATTTTGTAGCATCGACACCTGTGTAATTAAATGTAGTTTTTGATTCAGTAAGCAAACTCTTTAGATAATGCCCGCAACCACAACCCACATCTAAAATATTGTCACCTTCTATTATTTCATTTTTTAAAATTTTTGCAAGTGCTTTTGAGCTTTCCATTTCTGGTAAATCACCCTTGATTCGGTCGTAAAATCTCTCACCATATTCTCGATCTTTGTCCCATACTTTCCAATTCTCTTTTTTATTTATCATTGTTTATTTTGTTTCTAAGTGACCAATTTCCAGCATCATTAACCCACAAATGAGGTGATCTAAAATTATTACAAAGATTGTGGAAATATTCTTCTTCTATTTCTAAATATTCCATGATTTCTGAAAAGTATCGATTTGGAAACTCTCCATCGAATCGATTAACAAGAGAGATACCTTCTTCTCTTGTAATATGATTGTTTCTGATCTCTTGTGACGCATCATAAGTTGCTCTACCAATACCAAACTTAATGTAAGTGGTATAGTAGTGTAAATCGTCTATTTTATCGTCTATACTGTTGTATTTACTGTAAGTGCCCTGTGTTCTGAAAGGTCTTGCTTTAAAGCCCGTATTTTCAACAGCGTAATAATAAACCTCTTGGGGTGTCCATTTTAAATAATATCCTAGATAGTGTATATTTATTTCTTTTTCTTGAAGAATTGAATCCTCAATAGGAAGAAAAGGTTTTATGTCTTGAAATTTTAAATCATGCTTTTCATACAACTCTCTTACCGATACTCCACCTAGAAAAATATCTTCAATATTATCATACGAATAGTATGACTTTGACCTCAACGAAGTATTATTGTCGGCAATTGGATTTCCATACTCAGCTTCATTCTCACCATAAAATATGAGAGGGATATCATACAAGGCAGCTATTTTTGGTGCTAAATTCTTCTGGCCTAGAATGAATGTTTGGAATGGATGCAATAAATTTTCA
>Ga0181601_10002394_pt1 | contig 16026 bp, 12 predicted proteins | sample 041ome_8_FD_133020 | JGI IMG/M metagenome (GOLD analysis project Ga0181601, IMG submission 133020) | Coastal salt marsh microbial communities from the Groves Creek Marsh, Skidaway Island, Georgia - 041407BS metaG (megahit assembly) | ecosystem: Environmental > Aquatic > Marine > Intertidal zone...
AATTCAAACCGCCTTACTTTTTTCATTTGCCTGTGAGCGTAATACCGAGGGGCTTGCTAGCCTCGCCTATTACTTAACCCCCATGGGAAGTCCGGCGGTTTGCCGTCTGGCATTATTTATTTTTTAGGATTTATTTTGTCTCAAACTGAAAATTCGGGGATGATCCCCAGCACTGAAGACTTCGCCGCTTTGCTCGAGCAAAGCTTTAGTGATAGCTCGCCCGTCGAGGGCACTGTTGTTGATGGCCGCGTAACCGCCATCGAAAATGATCTGGTTATTGTTGATGTTGGTTTAAAAACAGAGGGTCGGGTTCCATTGCGCGAATTCTCGATCGCCGGCGCCCCGCCGCAGATCCAAATCGGAGACCGTGTTGAGGTCTATCTCGAGCGGATCGAAAATGCCATGGGCGAAGCCATGTTGTCACGCGACCGCGCGCGCCGCGAAGAGAGCTGGACAAAGCTCGAGCAGTCTTTTGAAGATGGCGAGCGTGTTGAAGGTGTTATTTTTGGTCGGGTCAAAGGCGGCTTTACGGTCGACCTGAACGGTGCAACGGCATTTTTGCCAGGAAGCCAAGTTGACATTCGTCCTATTCGCGATGCCGCACCTTTGATGAACGTGCCGCAACCTTTCCAAATCCTTAAAATGGACCGTCGCCGGGGCAATATCGTTGTGTCGCGTCGGGCGATTATGGAAGAATCGCGCGCCGAAGCTCGCAGCGAGATTGTTCAAAATCTCGAAGAAGGTCAGGTGATTGAAGGCATGGTGAAAAACATCACCGATTATGGTGCCTTTGTTGATCTCGGCGGTGTTGATGGTCTGTTGCACGTCACCGATATTTCGTGGCGCCGCGTCAATAACCCATCTGAGGTTTTGACCATTGGCCAAACAGTCAAAGTTCAAGTGATTAAAATCAATCCCGATACGCAGCGGATTAGCTTGGGCATGAAACAACTCGAGAGCGATCCTTGGGAAGATATTGCAAGCAAATTCCAAATTGGTGAAAAACTCTCGGGCCGGATTACCAATATTACGGATTACGGTGCCTTTGTTGAATTAAACGACGGCATTGAAGGCTTGGTCCACGTCTCTGAAATGAGCTGGGTTAAGAAAAATGTTCACCCTGGAAAAATCGTTTCAACCTCACAAGAAGTTGAAGTGATGGTGCTTGAAATTGATCCAGTTAAACGTCGGATTTCATTGGGTCTGAAACAATGTCTCGATAATCCATGGGAGAGCTTCGCTTCTGCCCATCCTGTCGGTAGCCAGATTAATGGTGAGATTAAAAATATCACCGAATTTGGTCTGTTTGTTGGTCTGTCTGAAGATCTCGATGGCATGGTTCACCTGTCCGATCTTGACTGGAATATGTCAGGCGAGGAAGCCATTGCTCAGTATAGCAAAGGTCAAATGGTGGATGCCGTCATTCTCGATATCGATATGGAGAAAGAACGGATCAGCCTCGGCATCAAGCAAGTGGGCGGCGATCCTTTCGCGGCAGCTGGTGACGTGAAAAAAGGCGATACCGTCACCTGTGAAGTTTCGGGCATCACCGATGGTGGGCTTGAAGTCACCCTCAAAGACGGTCAAGTGAGCGCCTTCATCCGTCGTAACGACTTATCGCGCGACCGAGAAGATCAACGCCCTGAGCGTTTCAATGTCGGCGATAAGCTCGACGCATTGGTGATCAGTGTCGATAACCGTACCCGTCGCATTGGCCTGTCGATCAAAGCGCTGGAAATCGCAGAAGAAAAAGAAGCCGTTGCCCAATATGGCTCGACCGATAGTGGCGCTTCTTTGGGCGATATCCTGGGTGCTGCTCTAAAAGATCAAGAAAACGACTAACCGGTTTTCGGCCCCAGTTCGCTTGGGCCATTCTGGCCAAAAACTCGAAAAAGCCCGTCTTTATGACGGGCTTTTTTTGGGCCCGCATGACGCCGTGTCGTTCAAGCAACACACCCCAACAGCGCGAAAAAGCTATTTGAGTTGAAATAAGGCGTTTTTTTTGTCAAACTCAACCCCTGAGGAGATAATAATGATCAAGTCTGAACTTGTGTTAAAACTGGCTTCGCGCTTCCCCCATCTTTTTCACCGTGATGTTGAGCGCGTGGTTAATCTCGTCTTTGACGAAATTAGCGGTGCTCTTGAGCGCGGAGATCGGGTTGAGCTTCGTGGCTTTGGCGCTTTTTCCGTCAAAGAGCGTGAGGCCCGTATTGGCAGAAATCCGCGCACCGGAGAGACTGTCGCCGTGACGGAGAAGCGCGCACCCTTTTTCAAAACCGGCAAAGAACTCCGGCAACGCCTTAATCCATCCGAATAAACCCCATGAGCTGGGGATCGCGCATGCGTCGCGTTGCCTTCATCGCCCTGGCTTTGGCGATGACCCCGTTTGCCTATCTCAATCGACATGATGTGCTGGTTCACATTAATCCTTTGGCGATGGCCGATCCTGAGAGGGCACTCCAAATTCCGGTGTTTTTAGTGATCCTTGTGAGCGTGATCGCGGGAGCTCTCTTCGGTTTTTTGATGGGCCGATGGCAAAGACATGCGGGACATGCGAGACACCGCGATGCGTCGCCAACACCACGCGACAAACCGACCGTCTCGTCAGATTAACGGTTAAATGCTATAGAAAAGGCGCTGAGCGTATCCTCGCCTGCCGGATGCGCTGAAGTTCGAGAATAGTACGATATGGATAAGAACGAGATGGCTGCCAATCCGATTTATGTTGCAATGGATATGACCGACACGCAGGCTGCCCTTGCCTTAGCGCGCCGCGTGGCTCCTTATATTGGGGGTCTCAAATTGGGGATGGAGTTTTTCTACAGCCAAGGTGTTGAGGGCTATCGCGCCCTCGCGGCGCTCGGCCTGCCCATTTTCCTCGATCTCAAATTGCATGATATCCCGAACACCGTCGGCCAATCCCTCAAAGCATTGGCGCAATTACAGCCGCACATCATAAATGTCCATGCCTCAGGTGGGGTCGCTATGATGAAAAATGCTCGGCAAATCATTGCAGAGCATGCGCCCGATACTTGGATCATTGGCGTAACAATCCTCACCAGCCTTGGCGATGACGACATGGAACAAATCGGGTTCCAAAAAGACGCCTCCCATCAAGCCTTGCAGCTCGCATCGCTGGCTCAGCTGGCGGGCCTAAACGGTGTCGTTTGCTCGGCGCATGAAATCGACCCCATCCGGGCTCAATGCGAACCAGATTTTAAGCTCATCGTCCCGGGGTTGCGCCCCGCAAATGTTCAGGCGGATGATCAAAAACGGACCATGACCCCAGAGATGGCCCGTCAAAAAGGCGCTGACATATTGGTCATCGGACGGGCCATTACCGCGGCGGATGATCCGGAAGCCGCCGCGGCATCCATTTTTGAAGCGGTTTCGCAAGCGCCTACATCGGCTCACATGGGCGACAACCCATGACGCAAACAGCCATCAAAATTTGTGGCATCACCCAAGCGGAAACGCTCGATCTGTGTGCCGAGATCGGCGTTGCCATGGTTGGGTTTGTGTTTTTTCCGGCATCTCCGCGCCACCTAGAGGATGATCAGGCTCTTCTCTTAGCCCGCAACTGTCCGCCGTCGCTCGAGCGCGTGGTACTTTTGGTCGACCCGACAGATGCCGACATCGAGCGCGCTTTAGCGACGGTGAGCCCTCATCGTCTTCAGCTCCACGGGCATGAAACACCAGAGCGCGTGGCCTTCATCCAGAACCAGTTTCATATTCCGGTGATCAAAGCGCTGAGCATCCGCGATCCAGATGACATTCATGCAAGCCAAGCCTATCACACGGCCGCCGATTGGCTGTTGTTCGATGCGCCAGCAGGAGACAGCACCCCGCCGGGGGGCAATGGGAAAAGTTTTGACTGGTCAGCCCTCAGCGCGTATGACGGGCGTATTCCGTGGATGTTGTCGGGTGGACTGACGCCCGAGAATGTCGGCTCTGCTCTTGCACAAACCCGTGCGCGCATGGTCGATGTTTCATCGGGGGTTGAGAGTGAGCGAGGGATCAAAGACCCCCTCAAAATTGCGGCATTTTGTTCCGCCGTGCAGAAAGTAGATGGGAGAGCATAGTGAGCGTCGCGAATAGTTTCCAAAATGGACCCGACGAACATGGGCGCTTCGGCCTTTATGGCGGACGCTTTGTGGCTGAAACGCTCATGCCGCTTATTCTCGATCTCGAGAAAGCCTATCGCGAGGCCCAAGAAGATCCACTATTCACCGCCGAACTCCTCGACCTGCATAAACATTATGTCGGACGCCCCTCGCCGCTTTATTTTGCGCCCCGCCTGACGGAGCATTTTGGGGGCGCCAAAATTTACTTGAAGCGCGATGAGCTGAACCATACAGGCTCGCATAAAATCAATAATTGCCTGGGGCAAATCCTGCTGGCGAAGCGCATGGGCAAAACCCGGATTATTGCTGAAACAGGTGCGGGCCAACATGGTGTTGCGGTCGCCACTGTCTCGGCACGCTTTGGGCTGCCCTGCACAGTGTTTATGGGGGCAACCGATATTGAGCGCCAGAAACCAAATGTGTTCCGGATGAAGCTCCTCGGGGCTCAAGTTGTTCCTGTCACCTCCGGCGCCGGCACACTAAAAGACGCCATGAATGAGGCTCTGCGCGATTGGGTGACCAATGTAGACAGTACATTCTATATCATTGGAACGGTGGCAGGCCCTCATCCTTATCCGGCCATGGTGCGCGATTTCCAGTCGATCATCGGCCGAGAGACCAAAGAGCAAATGCTCGCTGCCGAAGGACGTCTCCCCGATACGCTCGTGGCCTGTATTGGGGGCGGGTCAAATGCGATGGGCCTGTTCCATCCTTTTTTGGATGATCCTGAAGTGTCGATTATTGGCGTAGAAGCCGGCGGACATGGCCTCGATACACCCGATCATGCGGCGTCACTGGCAGGAGGCACACCTGGCGTTCTGCACGGCAATCGAACTTATCTCCTGCAAGACGATGATGGGCAGATCATTGAAGGCCACTCCATTTCGGCCGGCCTCGACTATCCCGGAATAGGACCAGAGCATGCCTATCTGCGTGATACAGGACGCGTGTCTTATGTGGCGGCCACAGACCAAGAGGCGCTCACCGCGTTTCAACTGATTTCTCGCCTCGAAGGCATTATTCCGGCGCTTGAGCCCGCCCATGCACTGGCGCATGTGAGCAAGATTGCTGGCGATCTTCCCTCTGATCATTTGTTGGTCATGAATATGTGTGGCCGTGGCGACAAGGACGTGTTTGCTGTCGCCGAGCACCTAAATATTGCTCTATAGGATACCGACCATGACCCGCCTTGATCAGTGTTTCGCCGATTTACGATCTCAGCAAAAAAAAGCGTTTGTCGCCTTTATTACGGCCGGTGACCCCGACCAAGACACGTCGCAAGCCATTTTGGATGGGCTTCCTGATGCAGGCGTCGATATTATCGAGTTGGGGATGCCGTTTACCGACCCGATGGCCGATGGCCCAGCTATTCAAAAATCTTCTCTGCGGGCTCTCGGGCAGGGACACAAAATGCGCAACACGCTCGACATGGTAAGGAAATTTCGGTCTCACAACCAAACGACCCCTATTGTCTTGATGGGATACTACAACCCCATCTACCATTACGGGGTTGATCTTTTTATTCGCGATTGTTTAGAAGCGGGCGTCGATGGCCTGATTGTTGTCGACCTTCCACCGGAAGAAGATGATGAGTTTTGCATTCCCGCTTTAAACGCCGGCCTCAATTTTATCCGTCTCGCCACGCCAACGACGGACGACGCACGACTACCCGCCGTCCTCGCCAACACATCGGGCTTTGTATATTACGTGTCCATTCGTGGCATTACGGGTGCTGCGAGCCCTGATTTGGACGATGTGGCGCAGGCGGTGAACCGGATTAAACGCCATACCGACCTACCCATTGCCATAGGCTTTGGTATTAAAACAGCCGAACAAGCCCAGAAAATGGCTGGTCTAGCAGACGGAATTGTCGTTGGATCGGTGCTCATTGATGCGCTGGCGGCCCAATTGGACGAAAAGGGTCGTGCCACCGATGGGTGCGTCGAAGCGGTGCTGGCCAGCGCAGCGCAACTTGCAGATGGTGTACATCGCGCATCGAATTAGTGTATAGGTGAAAAAGTCCCACGATATTGTGAGGGGTCTATTCATGAGGAAGCTGACGTGAACTGGATCAAAAACTTTATTCGTCCTCGTATCTCGCGTGTGTTTGCACAACGCGAAGATAATACGCCCGATAATCTCTGGGTGAATTGCAATTCCTGCGGGGAAATCATTTTCCATCGTGACATTGAATTATTACAAAAAGTCTGTCCGGGCTGCGACCATCATATGCGGATGGATGCTGTTGAACGGCTTCGCCAGATTTATGATGATGGCACGTATGAGACCATTGATGTGCCCGATGTTCCCCATGACCCACTCAAATTCAAAGATCAAAAGAAATATTCTGATCGCTTAAAAGACGCCCGCTCTAAAACCGGACGCAAGGATGCGGTCACCGTTTCTGTTGGCTTGATTAAGTCGCATCGCGCCGTCGTGGCCGTTCAGGATTTCTCGTTTATGGGTGGGTCGCTCGGCATGGCTTCTGGTGAGGCGATCGTGCGGGCGGCCGAAACAGCGCTTGAGCGCAATCTCCCGCTCGTGGCTATTTTGGCGGCGGGCGGCGCACGCATGCAAGAGGGCATTTTATCTCTTATGCAAATGCCCCGCACCACCGCAATGGTTCAAGAACTGCGCGAGCGCGGCCTACCCTATATCGTGGTGCTGACGGATCCGACCACCGGGGGCGTGACCGCGTCCTATGGTATGCTGGGTGATATTCATATTGCTGAGCCCAATGCCCTGATTGGCTTTGCCGGCCCGCGTGTGATCGAAGATACAATTCGTGAAAAATTGCCCGAAGGCTTCCAGCGCGCCGAATATTTATTAGAACATGGTATGGTGGATATGGTTGTCCACCGCCACCAATTAGCTGAAACACTCGGGCGCGTCATCTCATTGCTGACCCATGCCAATGACGCGATTGAAACTGTCGCTTAACCCCTCTTGTCACGTTCTTCTGCGGTCTCATCGAGTCTCGACCTTCTGACTCAGTTACAGGCGCTCCATCCCAAACGCATTGATTTGTCTTTGGGGCGAATTCACCGTCTTCTCGACGCCCTTGACCACCCCGAAAAGAAGATCCCCCCTGCCATCCATATTGCTGGCACAAATGGCAAAGGATCAACCTTGGCCTTTTTGCGTGCAATGTTGGCGCCCCAAAAAGTTCACAGCTACACCTCGCCTCATCTCGTGCGCTTTCACGAACGCATTTCCCTCAATGGCCGCGATATCGACGAAGCGCATCTGGTTCAGATTTTGCAGCTTTGTGAACATGCGAATGCAGGCGAAGACATCACATTTTTTGAAATTACGACGGCGGCCGCTTTTCTGGCCTTCTCTGAAATGGCGGCCGACTGGTTACTGTTAGAGGTCGGTCTGGGCGGGCGCCTGGATGCCACGAATGTCGTCACCCCCCAGCTCAGCGTCATCACCCCCATTGACCTCGACCATCAAGATTTCCTTGGCGATACGCTTGATAAAGTTGCCTTCGAGAAAGCCGGCATCATTAAACCGGGCATTCCGGTCATTTCCGCCCCACAACAACCAGAAGCGGTTCGCCAACTCATCACCATCGCCGATCAATGCGGATCTGATTTGTTGCTCGGCGGGCGGGACTGGCAGGCAACCTGGTCTGAACAGGGCGTGTTATATCAAGATGCCTCCGGGCAAACGCTGTTCCCTCACCCAGCCCTTACCGGGGCGCATCAATATGTGAATGCTGGCTCTGCGATCACGGCCGCCCGACAGATCGGACTATCCGACGATCAAATTGCTCAGGGTCTCCGTCACGCCGTCTGGCCTGCGCGTTTACAAAAATTGCACACGGGGCCTTTGGTGGATCGGATCCGTGCTCAAGCACCGACATGCGAAATTTGGCTCGATGGCGGACATAACCCTGCCGCGGCGCAAGCGATTACACGCTGGTTATGCGAGAGCGTGGCCCGCCCAAATGCTCACAACCATGTCCATATTCTGATCGGTCTTCTGAAATCGAAAGATGCCGAGGGTTTTTTCTCAACAATATCGCGCCATCTCTGCGAAAATCAGGCTGACGATATGCACCTTACCTTTCACTGCCTCACCATACCCGAGCAAGAAAATGCCCTGGATAGTGGGGCGTTGGCGCAAATCGCGACCACATATGGGTTCGACGCAAAGCCGATATCCGATCCATTGGACATGTCGATACCAGCCCCAACTGAAACTGTGCTGATATGTGGTTCCCTCTACCTTGCCGGTTGGATTTTAGCGCGACATCAGTAGAGGGAAGCGAGCGCCCTAAAGGCTTTCCTCAATCCACGACTTTAATTCACTTTTTGGGGCAGCCCCCACTTTCGTTGCAGCCGGCGTCCCGTCTTGGAATAAGATCATAGTTGGGATAGAGCGAATTCCCCAATTTGTTGGCGTCTTGGGATTTTCGTCGATATTCACCTTCACAATCCGAACCTTGCCCGACAGCTCCTCGGATAATTCATCCAGCGCTGGGGCAATTTGCTTACACGGACCACACCATTCGGCCCAAAAATCCACCAAAACAAGGCCAGGGGCGTCAATTACTTTTGCGCCAAAATCATTATCATCTGCATGTTCGACAGCCATTTTCTCTCTCCTTGATTTGTTTCCTTGATTTGATTGATCCGTCACACTCGACTTAGACACACTCGACTTGGAAACGCCCCGTTTGGTCTCTCCTCGCTTGGTTATGATCCACCTGGACGACATCCGCGTGGCCCACTTGGACGATATCCGCGCGACGATGTCTGGGCGATGTCTGGCGACCGTTACTTGGCCTAATGTAAGCGGGGTCGCATGGGGGTTCAAGATGGCTGTTGTTGGATTATCGAGAATATTTCATCCATTGCCTTAACGGGAATATCCTCAACGCCTGCGTTTTGGGTCCAAACCAGCGCACAGCGAATATCGTCAATGCCGGTTGCGCCTTGCACGAGGTGGCGATAAATCGCCATTTGGGCCCAATAGGCTGGGTTTTCAAGCTGTGGCATTCCGGTTTTAAAATCAACCAACCAGCCCGAGCTCTCATCGATGAGCATCCGATCGACTTGACCAATAATATGTTTAAGCGCGCCAGAACCAAAAAGCACCCTCCCTTGCACCGCACATTCCGAGCGGGCTCTATCGCTAAAAATCGGAGCAAGATGATCTAGGGCAAGCACTCTTTCCACCTCTTCGACAATGGTTTTCACATCGCCCATACCCCCATCCGCATAAGGCTGACACATGGCCTGCAAAGCCGCACGGCGTCTTGCCTGGGGGATATCGGGCAGAAACTGCAAGAGACGGTGAATAAAATTGCCCCGTTGTGCGGCGGCCCCTTGATCCAACTGCCCAGGAGCGCTTGATCCGGATTTTTCATTTTGGGGAAGACCCGCAACATAATCGCTCACAAGCGCGCTTACGCTCACGGTTTGATGGTGCGCATCAGCGGCCGCGCTCTCCGGGCTTACAGATCGACGCGCCCAATCCGGGAGCGGCGCGATATCACGCTCGACCTCATTCTTCTCTTTAAAGGGGCCAGCCTGCGCCTCATCTCCAAGCGCCCAACAAAGATGAGGAGCAGCTTCCGATGGTGGAAACAGGTCGGATAGTTGGGCGTACCAGCTGTGTGGATGGGGTTCTTTAATATTCGCAGGCAAATATCCACCAATATAAAGCCGGTCCTGGGCGCGCGTGAGCGCCACATAGAGCAATCTTTGTGACTCGGCATAATCCGCCCTCAGTCGATCGTCGAGCAACCGTTGATCATATGACGACATGTTCTTCTTTTGAGGTTGCCAGCGAAGATCACCGCCGTGCACGGCAATATTTGTGCGGCTCGCGCGGCTCGATAATCGACACCCATCTGGCAAGAAGACAATTGGCGCCTCTAAGCCCTTGGCCCCATGAACTGTCATCACCCGAACCGCGTTCACGTCTTGCTCGAACTCCCGCTTCACTTCCGTGGCATTGCCGGAGAGCCATTCCAAGAACATTTGTAACGAGGCGGGGTATTGACGCTCAAAAGTAAGGGCAAGACGCAAAACTTCGGAAACCGCGTCATCGACCTCAAACCCCAATCGGCGATAGAGGCATTCTTGCCCCCCCAGCACACTGAGAAACTGCGAAAAATAGTCAAAGGGTGCGATTTTCTCAGCCTCAGCGATCAACCACGCCATCCGCTCTCGCGCCGAAACCAAAGCCGGGGACGCCATTCCTCTGTGAAGATAGTCATCAATTGCGTCGCAAAGGGTGCCTGCACGCTGGTAGGCGATCTCAAATAATTCTTCTTCCGATATATTTCCGAACGGGCCGCGCAGAAAAATCGCGACGGCCAGGTCATTATTCGGGTTCAGCGCCATATCTGCCGCATTGCGCAAATCCTTAACGACAAGCTCCTCGAGCAGCTTCATTCGATCGGCCCCCGCAATGGGGATTTCAGCTTGTCGCAATGCCCTCAAAATATCTGTGAAAAAGGCATTTCGTTGCCGCACGAGAACCAGAATATCACCGGGCGCTATATCGGGCTCCTTCAGCAAGGCCGCGATCTTATGCGCAATCGCCTGCGCCAATTTCTGTTGACCAGACTGCACAAGGGTCGCATCGGGCACTTCCCAAGCCGCAGCCTTGGTCGTTTGCTTTTCCGATGTCATGAGGGGCCATAGCTCAACATAACCGAGTGCATGTTCCCTAAAGGCCGGATGCGACAGCGCGGCGCCCGACGCTGTGAGGCCGGCCCGAGCGCCTTCCGACGCAAATACAGCATCGACCACCTGCAGAACCTCTGGCGTGGACCGTCGTGATTGCTTGAGCGCCACCTCATGAAATTTATGTTCTGATGCAGAAATGAGCTGCGCGAAATGATGACGCATCCGATCAAATTCGGCCGGATCAGCGCCTTGAAACGAGAAAATCGACTGCTTCTCATCTCCCACAGCAAAGACGGTGCGCACCTTAGAGCCCCGCGATAGATGACCCGAGCTATCGGCAAAAAACTCATCTGCGAGAGCCGCCACGACCCGCCATTGTTGTGGGCTGGTGTCTTGAGCTTCATCGATCAAAATATGATCGAGGCCGGCATCAATTTTATATAGAACCCATGCCGCCGATTGCGCATGACCGAGCAGTCCATTCACCCGCGCTATTAAATCATCATAGTCTAACCGTTGGTGGCGCAGTTTATACGCATCATAACGCGCTAATAATTCTGCGGCATAGACATGCAGCTTCCGGCTCATCTCGCGCGAGTTGTGGATACGATATTCCTGATCAAGCGCCACATAGCGCTGCTGACACTGCTCTAGCTTTTCATAGGCTTCAGGCTGCGCCATTCGAACAGCATTCGTCAAAAGAGTTGCGCGCACGGTTCCCGTCTGGGTCAGAAAAAACTTGGCCAGCATTTCCCATGCGGCATCGTCATCTTGCAGTATCGCAGGATCGGCTGCGAATAAGCTAAATTCTTGCCATTTTTTCCGATCAGTGGCCGTGCCGACATCATTCACCGCATCACCGATCGGCGCAAGGCAGGCTTGCAGCTTGGCATATAATGCTGATCGATCCGCCTCAACTTTACCCAAAGGCCGAACCGGTAAAATACGATCCAGATAGCCATCCATTGTTTCATGGTGCAGCTCAAAACGGCTTCGGGTGGCCACGATGGCATGCGGCAAATCAGCGAAGTGATCCGCGGGCATGTGCCGCGCCAAAGCGTCAACGGCCTCCGCCAATGCTGGCAGTGCCCCCTCCTCCACCAAGCCTTGCGCGAGTTGCTCGACCACGCGTCTGGTCTCAAACTCATCCAACAGGGCGAACCCAGGAGCCAATCCAGCCTCAAGCGGAAATCGATGCAACAAGGCCTCGCAAAACGCATGAATGGTTTGAATTTTCAACCCGCCCGGGCTTTCCAAGGCTTGCGCAAATAAGGTGCGTGCGCGATACAGCTCGGCCGATGTGCGCACATCGAGGCCTGTGCGCTGTTTGATTTCGTCGCGAAGCGCGGCGTCAGACAGTAACGCCCATGTGCTCAGCAAATCAAATAACCGCCCTTGCATTTCAGCGGCGGCGCCGCGCGTATAAGTTAAGCACAAAAGTTGATCGGGCGTGGCCCCGCTCAACATAAGGGTCACCAATCGACTGATCAGCACAAAGGTTTTGCCCGAGCCCGCATTTGCGGCCACCCACGCCGATGCGTGCGGATCGGCTGCGCGTTGATGCGGAGCCGTCATGCGCCCTCTCCCCCATCCTCAGCCACACCCCATTCATCGATGCGCGAGAGGTGATCATAAGCACTGATATAGTTACGCGAATTGGGGCGGATCCGCGGCAGAAAAGGATGATCGGGATCGAGATAATAGGCCCATATCTTCTCCATGGCTTCGACCGCCCCGTGAATATGATCGACACCACGAGCGTCGTTGCGTTGCTCTCCTGCGGGCAGGCCGCCATGGAGGCGCAGATAGGTCAAGGCGGAAACCGTATGATGGGGCAGGCCCTCAAACCCGCCCTCTTGAAGCATTGCCGCCTCCAATGGCAGCTGCAGAGCATAGTAATTTTCTACATCTTGCGTGCTGGGTAAGGCACCGGTCTTGTAATCGATAATTCGTACTGTCCCATCCCGCAGCCGATCCAAGCGGTCGGCGCGCGCCGTGAGGGTGACCGGCACATCATCAATCACGCGTTTCAACAGGCCATTTTTTTCGGTCATCATCTCCACGACATCGCGACGCGCCTTTTGTTCGAACTCCGCCGCCCATTGCCAAATTGCCCGCAATCGGGGCTGCCAAAGCGACAACACGCCGTAATGCGGCCCGATCTCATCGGCGATCTTCATCATTTCTTCGGCGCTATTGTCTGGCAGGCGATCGGGAAAGCGCGATGTAAATATTTCGAGAACACGATGCACAAACTGCCCGCGATGGGCCGCGGTGATGGGCGCGTTCACGGCCTCCCAATCGCGCAATTTAAGAATGTGCCGCGCGTAGATTTGATAAGGATCGGTGATTAATGTTTCGATTTGGGTGACCGATAATTGTCGCGGGCGTGCTGCTTTAGGTGGGCGAGGCGCTGGACGCGCGGCGGGCCCACGCGGCAAGTCTCCCTTCTCGGCGGGGAATTGGTCGATGGCGCGCCACCAATCAAGATATTTTTGCACCGACTGCTGAGGCAAGTCTGAGCTTAACGCATGCAAACGACGGATCCAGCGCGCCGCCAAAGTGGGGACACCATCGATTTTAAGAGATCGTGATAACACGACCTCGCCCGCGCAGGCATTTTGCACAAAGTCATGGGCGGCCAATCCAATGCGCCTTTCGGGGGCGCGCATCCCCAACCGATCGCGCATGGGGCGCGACAGCCACGGCCCTGTCTCGGTTGCAGGCGGCCAACTGCCCTCGTTCAAGCCCCCTAAGATCACGAGATCGGCTTTCATAAGGCGCGCCTCCAGCTGACCCCAAATAGCGATACGAGGATGGGTCGTCGCCGCCGATGCGTGATAGGAGGCCTGATCCAACCATTGCGTCAGCAGCTCGACCCAATCCTCGAGCATCCGCTCAGGTTCGAAACCAGACTGTGCCCGAACTTGCGCAAATAGAGCGAGAATGTGACGACCTGCATCATCGCGCGACAGCTTATCTGGGGAACCGCACGCCGCGTGACAAGCTTGCTCAATGCGATCCAAAAACAGCGAACATCCAATTGGAGCCTGGCGCATCGCGATTAAGGGGGCCAATGCGTCTTCCAGGCGATCGATGATATGCGTCATGCCCTTTTCGTAGTCATCCGACTTGCTGCGCGCCGAAATGAGGTGCCGTAATTCAGACAAGCCGTCATAGCGACGCGGTCCGCGCAAGCATTCAGCCTCTAAAGCTAAAAGCTGCTGATGGATGGCTGGATCATCGTCAAAAACCCAAGGATGTTTAAGCAAAGCCAGCAAAGCAACGGGCTCAAAAGATCGCGTGACGGCCTGCACCATCAGCAAGATCACTTTCGCGGCCTGGGTCTGACGCAAGGCTTGCCCTGCGGTATCGTCGACCCGAATGCCCCAGCGTCGCAGTTCGGTTGCAACACGGCGCGCCAAATTGCGATCGGGCGTAACCAGGGCGGCCGTTTTATCAGCGGTCTCGATGGCTTCTCTCAAAATCAAGGCAATCGCGCCCGCCTCGGCGCGCGGCTCAGGCGCTTCGAGATAATGGACGCCTGCCAAAGCCGCATCGAAATTAATTTTTGTTCTCAGATTTTGCCAATCCCCCGTTTCAGAGGCGGGCATCATGGCGATGTGCAAGAGTTTCTCGCGTTCCACAATTTCCGCGCGCCGTTGCACTTGCTGGGGGTGTGGCCATGCACGCACCTGACGTCGATCTACTTGCATGCTCGCCAAAAGCTGAGCCATGGCCGTTTGCGGATGACTGTCCTCATTCTGCATTTGCTCAAACAGAGCATCAGAGGATAAGAGGTCAAGACCTGGCAATATGACGGCGCCGCGCGGCAGATGCGCAATCACGCTTAATAGCCGAGCGGTTGCTGGTTGGCTTCCCGTTGATCCAGCCGCCAGAACCGGCCCAGAGGGCGGATGCTGACGCCACAGCTCGGCCAACCCTTCGAGTAAACGATCGCGGCGATCGACAGGGTCGAGGCGGCCTTCGGCGATCAGATAGTCTGGCCAGTGCTCAGTGATAATTGCCAGAAAAGCCAGCGTTTCTTGCCAGTTTTTGGCCAGATCATCCGGCACCAAATCTCGCAACCCCTCCCAGTCCACGTGATCGCCTTGCGCTTCGTCAAGGAATTGTGTCAGGCCATGAGCGAGCGATGCGCTCAAGGCCGGAGATTGAGCGTGTCCACGCTCGACCATCCACCGATCGATCAATGCTGCCAAATAAAAATGTCGTTCATGCTCGCCAATCGCTTCAGCGATATAACTCTGATCGGCCGTCAGCACATCCACCCCCAGCGCCTCAGGCGCCCCGAGCGCGTGCAGGCGGGGCATGAGTAAGGCGCCCCCGCTTTGCTCCAGGAGCGCCCGCGATACTGTTTCGACAGCGCGGTGGGTGGGCAGTAAAAGCGTAAAATCATGCAACGGCCCCTCGCCAAATATCTGGGCTCTGAGGGAGGGGTCGACCAGTGTTCCAACCAATTGGTCAATGAACGGTTCACCGGAGGCGATTGAGAAAAGAGTGGCCGATTCGGACATCCCCTATCTTACCGCAAAGTCTGGGTCACGTCAGTTCATCGCGGGCTAACAGAATTTCAGCCTCTGCCAAGGCCTCGGGCGTGCCCACATGGATCCATTGGCCCGACATCGGTTCTCCCACGAGCTTGCCACAGGCAATAGCCGTATCAAACAAATGGTTTAATGAGACCGGCCCATCCGGAAGAGCCGCCACTGCCGGCGCGCGGAGCATTTGAAGGCCCGTGTAGACATAGGCATCGGGGCCACGCGTCAGACGGCCCTCAGGATCGCTTTTAAAATCGCCGCGCCCGTCATAACCGAGCGTCTCATTAATCGGGGCAAGTAAAAGGCATCCATCGATGGCCCCATGCCTATTTTCAAAATGCGCAAATCGGTTGGCCAAGCGACGCAGTTCAAAATCTAGATGTCGCCACAACACATCGGCGTTGCACACAATAAACGGATCTTCCGAGAGGAGCGGCAAAGCTTTTTTGACGCCGCCGCCTGTTTCAAGCCGCAAATCCCGTTCATCGGAAATATGCACGCGGATATGAGGCAGTTTCCATTGGGCCAGAAATGCCTCAATCGCATCCGCCTTATGGTGGACATTCACAACAATCTCTTGAACACCCGAGGCAACCAGCTCATCTAACAAGCGGCCCAAAAGAGTTTGACCACCCACCTCCCGCAGGGGCTTAGGGGGGTCATTCTCCGTGCCCCGCATACGTGTCCCAAGTCCAG
>Ga0181601_10002395_pt1 | contig 16021 bp, 15 predicted proteins | sample 041ome_8_FD_133020 | JGI IMG/M metagenome (GOLD analysis project Ga0181601, IMG submission 133020) | Coastal salt marsh microbial communities from the Groves Creek Marsh, Skidaway Island, Georgia - 041407BS metaG (megahit assembly) | ecosystem: Environmental > Aquatic > Marine > Intertidal zone...
AATGTGCCCGCAAACCACGTAATCGTACTGTTGCTGAATGGCCAAATCGGCAGCTACATTTTCAAAATCTGAAATGTATTTTACCGCCTGCTTTACGCTATTTTTAATGTTCCTAGATAGCGAATACCTCTCATACCCCAAGGCATCTGTAACGTGATTGATAAGGGTGTTGAGGAGAATTAGCAGGTCGTAACCATATCCGCCAATCTTGGCCAACCATTTCGCTCCTTGAATGCTGCGGTCAAAGATATCGCCATGGAAAATCCACAACTTCTGCCGTCCTATCTGCAAGACCAACTTATCCACCAAATGGAAATTCCCCAAACGAGCATCGGAAAACTTGCGGAGCAGTTCATCGTGGTTGCCCGTGATATAATAAACGGGAATTCCGCGGGCCACCATATTCATTATTTCTTTTATAACGAGCATGTGAGACTTGGGAAAAAAACGCTTGCGAAATTGCCAAATATCGATAATGTCCCCGTTTAGAATGAGCTTGCCAGGCTGAATGGTCTTTAGATATTTTACCAGTGCTTTGGACCGGCATCCAAATGTACCCAAGGGCACATCCGAGATAATAACAACATCTACTTTTCGACGGGTGTAATGGAATGGTTCGGCCATAATTAGGGTTTGAACAAAATAAACCCATGGCTGTAACGAAAACGTTGCGGGAAGTTTAACCTTTGGTCAACTTTTGTAAGCGGTTGTGTTCCTTTAAGATGCGCTCAGAGAGGCCTTCTGACACTGGTACCAACGGGAGCCGTACCCGATCGGTTCCTATGGATTGATATGCCAATGAACTTTTTACACCTGCAGGATTTCCCTCGAGGAAAAGTAAATGAATCATAGCTAACATTTCGTTGTGGAGTGCATTCGCCTCCTTTTGCCGGCCTTCTAATCCCGCCTTTACAGCCGAACTAAAAATTTGCGGATACGCCTGTCCCATTACGCTAATAACTCCATCCGCTCCCATATGCAGCATGGGCACTGTAAGCGCATCATCTCCAGACCAAACCAGAAACCCTTCGGGACGGTCCGCGAGAATTTGCATAATCTGTTCCATTTGGCCACTCGCCTCTTTAATGGCCACTATATTTTGGTGGTCGCGAGCCAAGCGCAACGTAGTTTCAGCCTGCATGTTACTGGCGGTTCGGCCGGGCACATTGTACAGCACCACTGGAACAGATGAACGGTCCGCAACGGCCATGAAATGACGGTAAATCCCCTCTTGTGTGGGTTTGTTGTAATAGGGTGATACCGATAGTATAGCTTCATATACACTGGGATCCACTTTAGAAGCGGCTTCAGTCACGTCCGCGGTACAGTTCCCTCCGACACCCAAAATGAGCGGTAAACGGCCGTTATTCGCCTCTTCAATAATGGCGCGCACACGTGTTTTCTCAGCAGATGTAAGGGTACTTCCCTCTCCTGTAGTCCCGAGAACCACCAAAAAATCCACGCCTCCTGCCACACAATGATGAACGAGCTGTGCTAGTGCATTTTCATCTATTTCGTGTGAAAAATTAAAAGGCGTTACGAGCGCTACGCCAGTTCCTTTTAGATTCATATTTACGGGGTTTGGTCCATCATTTTTAAGTAATGAATGAGGTGATTCAAGGATTCTTGTATGGCTGCTTTTGCTTTGAGTTGGATGTAAAGTTGGCAGTATTCGTGCTGATGCGTGCCGGTGCAAACCTTTAATTGAGCATTCGATTTTCGCGCTATGGCTTCTACCGGAACCGAAATGCTTTCATTAAAAATTACTAACAGATCGAACTTGCGACTTTCAAACTCCCGTGTTTCCCGCGTTTGAGGTAGAAAAGTAAAGCTCAATTCGTCCTGGGTAATAAAATCGAAATCCACTGTTTTCATAGGGGTAAAAGACAGACTTTCCTTGCCTAGATATCCGAAGATCATTACTTTTTTTCCCTCTGCCCGAAGTTGTTTTCCAAACTTGATCACGGAGTCATATGCGGTCTCATCGGGGATGTCTACCAAAATTCCCCATTGCTTTGCTCGGTAAAATTCAAAGACCTTTGATTGAGGTATTGAGATGGGTATGCGGTTTACTAACCACCGGCCTAAACGTATTCGCAATTCAAGTATCCACTTGGAGTTCTTCATTTTCCGAGCATCGATATAAATTGAGACTCATCCACTATTTGTATCCCTAACTTTTCGGCTTTAACGCGTTTAGCAGGACCCATTTTATCGCCGGCTAAGAGGTAGTTAACCGATCCTGAAATGGAGCCAACCACACGACCTCCTGCCTCTTCCACGGCTTTTTTAATGCCGTCTCTACTGTATTCCTGAAACACTCCCGAAACTACAAAAGTTAGCCCGGATAACGGACCGTTTTGCAAAGATTCTTGAGCTACAGACTCCATTTTCAGTCCAAATTTTTCCAATTCCAATATTTGGTGCAATTGATCGGGCTGTTTAAAAAATGCCACCACACTTTGTGCAATGCGTTCTCCGATGTCGTCCAATTCAATTAAATTCTCCAGTGTAGCTGAGCGCAAGGAGTGAATGGACGGATATCCCCGAGCTAGACGTTTGGCTACTGTCTCCCCTACATAGCGGATTCCCAAAGCATAAAGTACCCGCTCAAAGGGCTGCTGCTTCGATCCCTGAATTCCATCGAGTAGGTTTTGGGCACTGCGATCGGCCCATCGGTCCAGTTGCAGTAAATCTTCTTTTTGTAGTTTATAAATATCCGTGAGATTTCGAACCAGGCCCGCTTCAAATAATAAATCTATGGTCTCCTGCCCTAGTCCTTCGATATCCATAGCCTTCCGACTGGCAAAATGAGCAATTTTACCTTTTATTTGAGGTGGACAGGCCATGCTGTTTATACAGTAATGCTGGGCTTCTCCCTCCATTCGGTGAAGGGGCGAATGGCATTCCGGGCATTCGGTAGGAAATTGAATTGGAGAGGCATCTGGCGATCGTTGGGTTACATCAACCCCCGTAATCTTGGGAATAATCTCTCCACCTTTTTCTATACTAACCCTATCGCCCAAATGCAAATGGAGCCGTTCAATTTGGTCGGCATTGTGCAAAGAGGCTCGTTGAACCGTTGTGCCCGAAATAAGAACAGGATCGAGAACGGCTACTGGAGTTACCGCTCCGGTCCGCCCCACTTGGTATACAACGTCTTTTAAACGCGTAAACGCCTCTTCGGCTTTAAACTTATAAGCCATGGCCCATCGCGGCGATTTTGCCGTGAAGCCCAAGCGCTTCTGAGCGGCCAATTCATTTACCTTGATAACCGCCCCGTCAATTTCGAAGTTGAGCGAATGACGATCGCGATCTCATTTTTGCAAGAATTGGTAGACTTCGGATAAAGAGTGCGCTACGGTTTCGTGTGGAGGAAACTGAAATCCCCATGAACGAGCCGCCTCCATGGCATCGAATGCAGTATCGAAGGGAACATCATCTCCGACCATCCCATACATAAAACAATCGAGTGGGCGTTGGGCTACCATCGCCGAATCTTGGAGTTTAAGCGTTCCGGCTGCACTGTTTCGAGGGTTGGCAAAAGGTTCATAACCCGCCTCGATCCGATCCTTATTGAGCTGTTCGAACCCATCGCGATACATAATTACTTCGCCGCGCATCTCGAAGCGGTCGGGCCATCCATCACCCCGTAAAACCAGAGGCAGGCTGCGTATTGTTCTAATATTTTCAGTAATTACATCGCCCTGCTGCCCATCCCCCCTCGTGGTAGCGCGTAGCAAAACGCCCTTTTCGTAGAGTAAATTAACCGCGGCTCCATCGTATTTGAGCTCGCAGAGGTAGCTCACCGGTTTGTCCATTTGCTTCCTCAAACGCTCCTCCCAAGCTTCCAATTCCTCCTCAGAATAAGTATTGGAAAGCGAAAACATGGGAAACACATGCGGTACCGTGTCAAAGTTTTTTGCCACACTGCCTCCAACTCTTTGGGTAGGTGAATTCGGATCTGCAAATTGCGGATACTGTAGTTCCAACTGCTCTAACTCTTTTAGAAGCAAATCGAACTCGCGATCGCTTATGATTGGGGCATTCAAACGGTAATACCGTTCGTTGTGCGCGTGCAATTCTTCACGGAGCGCCTGTATTCGTTCTTGTATCGAAAAAAGATCCTCTGCCATACTTTTACTTAATGTACTGTGCTCGAATCATTCGAGGCTTATCAAAAGTATCCTTTCTCCACTCTATTTCATGGAAAAGAGGGGTCCACAAATCGACTACTTCTTTGTGAAAGCGCTCGTTGATTTCCACGTAGAGCGCACCTTCCGCAGCCAACTGACGCTGGGCGAATGTACCCAATTTTCGATAAAATTGGAGCGGATCGGGCGAATTTGGAAACAAGGCCAGATGAGGTTCAAAGTCCAATACGTTCGTGCGCATTTCGGCCATTTCTTCGCGGGAAATATAGGGCGGATTACTCACAATAACCGAAAATTTTTGGTCCTGTAATTCGATTAAATCGACGAGAAAATCGGCTTGCATCCACTCTGCCATTACGCCGCCAGATTGCGCATTTTTTTGAGCTACGAGAAGGGCCTCTGCGGAGACATCTATCCCCGTTGCCAAACCTTGAAGTTGTTTCATTACACTTACAAGGATACACCCCGAACCGGTCCCCACATCCAATAGGTTTACTTCTCTAGAAGGCGCTCCCAACGCATCTTGTACAATCCAATTTACAAGTTCCTCCGTTTCGGGGCGCGGGATTAGTACATTAGAGTTTACATAAAAGTAGGCGTCACAGAAGTGAGCTCGGCCTGTAACGTACTGCACCGGCATGCCCGATTGAAGTTTTTCCAAATCCGCTTCACAGGATTGCAGGATTTCCAGGGGGATTGGATCGTGGCGATGCATTTCGAACTGGGTGGGCGACCAATTCACCTTCCATTCGAGCCACTGCATCCACAAGGCCCGAATTTCGTTACGCGAATAAAGCGTCGATAATGCCGAAATTGCCTGCGTGTAGAGATCGTTCCAATTTTTCACCTTACAAATTTGTAGCTTTTTATCATATTAGCGGCCATGATTAGACCGGAGGATCAGATATGGATGAAGCGCTGTTTGGATTTGGCGTCCAGCCGAACGGGATACACCTATCCCAATCCTCTGGTGGGATCCGTAATCGTTTCTATTGAGGGGCAGTGGATAGCCGAGGGGCGACACGAGCGCGCAGGAGAACCGCATGCCGAGCGGATGGCATTGGCTGCTGTACCTAAAGGAACGGATTTGGAAGGCGCAACTTTATATGTGAACCTGGAGCCTTGTGCCCATCACGGGCGGACTCCACCTTGCGCTCATGCCATTGCGGAAACGCCCATTAAACGAGTGGTCATTGCACACCGAGATCCGAATCCGCTCGTTGCAGGTAAGGGGATTGCGCATTTGGAATCGCAGGGTGTGGAGGTGGTTTGCGGAGTTTTAGAACTCGAGGCGCGCTGGCTGAATCGGAGGTTCTTGTGCGCCATGGAGTACCAGCGACCTTATATTGTATTAAAATGGGCACAGTGCAGAAATGGGTATGTGGATCATTTGCGGTCACACGGAACCGCAGAGGATGCCTCTTTAGGAACATCTAGGGAGATTAGCGGGCGGAGAGCCCAATTGTACACACATCGCTGGCGGGCTGAGGAACAAGCCATATTTGTAGGATACAGGACCGCACTCTTGGACAATCCGCGTTTAGATGTGCGGCATTGGGAGGGAGAATCGCCTCGGATTGTAGTTTGGGATCCCAAAGGGCAACTTCCGCCAAGCCTCCGAATTTTTGAAAGAAACGACACCCTTCACCTCACAGAAGAAGACTTGCCAGATGGATTGCCATCGATAGCTCATCAACTTACCCACATCCTGTATCAAAAGGGCATTCAAAGTGTTTTTATTGAAGGAGGACCAGCTACGCATCAACTTTTCTTAGAAGCGAAATTATGGGATGAGTGCAGGATTTTCACTTCTAATGCTGTGGGCTTGGAACATGGAGTTCGCGCCGCCCTACCCCCTTGTCCTCCCTCTGAATTGCAAAATCTCGACACCGATACCCTAACGCTTTACAAAAATACCCGAGCTTGATCTTAATCGCATTGAGCATTCTCTGCTCCACCCTCATCTTCGTTGTATTCAAAGGTTTTTCCATCTGGAAAGTGGACACGTTTAAGGCTATAATTGTAAACTACCTTACTGCTGCACTGCTTGGGGTGATGTACCAAGGCAACCCTTCAGCTATGTTTACACAGCTGGCACACTGGAATTACGTACCTGTATTCCTCGGCTTTTTATTCATCGCGCTGTTCTTTTTTATGGCCACGAGCTCGCAAGTTATTGGAGTGGGCCCCACAAGTTTAGCCGTAAAGATGAGCATGATTATCGCGGTATTAAGTGGGGTTTGGATATATGGCGATCGGCTCAATGCCATTCATATTATAGGCATCGTCGGAGCAATCGTCTCTGTTTTTTTGACCTACGATTTTTTTTCGGGCGCTACCGATGGGGCATCCTCTAAAGACGCATGGCACTGGCCTCTTATTCTTTTTTTGGGCAGTGGGCTCATTGATATTTCCATGAAATATGCTCAACACCATTTTCTAAATGAAGACTCTATGGTACCCTTTACAGGGGCAATTTTTTTATTTGCAGCGGGATATGGAGGCCTCAGATTAGCTTATCGGCGTGATTTAAAGTTTTCATGGCGTGATGTGGGAGCCGGTATTGCATTGGGGATTCCCAATTTCGGATCCATCTATTTTTTGCTGCGCAGCTTGGCTTTGGATGCATGGACAAGTGCCCAAATTTTTGCGATGAATAATGTGGGCATCGTGTTGTGCTCTGCGCTTAGCGGGTGGATATTTTTTGGTGAAGACAGCCATTGGAAAAGAAAGTTAGGCATGGTTATCGCCCTTGTATCCATAGTATTCATTTCAAAAAATTGATTAATTTTAAAGTCTTATTAAAATAGCTCATGCATAGAGAAGCGAAGATTTTATTCCTTGCGGGATGCGCTCTTTTCAGCGCGTGGCAAGCTGGTGCGCAAAATAAGATGCACCGCGATTCGCATGTAGAGCTCATTGAAATGGAATATGGTGTGGCGCGCTTCTTTCAGGTTGATGCATCTCCGAGATTTGATGAACGTCCGATGAATTCCATTCCCATTCAAGATTACATCAACCCGTATATCCCCAGTGGTTCCACGCTCGATCTAACCGATACCTCTGCAAGTTTGGCGGGATACCACTATATTTTTGAGCAACATATTAATGCTATCGATGTATTTGGCACACGAGTAGCTGTCAATACCGATAAAAACGGAAACATTGTATCCGTGCTATCGCGGGTCTTCGATCCCACCACCATCTTACCCGGACGATCATTTCCCGATGAGATGGATGTACTCGATTGGTGCAAGCTTCATTGGAACCAAGGGACCTATCGCGTTGGGGCTACATATTATTACACAGGAACCAATTTAGTACCAGCCTATGTTGCTGAAATCCGAAAAAATGACCTAGTCAAATTGTTTATCCTTGACCAAAACCTGTTCACGCTATACGAGGACGATTTGAACACGTACGCGCAGGAGACCATGCAGGACTCCACTGTGAATGCTTATGTTTTTTGGCCAGACCCTGTTACTCGGGCAGGTGTGAACTACGGCCCTCCCTACGTGGATAATAACGATATGGATGCGTTGGTTCTCAATAACGAGCGGGAATTGGTAGGCTTTATGGCTGGCCGAGATGCGAATGGCACCTATAATTTGAATGGGCCGCATGTTCAGATTGCTGATTTTTCGAGTCCTTCCTCTTCTCCCCTTCAGTCTCCTTTAAATCAATGGGACTACACTAGAAGTAATCAAGAATTTGAAGAGATTAATGCCTACTACCACTTGGATTTCTACATTCGCTATGTGCAATCGCTGGGTTTCAACCAAGTTATGAATTACGTAGTTCCCGTAGATGTGCACGCACTCCAAGGAGCAGATAACGCAATGTTTTCACCCAATGGCAATGGCGAGGGACAATTGTTTTTTGGTGAAGGAGGGGTGGACGATGCGGAGGATCCCGATGTAATCATTCACGAGCTCGGGCATGCGTTATCGAATAATATTTCCGCGAGTAATATGGGAAATGAACGCCGAACAATAGATGAGGCTATTGGCGATTACACTGCAGTAAGCTATACGGCCTCAATTGAAAACTTTCAGACGGACCGGGTATTTTCATGGGATGGACACAATGAATATTGGAATGGACGGATGTGCACTACATCTAAATGCCACGACCAATTGAGTTTTTCGGGATCCATTTACCAACATACCGATGTGTGGTGCGCTGCGCTTGCCGATATCGCCACGAGCATTGGACGCAGTAAAACGGATCAGCTGTTATTTGAGTCCATGTTTAGCTACAATGTAAACATGACCATGAAGGACGCCGCTCATTTATTCGTACTTGCCGATAGCTTGGTCAATGGTGGGGCGCACTTCGCTTCCATTGCTAGCGCATTTGCCACCTATTGTTTGTACGACAATCCAGTGGGCTCGGCTGAATTTGGCACTTTGCCCGGTTGGGAAATGAAAAATTCGTTAGGATTTACAGAGGGCGAGTACGTAGAATTCGTGAATTTAGGGATACCTTCAGATGGAGTATGGGTGGTTTATGATTCGTCAGGGCGATGTGTTCACCGCGACCAAATTCAATCGAAGAGTATATTGCATTTTGCTGGAGCGCAGCTTCGCAAAGGTTTGTATATGGTTCACATCATCCCTGAAATAGGTAAGCCACAGAGCTTTAAAATAATGCGATAAGCCTCTGTTGTCGAAAAGCAGGACTAATTAAAAAAGGGCTCAAACTTTTCCAGCAAGTAACTGTCCGCTTTGGTAGGTTTAAATGTGACCCCGTCTACGAATACAAGGGTAACTTGACCTAAATTTATAGTGTCGCCATTTTCGTTTTCAATCTCATGATGAAAGGTAACTCGAGTTTCAGGTAAAGACTCCACTCGAAGGTGTATGGTAAGCAGATCGTCGTAAAAAGCAGGACGAATAAATTTAGAGCGCAATTCCAAAACGGGTAATAACACCCCCCTTCGCTCCAAATCGCGGTACCGGATTCCCAATGAACGCAATGCTTCTACACGGGTAATTTCGTAGTACTGTGCGTAATTTCCGTGGTAAACGTAGCCCATTTGATCGGTTTCAGCATACCGAACACGAACCTGCATAGAAAATTTGAACATAAATTTATTACTTATAGTAGTTAATACCGAAAGCCCAAATGATCACTAACCGAAAGGGCACATATATTCGGTAAAAAAAACTTTAGAATCAACCCCTAAAAGATTTTTTTAAGAACTTTTTTGTTAACATTTTTGTCCGTGTTCGAAACCACAACTGTTAACGAATTTAAAACAATTTTACCCTCTAGGGCTCAACATACTTATGGATAATAGCGCAGAAAAAATTTGGAATAACTGCTTGGATTTTGTCAAAGACAACATCAGTCCTCAGAGTTTTAAAACTTGGTTTATTCCCATTAAACCGCTTAAAGTATCGAATAATGTATTGAGTATACAGGTTCCAAGTAAATTCTTTTACGAGTGGTTAGAGGAGCATTACATAAAATTGCTCAAAACTGCGATTCGCAAGGAACTGGGAGAAGATGCAAAATTGGTTTATAGCATTGTAATGGAAAACACCTATGGTAATGCACAGCCCTATACCGTTAAGTTGCCTAGCAACAACCGCGGCCCCATAAAAAATCCCGAGGTAAACATGCCCATCAAGGTCGGAGAACAATCCGGATTAAAAAATCCATTCGTTATCCCTGGGCTTAAAAAAATGACGGTGGAATCGCAACTGATACCCACCTATACTTTTGAAAATTTCGTGGAAGGTGAATGCAATCGACTCGCTCGTTCCGCGGGTTTTGCAGTGGCCAAAAAGCCAGGCGGAACCAGTTTTAATCCCTTATTGATTTACGGCTCGGTTGGATTGGGGAAATCGCACCTAGCTCATGCAATTGGTATTCAAATTAAGGATTGGCACCCGGACAAGACTGTGTTGTATGTAGATGCGGAAAAATTTACGCAGCAATTCATTGAGTCTATCCGTCAAAACACCAAAAATGACTTTGTTCATTTCTACCAAATGATCGACGTCCTCATAATTGACGATGTGCAATGTTTGGCAGGAAAAGAGAAAACACAAGACGTGTTCTTCCATATCTTTAACCACCTCCATCAAAACAAGAAGCAAATTGTGCTTACTTCCGACCGTGCTCCGGTAGATTTGCAGGGAATGGAGCAGCGTCTTCTCAGTCGTTTAAAATGGGGGCTCTCGGCCGATTTACAATCGCCCGACTTGGAAACTCGAATTGCCATTTTGAACAATAAATTATTCAAGGATGGAATTGAAATGCCCAAGGAGGTTGTGGAATATGTGGCCTATTCCATTACATCCAATATTCGAGAACTAGAAGGGGCCTTAATTTCATTACTTGCCCAGTCTTCGCTAAATAAAAAGAAGATCACTCTGGAGTTAGCCAAGCAGATGATTGATAAGTTTGTAAAAAATACCACCCGCGAGGTTTCAATAGATTTTATCCAAAAAGTGGTTTGCGATTATTTCGACATGCCGGTGGAATTATTGAAATCGCGCACCCGGAGAAGGGAGATTGTGCAGGCACGCCAATTGGCCATGTACTTTTCGAAACAATTCACCAAATCGAGCCTAGCAACTATTGGTGCTCAATGCGGAAATAAAGATCACGCTACTGTTCTGCATGCATGTAAAACCGTTAATAACTTATCGGAAACAGATAAAAGGTTTAAAAAGTATGTAGAGGAAATCGAAAAGAAGCTCACACTGAGTTAAAATCACCATGCACCTCGCCAATTTGTTTCCGCAATGAAGAAAATTTTAATGGTCTGTTTGGGAAATATTTGCAGGTCCCCAATGGCTCAAGGCATCCTCGAATCGATGGTGAACTCCCACGCTGTAGAGGTGGACAGTGCGGGCTTAGCAGATTTTCACGTGGGGGAATCGGCAGATCACCGCTCTATTAAAACAGCTAAGGCCAATGGGGTTGATATTTCCGAACAAAGAGCAAGGCAGATTCAAACGGCAGATTTCCATCATTTCGACATCATTTATGTTATGGACAAGCACAATTTTGAGAAGGCTACTGCTCTAGCTCCAGATGAGGTATCGCGCGAGAAGGTGAAGATGATTATGGGTGCGGTGGGGAAACCTGAAACGAATGTGCCTGACCCGTATTACGGAGGAGATGAGGGGTTTGAGGCGGTTTATACCATGTTGCACAAGGCTTGCGAGGCGATTGCTGGCGAAATTGAGCGCTTGTGATGGAAGGAGCCGGAAAACTTGTACTCATTCCAACTCCGCTTGGGGACAACGAACCTCTAGAGGTGCTCCCTTTCTCCGTTAAGAAACATGTAATTGGACTTAAAATTTTCATTGCCGAAAACGAAAAATCAGCTCGTCATTTTTTAAAGAAAATTGGAATTCTAACTCCACAAGACGAACTGGTAATACACATTTTGAATAAATATACCCCAGAAGAGGAGTATGCACTTTTTCTCGAACCTTGCCTTCACGGGGTAAACGTTGGTCTTCTAAGCGAAGCTGGACTACCCGCAATTGCCGATCCCGGCGCCGATATTGTGCAGATTGCACACGACAAAGAAATTGAAGTTTTTCCGCTGATAGGCCCTTCATCTATCCTGCTCGGGCTCATGAGCTCTGGACTCAATGGACAGTCTTTTGCTTTTAACGGCTATCTGCCCATCGATAAAAAAGATCGATCACTGGCCGTAAAGGCATTTGAAAAAAAATCGGCGAGTGAAGGACAAGCGCAAATTTTTATTGAAACTCCGTATCGGAACGATGCGCTCTTGCAGAATCTTCTAAAGGTGCTCCGTCCTACTACTCGCCTCTGCGTAGCCTGCGATTTAACCCTGCCGTCGCAGTGGATCAAATCGGCTTTGGTAGAATCTTGGTTAACCATGGGAGCATTACCCGAGCTTTCCAAACGCCCCAGCATTTTTATGTATCAGGCCAATGGCTAACCAACGACGGACTATAGCTCCACCCCGATCACTTATTTTGCTGATTTCGTTGTTACAATTGGTAAGTACATCCTGGGCTACCCGTTTCGCATTGCAGCTCTTTTTTAAGCCCATTCCATTCCCGTACCCAGAGCGGGAGCGGGAATTGCTCAACAAATGGTCCCGTATAAATTTAGATGTGAACGGACGTGAGGTATGCTTCTACCATTTGAGTGGTTCTGGTGAAAAAGTTTTATTGGTACACGGTTGGAGCGGCAGAGGCACCCAAATGGGGTTGATTGCCGAGCGGTTAAATGCACAGGGACATGATGTTTGGGTGATGGATGGGCCGGGTCACGGGCAATCGGAGAAAGGCAATACGAGTTTATTCGATTTTATAAGTAGCATTTTAACGTTGAACCATTCTCACGGGCCTTTTACCTGCGGTATTGGCCATTCCCTAGGAGGCTTGGCTCTTTTAGGCGCTGGAGAAAGAGGGTTTCCTTGGGAAAAAATTGGAATCATAGGCACCCCGAATAAAGTTTCCGATGTGATTCATCGATTTTGTGAAGCGCTAAAGGTGAAGGAACCCGTAGAACGCCGTATGATCGCCTATTTGCAAGCCAAATACAACGATCATGTGGATACTTGGTCTGCGGAACGACTCGCCGCAAGTACGGGTGCCGCAGGGCTCATAATTCACGATACCGATGACTTTGACGTGCCTCTTTCTGATGGAAGAAACATCCAGGCCAAATGGAAGCGGTCTACAATTCATGTGACCAACGGATTGGGACATCGGCGTATTTTGCGGGATACGGATGTAATTCAGCGCATTGTAAATTTCGTGGCTTCCGAAACGAACCAACTGGGGTAATGGTGGGTTATACTACTATGAAAACTACTCGTGGAATGAAATGGATCCTTATGCTATTCTTGGCTGTTGGAGTTTTAACATCATCATGCACCGCGCAAAATAAAACACCTATGAATACCCCAATTCAGAAATCAGAAGAGGAATGGAAAGCTGCCCTCACGCCGGAGCAATTCTACATTCTGCGGCAAAGCGGAACCGAGCGTGCCTTTACAGGTAAATATTGGAACTACAAAGATGATGGGAGTTATGCCTGCGCTGGCTGCGGTACGGTAATTTTTAGTTCGGATACCAAGTTCGACTCTCATTGCGGCTGGCCGAGTTTCACTGCCCCTTTGCAGGAAGAGAAAGTGATTGAGGTCTTGGATAAGAGCCATGGGATGATTCGAACCGAAATTCGCTGCGCCACTTGCGGCGGACACTTAGGACATGTGTTTAACGATGGTCCGCTGCCTACAGGACTTCGCTATTGCATTAACTCCGGTGCATTGAAATTTAGTGAAGCAGATTCTGAGAAATAAGCGAGGCAACTTGATCAGCCGTCCATTTTTTACCTGCAGGATCGATCACGGCCGTTTTATTGCGCTGGGTTGATGGTGAATCCGCAGGAAATGAATCCATAAAATGAACTTCATCGCGGTACTTCCAAGTTATTCGTCCTTGCACGGGTTCATCGAACACGTCTAATTCCACATTTTGAAGTTTCCACAGGTGGACGTCCGAAGCTTCTGAAGGCACTAAAATAAAGGCTGCAAATACATCGCCCGAGGTGTTGGTGCAGGCGATATCGGCATATCGCTTAACCATAAAAGGAACCCCATCATAACTCTGAACGAAGTTATGTTTGGACCGTACTGAATCGATCATGAGTTGTGTTAGTGCAGCTGCCCACCACTGAACCACATCCATTCGATTTACATCCTTTGCAAATCCGCATTCCACAAGAATATTGGGGAATCCGAGTTCCATGAGATTATCGCCGAATGCCTCGGGATAATAATCATCGGTATACTTGCCCACGGCTAGACTCTGATCCAAATTCTCCAATGAATTTACCAATTTACCCGCATTAGTCGCCGCCGCTGTCCACGCGTCATTGCGGTGTTTCAACGAGCTGGAAAAAGGCACGAGAATAGATCCCGCTGCAGATTTCACCCCTACTGAAAAAATAGAGCGCTGATCGTGCATATTAAAGCTCAGGTGAGGCTTAAACAAATCAATCTGATTGCGGAGAATTCGAGATTCCACCGCTTCAAGGGTATTGAAATCGCGATTTAAGTCAATTCCCTTTGCATTTTCTCGAGTGGCACGCTCTAAACCATCTGGATTTACCACAGGGATAACCAAAAAACTGAACCTGCTTTCGAGAATTAGAGCTTTTTCTTCAGGTAAATTTGAGAGTTCTTGAACCCATCGAAGCAACGTATGCGTACTGGAATACTCATCACCATGCATCTGGCTCCATGCCATCCACTTGCAACTACCCGAACCCCACTGATATGCAAAAAGCGGGCGACCCTCCTCAGACATGCCGAGAGCATTCACCCGCAATTTATTTGCTTGAACCAGATCTTCGAATTGTTCAAGGAACCACGCGTGGCTCATCCTTCTCGAAGTCCTCATTCTGTAAAATATATTAGTCCACTACTTCGACCAATTCAATGTCGAAAATTAGGGTTGCGTTGGGCGGAATTACACCGGGATAGCCCTGTGCACCATACCCCAAATATCCGGGAATAATTAGCGTAGCCGCGGTACCTTCTTCGAGCAGCATAATGCCCTCATCCCATCCTTTGATTACACGCCCCATGCCAATTGGAATTTCAATTGGGCCATATGGACGCTGAGGATTGTACATGTTATTCTCCTTGGCCACGGACTCCACAGAGGTATCAAAGATTTTACCCGATTCCAAACGCCCGGTATAGTTTACCTTCACTGTTTGACCACGAGTAGGTTTTGCTCCAGATCCTTTTTTAGAGATGGAATAATGAAGGCCAGACTCGGTGCTCACCGCATTGGGGTAATTTTCCTTAACCATGTTGGAAAACGCCTCTGCAGCAGCTTTCAATTCTTCTTTCTCGGCTGCTACAAGGGCTTCTTTGGCCGACTCAAAAACCTCGGCTGCTTCAAATTTCCGAGCTGCTTTACCTTCTCGGATAATAACTACGTGAAGCATGGTATCTCCTTGAGCAATTGCATCAACTACATCCTGCCCTTCCACAACATGTCCGAAAACCGTGTGCTTGTCGTCTAACCAAGGTGTTTCTTTGTGCGTAATAAAAAACTGGCTTCCATTAGTGGAGGGGCCACTGTTGGCCATGCTCAGAATTCCCGCACCGCTGTGGCGTAAAGAAGAGTCAAATTCATCGGGAAACGAGTAACCGGGACCACCTGTCCCATTACCTTGTGGATCGCCTCCTTGGATCATAAAATCTTGAATTACTCGGTGAAACACAAGCCCATCATAAAAAGGAACGCCGAGTTCCTTCGCCGAGTTTTCTATTTTACCCTCGGCCAGGCCCACAAAATTTGCCACGGTCATGGGTGTTTTCTCAAATTCCAATTGAAGAAGAATGTCGCCCTTGTTGGTTTCTATTTTGGCATACATTCCTTCGGGTAAGCCACTTGCGGCCGCTGTTGATACTTGCACGTTTTCTGCATCATTTTTAGTTCCACTCTGGCAGGCATATAATGCAATAACTCCCGAGAGCATGAACAGGGTTAATAAACTTTTCTTCATCATTTTCATTGTATTTACCATTGAATGAATTAGGGATTAATGGCTAATAATTCTACTTCGCATAGCAATGCAGACCTGGAGGGTATTTCCGCTCCCCTTCCATGTACTCCATAACCGAGGTGTGAAGGTACGACTAATCGCAATTTATCGCCAATATTCATGGATTTTACCGCTTCATGGAGTGCAGAAATTTGATCGTCGCGGTCTACGCGCATCTGCAATGTGTCTGTAATTACAAAACCCTCCGAGGCGCGATCAATTGGTGCACCCCGCCAAATAATAGAAACTACATTACCGGTGGCTGGTTTTATGGCGCCGAGCGAATCACGCATCCA
>Ga0181601_10002405_pt1 | contig 15988 bp, 9 predicted proteins | sample 041ome_8_FD_133020 | JGI IMG/M metagenome (GOLD analysis project Ga0181601, IMG submission 133020) | Coastal salt marsh microbial communities from the Groves Creek Marsh, Skidaway Island, Georgia - 041407BS metaG (megahit assembly) | ecosystem: Environmental > Aquatic > Marine > Intertidal zone...
AGAAGAAGAATAGAGTCCGACGGAGAGAGAGGAGAGAGAACAGCGTGCAACGAAATCTCTCTCGAGGAAAAAATGAGGCGAAAAAAACGCTCGAGAGAGAGACGAAAAAAAAAGAAATTTTGTGAGCACTAAGCACGACAAGAAGAATTATTACATATGACATAGTATTTTCTACGACGGACGCGTCGATCAAATCGTATTATAATACGACGCGTTTAAACGACCACGGAAGAAGCCGCCGCCGCGCACAAGGCGGCAGCCGCACCGCGAAGAGACCTACTACTCGAAGAGGAGGAGGACGCCTTTCGTAAGAACTTGGTCGCCGCCGAGGAAGCGTTTCTTCGAGAAGAGGAGAAGGAGGAGAAGGAGGTGGACGCCGGGACGGAGACGCCGCGCTTGGATCGGACGTTTTTCAAACTCGCTCCTCCTCTTCTTCTTCCTCCCGCGGCGGCGCCAGAAGAAGAAGAAGAAGATGCGACGATGCCACACTTATCGATGAACACGTCGTACGACGGCGCGCCGGATTGCGACCCGACCGATTCTAACGCTTTCACCACGGAGTAACCCTCGACGACTTGGCCGAAAACCGTGTGCTTCCCGTTCAAAAACGGCGTCGCCACGTGCACAAGAAAAACTGCGACCCGTTCGTGTTCGGACCGGCGTTCGCCATGGACAAAATCCCCGGACCGTTGTGCGGTAAATCAAAGTTCTCGTCCGGGAAATTTCGACCGTATATCGATTTCCCGCCCGTGCCGTTGTCGTTCGTAAAATCTCCTCCTTGGCACATGAAGTTTGGAATCACCCGGTGGAAACGACTTCCTTCGTAGCCGAATCCTTTCTCTCCGGTGCACAGTTGCTTGAAGTTTTCCGCCGTTTTCGGACACGCGTCTTCTTTCAGCTCGATCACGACGCGTCCGAGACGCTCGAACGTGCGGTCGTTGGACAGTTTCAAGTCGAAATACACCTTCGTGTTGTTCTGTCGTTTATGTGTGTTTACGTAAAAATGGAAACAGAGAGAGAGAGAGAGAGAGAAGAGCGCGTTTGATGTCGTCGTCGTGAGTGAGATGCGCGGATTGATGCGCGCCGCGCGAAAGAGAAAAGAGAAAAGTCACGACGTACCTCGTTCACGGGCAACGGAATCGTGTACGGCACGGACGATTTCGCGAGCGACACGACGTCTTCCACCGCTGGACCAGAACTACCCCCCGGGACGGATAGAACGCCTCCCATTATTATTGTTTACGTGTGCGTATTTGTTACGAAGAGCGCGGGTTTGCGAGCGCGTCGTGAAGAAAGTTCTGCCGCTGCGGGGAAAAAAATGTGTCGTCGATGCGATATTTTCATCACATCAACGCGCACAGACAGAGATACGCACAGAGAGAGAGAGAGAGAGAGAAAGATCGATAGATGTCGAAAGAAGAAGAAATCGAAGACGAAGACGCGTCGTCGAAGAAGAAGGTGCTGTTGCAAGAGGCGAAAGACGCGTTTTACGAGGAGAACAAAGACGCGTGCAAAGACGGACGATGTTCGAATCCGAGGTGTGGATTTAAAGGGTGCACGTGCGGAGAGAAGTGCTCGTGCAACAGACCGGAAGTTCTGGACGCGGTGACGTGCGATCCGTGCAAAGATGCCGCGAGGAAGAAGAAGATGACGATGGAAGAAGGAGAAGAAGGAGAATAAACGATTATTACGATGAACGACGGTGTTGACCAAGAACAACGACGAGGAGGAGAAGAAAAAAGCAGACCCCTTTCACTTCTCGTGAAGCGAAACAAAGACCGGTACGAGTTTGACGTCGACTGGGATTCGTCCACGGTCGAGGACGTGTTTACTGTGCTCAGTGAAAAGTCAAACGCGCTGAAACGAACGATGAAGCTCATCGTCGGCGGACAGACGATGACGGCGAGCGACGACGGGAAGAAGATATTTTCGGAGGTTGTCGCGAAGAAGATTAAAGGGGATAAGGTGACGTGCATGTTGCTCGACGGTTCGAATGCGACGACGACGACGATAACCAAAACGGTCTCTGCGGGCGCGGCGATGGCGAGTTCCATGGCGGAGAAGCGAAGAAGAGAGGCTATGGAGAAGATGATGGAAAGGAAGAGTAAAGTTACCGCGGAAAAGAGCTCGATACTAAGTGAAAAACGTTCGGGCGGTTTTGGCACCGTGTGGGAGAAAACGGGAATCTGTTCGTCGCAAAATTCAGGACTGGACGCGTTGCCGATCGCGGCTTTGGAAGCTTTGAACGCAGATGCGAAAATAAAAGTGTTTGACTTTAGTTCAAACGCAATCGCGCGCGTCCCGAGTGTAGTTTTTACGTTGCCGGCGCTGCGAAACATCACCCGAATATCGCTGTGCAACAACAACATCGAAAGCGCCGGGTTTGATTTCAAAATGCTCTTTGCAAACTTCAAGTTTCTGAAGTATTTAGATTTGAGCAACAACAATCTGAGTGGCGCGATTGAAATCACGTCCAACAGTTCCGCCGCGGAAGAAGAAGGAGAAGAAGAAAACGAAGAAGTCAACGAAGAAGTAAAAACGAGATCTCCGTTACAGCTAAAGATTTCGAACAATAAAATAACGTCCTTCTCTTCGAGTTTTTTCAAAGCTCTTCCTCCATTACAAAGCTTCGACGCGAGTGGAAACCAAATTTGCGATTCAATCGCGCACTACTTTGTCGGCAGCGAGACGACGCTGACGCACATCAATCTCGCCAACAACGCGCGAGTAAGCGCGATTCCAAACGAGTTTAGAAACATGAAGAGTTTACAATCGCTCATTTTAGACGGAAATAGAATAGATAAGAAAGGCATACCCGCCGTAGTCTTACGCGATTGCGAGCGGCTCTCGGAGCTGTCTCTGAAACAAAATCAAGTCACCATCGAAGAGTTGAGAGAATTGGACGGATGGGACGTGTACAACGAAAGACGAGTGTCTCGAGCGGACAAGATTCTCGACGCAAAGACAATGTTAGGAGACGCCTCCTTTCGCGAAGGCGCGGACACGGAGCGATACACGAGAGATTTTTAGAGTTTGTAGAAGATGAGTAATATAGTAGTTTACAAGAAAGTAATTCTAAAAGTGTGCTTGTCGTTTCTTAGCGAGCGGCGACGTTGGAGGTGGCCTCTTCGTCTTCTTCCTCTTCGAACATGTCCTCATCGTCTTCGTCCATGGAACCTTCAGACGACGACATTTGTTCGCCAGTCATCGAACCCATTTTTGCCGCGATCGCTTCTCGCGTCAATCGAACAATCTCTTCGTATAGCCCCTCTTTCTCTTTCGCGGCGAGTAAACTTTTCTCGCGACCTTGGCCCAACTGCTCGCCTTTGAAGGAATACCACGAGCCTTTCTTTTCGATGACGCCGGTAGCTTCCGCGACGTCAAAGACGCATCCTTCGCTAGAAATACCTCTGCCGAAAAGCATGTCAAACTCGGCTACTTTATACGGCGGCGCGACCTTGTTCTTGGCCACTTTCACTTTCACTCTCGTCCCGAGATCGTCCTCGCCCGCTTTACCTTTGATGACTTCTTTTCTGCGAATGTCCAAACGCACCGAGGAGTAATATTTCAACGCGTTACCACCCGTGGTAACTTCCGGGTTTCCATAAATCACACCAACCTTCGATCGAAGTTGGTTCAAAAACAAAATCGTCGTGTTCGCCTTCGCCGCGTTTACGTTAATCTTTCTCAACGCTTGCGACATTAACCTCGCGTGCGCGCCGACTTGGACCATACCAATTTCGCCTTCGATTTCCGATCTCGGCACCAACGCGGCGACGGAATCCACGCAAATCAAATCCACCGCGGCGGAACGAACCAACGTATCCACAACTTCCAACGCCATTTCTCCGGTTTCCGGCTGACACACGACTAAATCGTCCACGTTCAATCCCAACCTCTTCGCGTAGTCCGGATCGAACGCGTGCTCGGCGTCGATTAAAGCCACCGTCCCGCCCAACTTTTGCATCTCCGCCATCGCGTGCATGGCCAACGTCGTCTTCCCGGACGACTCCGGACCGTAAATTTCCACGATTCTACCTCTCGGTAACCCTCCCCCTAAGGCCATATCCAACGTCATCGCCCCGGACGGGAACGTCGCCACTTTCGCCTGCCCGGCGGAGCCTAACTTCATGATGGAACCTTTACCGAACGTCGAGTCGATTTCGCCGAGAACGCGCTCGAGCGCTTTTTTCTGTTTTGTTACATTATTTGTTTTCAAACGCGCGAGAGAGAGAGAAGATGAAGGTGAGCGAATGCTTTTCATCGCGAGTGTGACGTGACGTCCACGTCTATCGTCATCGCGCGCGAGCGAGAGAAGAAGAAGAAGAAGCGCAAAAGTTTGAAAAAAATATCTCTCCCGGGAAAAAAAAAGAGAAGAGAGATCGGATTTGAAATCTAACACAAACGCAAAAATGTCGTTGTACTCTGTACCTTCGCCTGCGCGTTCTCTGGATCTAAACCCATGGTTGGTTCGCGCTCGGGAAGCTGCCCTTTCGGCGCTTTCCTCGCGCCGAACGCGTACGTTCGCACTTGGTCGCCTCGAGCGGTGTTGATGTTGAAGCGATTGATCGATGGAGAACCGACGACGACGACGCGCGCGTTGTTCTTTGGCGTCGTCGTCGCGGCGCATACTAAATGAGAAGGCAACCCCGCGCGAGATAAAGCAGACATCGTTTTACGGGACGTTGTTGTTGTTGTTGACGCGATAAAAGGAGACGACGCGATGATGCGCTCGATGAGAAGAGCAGTGGTTGGAGAAGTGGTTGTCGTCGTCTTTACTAAGAACGACATGAAACTTTCAAAAAGTGAGGCGACGAGAGAGAAAAAAATTTTGAATTTTGGCGGTAAACTATGATGATGGACGTTATCACACGACTTAAGCTCACTGCGGATATTGTTTCCCGGGTTACTAAAATACGTTGGGAATGAAGCTCGCGTGAAATTACAAACGCGAGGGAGATTTGGCGGCAGCTACTCGTTTCCTATTTCAAGCTCTGCGAGCTCCTTTTTGAGCTCCTTTTTGGATTTGGAGCTGTAGGTTTTCCTTCTCCAACTGTAGTTTTTCATTCTCCAGCCGTTTTCTTTCATTCTCCAACTGTAGTTTTTCATTCTCCAGCCGTTTTCTTTCATTCTCCAACTGTAGTTTTTCATTCTCCAGCCGTATTCTTCCATTCTCCAACTGTAGGTTTTCATTCTCCACGTGCAGACGTTTGTTCTCTCGCTCATCGGCTTCGTCGTCGTCGTCGTCGTCGTCTGACCTTGCCCTCCTCCTCGTCGACGGCGTGATATCTTCGTTTCTTGTATCTACGCTCGTCATGCCCTGACCCGAGCTCGAGCTGTTTCGCCGTTGCGAACAAGACGCGAATACGTTTTCATCGATGTCTCTTTTCACTTGTTCTCTCGCGAGAAAGCAGCACTCGAGCGAATATTCCCTCTTGTTACCACACGCCTCACAACTCCAACCGGGAACTGTTCCGAGTTGCTCGTCAGACGCTCGTTTCCTCATGCGATCGTTTCGCACGGAGAGGTATTCCGAAAAGGAACCGTTCGGATATTCTTCCTTAAGTGGTTCGTAATATTGACGCAAAACTTTGATTGCGGCTCGTTCTTTCGTCGTGCACTTCGGAAAGTCTTGCCACCACTTGTGTACATTAGGAGGCTTAGTCGGGTCGTTGAGGTTGTCGTAAAATTGAAGCGCGGCGCGAGGCGCCTTGATTGCACTCGGCTTCAATTTTTCTATTCGCAAACCCGTCGCTGAACGGCATCTCGAAAGAGCGACATATACCTGGGCCTCCGCGAATGTGTTCGATGCATCAACTAAACACGAATCTAACGACATCCCTTGGGACTTGTGAATCGTAATTGCAAACGCCAACTTGATTGGAATTTGAAAGCGGATATTTTTCCCCAATCCAGCGGAATCGAAGGAAAATTCCATCGGAAATATTGGAACGGCTTCCTGAAAACCTCTGAACAAAACGTACGGGATTTTTTTTTGCTTTGTCCGTACCCATTCTCTCTGATTTTTCAGCAAATCGAGATCTCGCTGGTTGGTGTCTTCTTGTTTTTCGAGCTTCTCGATGTGCGAATTCATCGCCACCTCGTCGGGAAGATCGAATTTTATAATCGTACCTCGGGAGCCATTTGCTAGCCGTCGTTCCTCACTTTCGCTACCGTTAGTTTCTAGCACAGACGTGTTGATCAACATCATCACTTCGCATCCGACTTTAAGCGTGACTTTCTCCTCTGCTCGCATCTGTCCTTTCAAAAATCGCCAGTTGTCTTTCAAACTTTCACAATATGATTCGTATCGATTGTGGGTTTCATCAACACATGGCAGTACGCTATCAACTGCTTCATAAATAAACTCCTCGGTCTGAAATTCCGCCAATTTCTTTTTGTTGAACTCGTTTGCTTCCTTATTCGTGCATGTGAGTTTCATCTCAAAATGTTGATCATCATCATCGGTTCCAGTTCCTTGCGACGCCACGTACTTTATAATCTCTCTCCCAGCATCTTGCTCTCCTCTTCGCACGCGCGACAACAAATTTGCAAACGTCTCATCTTCCTGTCGAAACACAGTCTTGAGCTCGCAAAACGTAAAGTTTAACATGTCCCAAGTGAACGATTGAAAACATAACCCTCGGTCAAGCATCAGTGCTGGACATACCGCCTTCAGATTTAAGTTTCGACTCTTCAACTGTTCGATCGGCTGGAGTTGAAGAAAGTCGCCGAATACCACCACTTGCATCCCACCAAACGGCTGCGTCGGGTTCTCTCGAACGATCCCGAAATGTTCGCTCAATCGATCGAACATCTCTCCACTCAGCATCGAAATCTCGTCGATGAATAAGACGTCGTATTTCATAATCGCTTCTCTCTGCACATCTTTTAAGCCTCTCCCAAGAAAGTGTATGTTTTTTACGACTCCACACCCTGCTATCGAATGTATGGTCACGCCATCGATCGCTTCACTGGCAATGCCCGTCGTCGCGGTCACCGCGACCGTTTTATCCATCTCCTCCCGTAACTTTTTCACCGCGGTTTTCAAAAGCACCGACTTTCCCGTCCCCCCGGGTCCATACACGTAGCAGTTTTCACCACTTAAAATCTTTTCCAACGCAAACGCTTGATCTTCCGAAAGAGACGTCTCTTCCGGCAAAGGTTCATCCAGCAAAGACAAATGGATGAACCGCTCGGAGAGCGTCGCGACCGTTTCGTTCGCCATCATTCTTCCTCTTCTTCTTCTTGTTATTAAAGTCCTCGCGCGTTTTGCGTGCGGCGTTCTTCTTTATCAAGAGAAATTATTTGGCGAAAGCGCGCGCGTGTGTTTCACTCTCTTTTTTCAAATTTTTTGTGAGCACTTTTTGAAACCTTGCTCACATTCGCAAGAAGTGGCCGCGCCGACGGAAATAATAGGATGTGAATATTATATCGATAGCGAACGAAATACATACAACAGCAACATGTAGTGGGTGGATTTAAATTCGAAAACAAAGATGTAGCTCGTGCCTTCCTTCTCTCTCTCTCTCTCTAAATTCTTATATCTTTTTGCCCGCGCGAATCTGACTCTCTTCTTTCACCTTCTCCACTTCTTTCTTGTCTAAAAAAAAATAGCATTACGGTTTGTAATACGTCGTGTTGACAAACGGCATCTTCTTCACGACGGCTTTCGTCTTTTTACCTCTGGTTTCGACTTGCACTTCAGTGCCCGCCTTGGCCAACGCTTTGGGGACGTAGCCCATGGCGATGTTCTTACCCAACACCGGGGAAAAGCCGCCGCTGGAAATCTCGCCCACTTCGTTGCCGTCCATGTCTAAGATTTTGGAGTGTTGTCTCGCCGGCGCGCCTTTCTCCAAGAACTCAAAGCCAACTCTTCTTTGCGGGACACCCTCTTCGATTTGTTTGCGAATCCTTTCGCCACCCGGGAAGGAGAACGTGTCTCTTCTCGCTTTACCGATGGTCCACGTCAAACCGGCTTCCGGCGGCGTCGTCTCTTCGCTCAAATCGTTGCCGTACAAGCACAAACCAGCTTCCAAACGCAAGGAATCTCTGGCGCCCAAACCGCACAAACGGACGTTCTCGTCTGCGACCAAGTCCTCGACTAACTTCAACGTCCCCGGGACCGGGACGGAGATTTCAAAACCGTCCTCGCCGGTGTAACCGGTTCTCGTCACCCAGCACGGTTGTCCGGACACCGTCATCTCTTTGAACATGCCAAAGTATAACTTGCTCAAATCCGCGTCGGTCAACTTTTGCAACGTCTCCATTGCCTTCGGTCCTTGCAACGCGAACAAACTTCTGTCCGAGTGCTCGATGAATTTGCAATCGCCATCGAACTTAGCCAAGTGTTTGTTGATGTGCGCTTTATCTTTGTCCGCGCAACCGGCGTTCAAGACGACGTAAATCCACTCGTCGTTCACCTTCGTGACGACGGTATCGTCGATGATCCCACCTTCATCGTTGGTGACCACAGACAAGGTTCCGGTGCCGTCGGCTAAACCTTTCACGTCCGCGACGGTGATGGATTCCACAAACTTCACCGCGTCCTTCCCTTTAAAAGACGACCCGAGCATGTGGGACACGTCAAACAAACTCGCTTTCGTTCGGCAATGTTGCGTCGCTTCCATGATGGAATCCTTGTATTGAATCGGCATCGAAAAACCAGCGAACTCAACCATCTTTCCCCCGTGTTTCACGTGGAAATCGTACAGCGCGGTCTTTTTCAAGTTGCTGTCGTCCGCGTAGTGTCTCTTGGAAACGACGTTGGATTGATTAGTCGTTCCAATCACCAAACCGACACCCGCAAAGGAAGAAGGTCTCGTCTCCGAAACTCTCGCCAGAGACGAGTGCGCCGCGAAGAGGCGCTTAGAGGCTTGTCTCATCGCCATCGTGAGAAGAAGCGTTTTGATTGTTTGCGCGGTGTTCGTGTGTTTTACGACGGACGAGCGCGCGTTCAAATTTATCTGATGTGACGATGCGTTTCAGCTCTCGAGATATATCCAAAACGAGAGAGCAAAAGCGCTTCAGGAGAGTGACACGTGAGAGACGGTTTGTACTTTTTTTCGAGTTAAATTTATGCACTAGGGTGCGTACTCTCAGAGTGCGTAACTGAGTACAAAAATAGAGACTGTGGTAGGTCCGTTTTGGTAGTTCGGAGAACAAAAAAAAAAGTACGAGACCCTAAACGTATAACTTGAGTTGGAGTAACGACCTTTCACGAACGTCACTAGTGAGAAAAATTATGAATCGCGGCGGAAACGACGTCGAAGACGACGACGACAACGACGAAACGAAAGAGAAGAAATTCTCTTCCACCCCGTGCGTGTACGTGAACGGAAAACGACACGCGCTGAGAGATGGCATCGGGGAGACGACGTTGTTGGAGTTTTTGCGAGGTTTGTTTCACGTTTCAATTTTTGTTTCGTTTGTTCGTTGAAACGACGCGCTTTCTGAGAGTGAAACGTTTCCTCCACTCACCGCGTCTTTTCTCTTCTCTTTTTCTTCTCGCACGCGTGCACGTATAAAAAACAGGATTACGACTGACGGGAACGAAACTCGGGTGCGGCGAAGGCGGGTGCGGCGCGTGCACCGTCGTCGCGTCCTCGGTTCGTTACGATAAAATTGCGGACGAGTTTACGTACTCGCACAAAGCGGTGAACGCGTGTTTAGCGCCGGTGTACGCGTTCGAGGGATTCCACGTGATTACCGTGGAAGGTCTCGGGAATTTGAGAGATGGCATGCATCCCGTGCAGATGGCGATCGCGTCCGCGCACGGTTCGCAGTGTGGTTTTTGTACGCCTGGTTTTGTCATGTCGATGTACGCGTTGTTGTTAAACGCGCGGAGTAGTAAGAGTAGTAATAGCGGTAGTAGTGGCGGCGAGAAGGAGAATAAGGAAGAGAGGAAATTATCCGCGCACGACATCGAGGAGGCACTATCTGGGAATTTGTGCAGATGTACCGGGTACAGGCCAATTTTGAAAGGGTTCGTGGACGCGTTCGTGGAGAATAAAGTGTATTCGCAAGAGACCATCGACGGGGACATTTCAAACGCGTTCAAGAAAGCCGCAAAGGTTTCAGATGGGACGGTACCTATTTGCGCGAGCACGGGACAACCGTGCACTAACGGATGTGGTGTTGATGTGAAGTCTGAACAGGAGAACAGTGGTGAAAACATTAGCGCAGACAACGGCGCAGAGAATGCAATTAAAGAACCATTGTTTCCTGTTGAATTAAAGCGACGCGCGAAAGAAGAAGCCGGCGGACAGGTTCTTTCGCTCGCGTTTCAAGGCGGAGACGCGATAACGGATCCAGTGCACAACGACGGCGTGAAATGGCATCGACCGACGAGTTTAAAAGAGCTTCTGGATTTGAGAGACGCGTATCCCGGAAATGAATCAAAGATTGTCTGCGGAAATACGGAAATTGGCGTTGAAATCAAGTTCAAAAAAGCGCTTTATCCGAGACGCATTCACGTTGCCGGGAAAACGATTCAAGAACTCGACAGAATTAGCTTGAATTTCGATAATGGCGAAGCTGTGTTTGGAGCGGCTATTTCGCTCTCTGATTTAGAGCACGCGTGTAGCAGCGAAGATGCTTCTCGAGTGGAAAGGTTCAGAGCTATTGCCAAACAGTTGAAATGGTTCGCCGGGAGGCAAATTCGAAACGTCTCTACGCTTGGCGGGAACATCGTCACCGGCTCGCCGATTTCGGATTTGAACCCAATATGGTTGGCGTTAGACGCCATGTTTGTCGTCACGTCCAAAAAAGGCGGAGACCGATACGTCAAAGCGAGAGATTTTTTCTTGGCGTATAGAAAAGTCGATTTGAGGCCTGATGAAATCTTGAAACAAGTCGAATTGAAGGCGTTTGACGAGGCCGACTACACCACTGGAATTGCCGCGACGACAACCAAAGAGTATTTTCACGAATACAAACAATCGCACAGGCGCGAAGACGATATCGCTATCGTCACGTGCGGAGCTCGTGCACTTTTCGACACGAGTACCGGTGAATGTTTGGATTTTTCTCTCGGTTTCGGAGGCCTGAGTTTCAAAACGATTTTCTGTTCTCAGACGGCGGGCGGCATGGTCGGGAAACACATGACGAAAGAAACGCTGGATTTTCTCATGAACGCAGTCGAGAAAGAATGTTTTGTGGACGAAAGCGCACCCGGAGGAATGTCGCAATATCGAACAACGCTCGCGAAATCCTTCGCGTTTAAATTTTTCCTACATTGCGTGAGCGATTTGAGGACTGTCGTGAGCACTTCCTCGTTGTTATACGATCTTCAACAAAATGAACTTTCCTCGCTCGGACGAAACGAGCGACAATCGGTGGTGTCCGGCGCACAATATTTTACGAAAAAACCAAACGGCGAAATCGTCGGACAGCCTTTGGCGCACAAATCCGCGCACATACAGGCAACTGGTGAAGCTATATACTGCGACGACGCCGCAAAACCTGAGGGTTGCGTTCACGCCGCTTTGGTTTTATCTACGATTGCGCACGGAAAGATTCTCTCCGTTGATAGCTCCAGCGCCGTGGAAAGTATTCCAGGTGTACTCGGGTACTTTTCCGCTAAAGATATTCCTAAAAATGGGACCAATAGCATCGGTCCGATTGCACACGACGAGGAAATTTTCGCTACGGAATACGTTACGTGCGTTGGTCAAGTCATCGGTGTCGTCGTCGCGGAAACGAGAGCGATAGCGCTGAAAGCCGCGGACGCGGTGAAAATCGAATACGAGGTACTCGAACCGATTTTGTCCATCGAGGACGCTATCGCGAAGAAATCCTATTACACCGACGAAATGATTGGCATGAAAGGATTTCTCGGGCACATTTTGCAATCTGGAAATGTCGACGACTTTTTTACAAACGAGAACGAAAAGAGCTCTAATGGCATTCAAATAATCTCTGGATCCACGCGAGTCGGCGGTCAAGAACACTTTTACCTCGAACCGAACGCGTGCGTGGTGGAAGTTACCGACAACGACGAAGTGATCACGATTTCATCGACGCAGTGCCCGATGAAGCATCAAGCGTACATCGCGGATTGCTTAGGTTTCTCTCGAAATAAAGTCACGTGTAAAGCAAAACGTCTAGGTGGCGGTTTCGGAGGGAAAGAGTCGCGATCGGGATTCATGAACGTCGCCATTGCTGTACCGGCGTACTGCTTGCGCAAACCCGTGTCCTTAGTTTTAGACCGCGACGTGGATATGCAAATTACTGGCCATCGACACAGTTTTCGAGGCGACTGGAAGGTGGCTTTTGATGTGAAAAGTCAGAAGATACTCGCGCTTGATGTGAAGATTTATAACAACGCCGGTAATTCGCTCGATTTGAGTTCATCCGTGCTCGACAGGGCACTCTTCCACGTAGATTCCGCGTATAACATTCCAAATTTGCGTGCTGAAGGGTACTGTTGCAAAACAAATTTACCTTCAAACACTGCGTTTCGAGGATTTGGGGGTCCGCAAGGTATCATGATTGGTGAATCCGTCTTGGACGACGTCGCGCGTCATTTAAATATCGCTCCTGATATATTTAGAGAAAATCATTTGTATCACGAAGGCGATATCACGCATTTCGGACAGAAGCTCATTGATTGCCAGGTTCGGAGTTGCTGGGAAGAGTTGAAGCGTAAGTGCGAAGCGTCTTTTGCGGATCGAAGGAAAGCGGTGGAAGCGTTTAATCAGACGAGTAAATACAAAAAAAGAGGCTTCGCCGCGACGCCGGCCAAGTTTGGCATCGCATTTACAGCTTTATTTTTGAATCAAGCTGGTGCGCTCGTGAATGTCTATTTAGATGGCACCGTGGGTGTGTCCATTGGTGGTGTCGAAATGGGTCAAGGATTGTTTACAAAAGTGGCTCAAATCGCCGCGAAAAACTTGGGCGTTCGTTTCGAAGACGTCCACGTCCTCGAGACGAGCACGGAAAAAGTACCGAACGCGTCCCCGACAGCTGCCTCGGCGAGTTCGGATATGTACGGCGACGCGACACAAGACGCGTGTTTACAAATTATGGAACGCCTGAAGCCAGTTCGAGAGAAGATGGGTAAAGACGCAACGTTTAAAGAAGTCGTCAACTCGGCTTATTTCCAACGCATCGATCTTTCCGCTCACGGTTGGCACGTCACGAAAAATCTAAACTGGGACTGGTCCGTAGGCAAAGGTGAACCGTTCAATTACTACACGTACGGAGCTGCTTGCTCAGAAGTCGAAGTTGATTGCTTAACTGGCGACGTGAACGTTTTACGCACTGATCTTGTCATGGATGTCGGCGACTCAATCAACCCGGCGTTGGATATCGGTCAAGTCGAAGGCGGGTTTGCGCAAGGTTTAGGCTGGATTTTATTGGAAGAGTTGAAATACGGTGATTCGAAAAACGGTCACAGGTGGATTAAAGATGGCGTGAATTTTACGAGAGGACCCGGGACGTACAAAATTCCAACTGCGAACGACGTTCCGGAGGAATTCAACGTTACTTTACTGCACGATTCGAAGAATCCGAGAGCGGTGCAAAGTTCCAAAGCCGTCGGCGAACCACCATTTTTACTTGGAAACTCGGTATATTTCGCGGTGAAAGACGCGATCTATTACGCGAGACAAGAAGACGAATGTGAGAATGAAAAAGAAAAAGTGTTCAGTTTAGATTTACCGTGTACACCAGAGCGCGTGCGCATCGCGTGTGGCAATTCGTTTGCATTCGGTAGTCGCGATTACAAGACGCGCATTACGATTTAGTAGCACTGTAAGTGTTTGTACATATATTATGTATCAGTTATATCCGCATCTTTGTGTCGCGCTGATTATCACGTGTATGATAATAGTATACAAGTCTCTTTTTTACAACTCAAACAGCAAACTACACTTTTCAAAGTTCCATTTTAAAGCATCGACGACTCCAACGGGCTCGTCAGGCAAAGCAACTTTTCACACTCCACCATGATTTCCTTCGCCGTCGGCCTCGACTCTGGATCTTTCGCCAACATCGACTTCAACAAAGCCTTCATCTCGTCGCTGCAAGAAAACTCGTTCAAACCGAAATCTTCGAAGTTCTCATTCACTGACCGTCCATCTCTCAACGCTCGATACTTGTCGCCGTTCATCGGTAACGCTTCCCCTAACATCAACTCTAACGCCGTCGCACCTAGACTCCAAACGTCTGACTTTGCTAGGTTTGAAAAGTCGTCGTTTAACACTTCGTTGGCTAAGTATCGCTGATCGCCATCTATTTCTGAAGCACCACCGATGAGCTTTCTCCGCTTCTCGCTGCAAGTCGACGTCGCGCGTCCCCAATCCCCTAGCTTGTATATCTTCTTCTCCGATTCAAAAATATTATCCGGTTTCACATCCATGTGCGCGATGCGTTCCTCCGAGTCGTGCGCGGCAGATAACGCGCTAGCTACATCGCGAACGACTAACAAAACTTCGCCCTCGTTCTTCGTGAATTTAGCGTTCGGTCCAAACTTTACGGCGCCGCGCTCGCAAAGCTCCATCTGAATGTACAAATGGTCGTACTCCATCCACGAGGTGTAATATCGAACAATGTTTGGTGAATTCAATGAAGATAACGCCGCCATCGCGTGAACTTCTCTCAGCGCGTCATTCTTCTCGGATTCACCGTATAACTTCTTTTCCGTGCGTTTGATCGCGTACATTTTCCCGTCCAATCGATGGACGACTCTGGAAACCTTCCCGAAGCCGCCCTTGGCGATCAATCCTAAATCTGCAAACTCCGAACGAAAGCGAAGCATTTGCGCGTTTTCTTTACCCGTCTCTCTATTGCTATTGTTACCGATATGTGCCATTCGCCTGCTGTGCCCTGGTAACTCTTTCGCTTGTTCTTCGTCTCGTAAAAACGCGTTTCGCGATATCGGCGGCGATTGGAGCAACTTTTCCTTCTTCGTCGCGTTCGAGCCACCAACTTGCTGTTGTTGTCTGTTGGGAATTGGTGGGACTTCGAACATGCTGTTGTGTGCGTTCGCGCTATTTCTATTTCCGCCACCGCCGCCGCCGCAGCCTTGCGAGTACTGCAAACACGTTTGTGGAAGACTTCCGGCTCTGCTAATCGTAAACGGCTGCGAAGACTCTCTCGGCGTCAACTGCATCTGTTGCGAGGATAACTGCTGGAATCGCAAACCAGGAGGACCAGAACTTCCTCCACCTCCATTGATGACGTCCATGGCGCCACGACTCGAATCATAATTACCGCCGCTCAACATCTGTTGACTCACATTCGGTGAATCAACGAGGCATCCCAACCTTGCTCTCTTGTGTCGCATCGGGCTCAAAGGCACCGGCGACCTCATGCCAAACTGTTTCCCGTTTGTCGTGTTTTGCACAATCGAGCTAAAATACCCCTTACCATTCACACCATTTTCCTTCCCATCGCAACTATCGAACGACTGCAGACCTTGCTGAGATTCGTTGCCCCCTCCTCCCGCGTTATTCTTGGTGTTCGCGTACGCGATGTTCCCGACCAACTCAAACTGTTGGTCCGCCGGCGTGCAATAATCCGCCACGTCGAAACCATCTTGCGAATACGGCAACGGCGGTGGCTGCTGCGACGGTGCAAATCGAGGCTGGTATCTGTGAATCGATGGTTTTTGCGATGGTCCTAATCCTCCTCCTTGTTGCTGAGAGACTTCGTTGTTGTTGTTGTTGTTGTTATCGTTATTCGCCTTCAAAAGCTGTTGTCCTTGGTCTTCTTTACTGCTCTCGTTTATGCCCGTTTTCGAAAGTTGACGAGATAACCCGGTCGTCGGCGTTTCTAAAACCGCGCGCGATTTCAGCTTCAACATGTTTCTTTTTTCACTACTCGCGTTTGTTGTCCCCGGATCCGCTTTTGTGTCTCGTCCGTTCGCGATGAAAGACGTACGACGCGCGAGAGTGCGATTAGGAACTTTTATGCCCGTTTGGTGCTCTTTTCCCCTCTCTCTGGAAAAAAGAAATTTTGAAAATTCGATGCAAAAGAAACACAC
>Ga0181601_10002407_pt1 | contig 15975 bp, 16 predicted proteins | sample 041ome_8_FD_133020 | JGI IMG/M metagenome (GOLD analysis project Ga0181601, IMG submission 133020) | Coastal salt marsh microbial communities from the Groves Creek Marsh, Skidaway Island, Georgia - 041407BS metaG (megahit assembly) | ecosystem: Environmental > Aquatic > Marine > Intertidal zone...
CTTGTTGATACTGTAATGGTTTTATATTATCATTAGAATAATTATAGTCATTATCGCTTTCACTTTCAGAATCACTTTCAGAATCGCTTTCACTTTCAGAATCACTTACTCTTTTTAAATTACATCTTGATATTTTGTTTATATTATCTATTTCATCATTATTTAATATTTCGTATTTTTCAATTTTCTTTATTTTTTTTAAATAATACTCTATTTTTTCAATTAATTCAATATCATAAAATTCTTCTCCTCCTACAACGCCAAATTTATTAGAACAAATTCTATTATATTTTTTTGTAAGTTTTTTTAATTTTTTATCAAAACTGTTTCTTTTTCCATTATAATAAATTCTATGTAAATGACTAAAATATCCTGGAATATACTCTCCTGTTTTATAGGTTGATTCTCTTTCAATAAAGTTATCGGTTATACCTATCTTTACAACTTTATTATAGTCTGTAATAAGATATAATACTCTTATATATAAATAAAATATTTCCATTTTAATATATAAAAATTGATATATATTAATATTATCATTTTTTAATTTAAATATAAAAAAAGTACATGTCTATGACATATAATAATTTATAAAATCCTTTTTATAATTTTAAAAAAATAATAGATATGTACTATTTTTATTCATTATAATTTAAAAATATGAGATTGTACCATATAACTTAAACCCATTATAATGATTATATAAATCTTCTTTTATCTTAGCTCTATTACTATTATAATTTTTAATAGGAAATTGTCCTAATTTAGCATCTATTTTTATATTTTGTTTTTCAGTATAATAAAGATTAGTATAATGTAATTCAATATCCCATACATCATTATCCCATCCTTGATCTATACAAGAACACGTTTCAATTTGTAATAATGGTTCATCTCTTTTATCTAATAATTTAGTAAATGTTGCCATGCCTATTATTTTATTATCATTAGATTTATTAGATAAAAACCATAATATATCACCTTCATTTATTGTCAAAGCTTTATTTTTAATAATATTATTTCTTCCTGATTTTAATCCCCAAAAAGGGTATTTGCTATTTTTAAAGTTTTTCCCATCAGCAACATTTATTATCCAATGTTCTTGCTTCATTTTTATATTTTATTTTATATTATTTAGAATTTTATATTCATTTTTTTATTTTAAACTATTTTAAAAAAATATTATATTTACTTTTAAAATTAAAAAAATGATTTTTATTAATTTTATTTTTTTTTATAAAATGACTGAAATCAATGAAGATTTTCACGACGCCGAGGAGTATATTTCAGATGATAAAATAGTTAATTTTGATATTACTAAAAATATTATACACGGTATTGATACAAATAAATATTTGCTTAAATTTTCTGTAAAAGAATTTGTTACAGAATCTGTACCTTGGGATTATAATCGTAATATAGATGATAAAAAAGTCAATGAACTTAGAGAACAAGTTAAAGTATTTGATAATAAAACAAGTCCAGTGTGGACTGTGAGTATTATTTTTGATAAATATACTCATAAAAAAAAAGATGAGCCTCAAAAATATCTTAAAATATTAGACGGACAGCATAGGTGGAAAGTATTGGATATAATGATTCGTAATAGCGAAATTGATGAAAATAAAGAAATCTATGCCATGTGTTATTGTATCGATTATTGTGAAGGGAAAAATAGGAACATAGCAACAGAATTATTTAAGAAAATTAATAACAATACACCATTGTGTCTTGAAGATATTCCAGATACTCGTATTCAAGAAATTGTTGATAGAATTATTGCTGATGAAGTATTAAATCCTAAAAAAGAAGGTATTAAAGTTGGAAATTATCAAAGTACAGCACACGAACCAGCTATTCATAAAAAAGAGTTATTTAATATATTAAATACACATTCTAAAAATTTCAGCCATCTAAGTATCGATGAAGTAATCGTTAACATTAGATTAATTAGAAATAAGATAATGATGGCGGGTTATGAAAAAATATACCATAAAAGTGAAAAACATCTAAACTATTTTCAAAAAGCTAAAAGTACTGATTTCTGGCTTGGATTAAAATCATCTAAACCAAAAAAAAATACTTGTGGATATAGTCCCGAACAATGGGTACTATTTATCAGTAATCCTCACGAGTTTGATAGAGTATAAACAAAATCCTTTAAAAATATATATAGATATGTAATACTTTTTTATATTATGTAAATTTTTATTTTATAAAATAATTTTAATAATTACAATTTACTTCATTGTGTCCTTTTTTTCCACATATATCACAAGGTTTATTATTATAGTATTTTTGGTTATTTGATTTGTATCCCGATTTATATTTATTTTTACAATAAAAGTTTTCATGAAATTTTGCACCTTTTTCTGTTTCAAATTCTTTATTACAATAATTACAACACCAAACTTCTTGATATTCCGTATCTGTATCAGAATCAGTTGTGTCATTATCTATTAAATTTCCATTAACATCTGTTTTAGCATAGCAATCTTTGACAAAATGACTATTTCTTCCACATCTAGTACATAAATTTTTAGAATGCCACAATTCTTTTTGTAACTGAAATAAAGATACTTCATCTAATTCTATTGATGAATATGTACCACCTCTTACATTTTCTATACCATATTTTGACATATATTCTTTAACATATTTATCTTCATCAAATTGAGATGTACTTTTAATTTGTTTAATAATTGATATTGGTTTATATTTTTTAGTCCATGAAGAACCATTACCATTTAAATGTTGTTCGTATCTATTTTCTACATTTAGTGTTTTGCCAATATAGTATTTATTATTTTTTAATTTTAATATATATATGAATTCCATTGTTATAAATATATAAAAAATTTTTTATATATTTATTTTTTTATTGTTTATTAATAATCTACTAAAAATAGATAAATAAGTTTTCATTTAAAAGTTTTAATTATTATAAATATATATATGAAAACAATAAAAATATTTATTTGGGCAGTTCATTATGATGAATTTTTATTTATTGTTAATCTTTTACATAAGTTATGTAAAGAAAAATATCAATTTGTTATAACTAATAATAGCGAAGATGCTGATGTGTATTTTACAAATCATTGGAAATCGAATCATAAAAATATTGATATTAATAAGAAAATTATATATTGGAGTGGTGAATCTTATCCAAATAAAATAATTATGAATAATTTACCTTATTTAGAATTAAATTCTTTTATATCTAACTCTAATACATCATTTCATTTCCCTTATATAGTAGTTTCTAAATATTGGAATAAAGATATAAGAATGTTTAATAATGAAAAAACTAAATTTTTAGCATTCTGTGTTAGTAATAAAAATTATTACGCTAATTGTGAAAATAGAGTTAATATTTTTAACAAATTTTGTGAAGCATTTCCAGATGAAAAAATAGAAGCATTAGGTTCAGTATATGGTAATTATAAAGAAAAACACAGAAGAATAGAAGGCAATCATTTAACCATTAATACAATTGAAGAATATTCTAAATTTAAATTTATATTAGCAATTGAAAATAATATTAAAGAAGGATATGTTACTGAAAAAATTATGAATGCTTTTGCTTCAGGTTCTGTACCAATATATCAAGGTTGTAGTAAAACTGTAGCAAAACAATTTAACAAAAATTGTTATATAGATATTAACGATTTTGAATCTGTAGATGAATGTATAAAATATGTAAAAAATATTACAGATGAAAAATATAAAGAAATGGTATCAAGCTATATTTATAATAAAGACGAGCCAGATGTTTTAAATATTATTGATGAAAATGGTAATTATAATTTTGAAAAAAGTAAATATTGGACTGAATTAAAAAATAATATATGTAATTTATTAAACTAATTATAATTATTTAGAAAAATGTTCTAAAAAAATGCGTTTTGAGAAAAAAATGATTTTAATTAAAGAATATAATAATTGCCCTGAAAGATGGGATTGTAACTCTTTTTAGAGGTAAAAAGACTATCAGTATTTTTAAACAAAAAGGGTAAAAGTATAATATTAACAGAAGACAATCTGTCAAGAATCTTTTATAAGAGGAATCGCTGTTCTATTATATTTCCTTAGTAGTTTAATTATGCTGTAGTTTTTTTATTTAAAGTATATAACTAGACTAAAAATGTTCTAAAAAAATGCGTTTTGGGAAAAAAATGACAGGTTTTTTGACTATAAATCCAATACGTCGCGCCAGAAAGCTACCTCGTACAACTAAAAGCAGAGAAAGTTTCAAGTACTTCTATTGTTTTATCAAAAGAAAGATATATCTTTATCCTTGTTTGTGATGGATTCGAAGAACCTTTTCACAAATACTGATATTATTTCATTTGTGTGGAAAAATACTAAAGCAGATGATATGAAAAAAAATAGTTTAATATCAAAAGAGTTTTATAACTTATATAAGCAAATGACAAATATAGATTTTCTATTTATAAAATATAATGACTGTGGAAATTTATCTTTATTTATAAAAAAAACAACAGATGAAATATGTAAAAAATACAAATATGCGTATCCAAAATTTCTACAATTTATGGTAGAATATATTGATAAAAAAAAAGATGAAAATATAAATGACAAAACAATATATTTGATTTATTATTGGATAGTACTAATTTTACATGCTATAAATAGAAACTATGAAGAGTTATTTATTCAAATTGGAAAAATAGATTATACAAATATATTAGACACTAATACATTTCTATTCTTTCTAGAAATTTTAAACGAAAAAAGAAGGACTATTTATGGAAAAATATATAGTAAAAAAACTTTAGATTTTATAAATTGTATTTCAATAACACATCTTATATTATTTTCAAAAAATTGCTTTAAAGATGATAGAGGATTTTGTTTAACATTGGAAAGAAAAAAGAAGGAGTTAGTTGAAAAATATAAAAATTTTAAACCATTGCGTCGTTCTTGGATTTATCCCAAATATTTATGTTTGGGAATAGTCGAAATGATAGAAAAATAGAAAAAAACTTTTATTTGAATAGGAATGATTAATATGATTGAAAAATAAAAATATATATTTTAAATATCATACAATATATCTTTTTTATTATTTTTACAATTTTTTACAATATTATATAAACTCGTAAATATTATTACATAAAATAAAATTATAAAATAATGTAAATTATCCATTATAATAATATAATAATATAATGTATTTTTATATAAATATTATATGATATTAATATCATATGAATGAGTTATCGTGTTGTATAATACCAATTTTTGACAATTATTATATTATAATTAGTTGTATTATTACAATTATTCAACAATTTTTATTTTTTATTATTGCGGCATATTTTAAATTTGATAAAGTTACAGATTTTGCTGGTACGACAAATTTTTTTGTTATTAGTATGACCACTTTATTTTTGGGTGCTTCTTTTAATATAAGACAAATATTAATTACATTAGCGTGTTGTATATGGAGTATTCGTTTAACTGGATATCTTCTAATGCGTATTCTCAAAACAAAAAAAGATGAAAGATTTGATAATTTAAATCGTGGATTTACATTAGAATTTGCTTTATTTTGGATTATTCAAGCATTATGGGTGATTATAGTTTCTTCTCCAATTATATTAGTTAATTCGGAATGTTGTATAAATTTAGAATTAAATAGTCAAGATGTGATTGGAATATTATTTTGGTTAATTGGTTTTATAATTGAAAGTGTATCTGATAATCAAAAATTTAATTTTAAAAATAATGAAAATAATTTAAATAAATTTTGTAATACTGGTTTATGGAGTATATCAAGACATCCCAATTATTTTGGTGAAATAATATTATGGTGGGGTATTTTTATATCATCTTCCAGAATATTTACCCCAATCATGTATATATCTATATTAAGTCCATTAACAATTACTATATTATTATTATTTGTATCAGGTATTAATCTTTTAGAGAATTCAAGTAATAATAAATATGGAAACTTAAATGAATATAAAGAATATAAAAAAAATGTTAGTATTTTAATTCCCTTTCCACCATCAATATATTCTAAATTACCATTAATTCTTAAAAAAACAGTATTTTTAGATTTTCCTATATATAATAAGTCTTCATTAAATATTTAAAAATATCATCTAAACGAATATATATTTTATGTTCTAAATTTAGATATTAATCTACTTGCTAATACAATATAATCAAAAGGGACCTCTTTATTTAATTTATTGACACCTTCAACTGACATATATAATGTTCTAGCATATGAAACAGCAGTACATGAACCTTCATTTGTTTGTTCTGGTTTTCTTTTTATGAATTCTAAATTTGATATTAGTTTAATTAAATTTTTTGTTCCAGCATCTGCTGATTGTTTCCAAGGATCGATTATATAAATTTTATTATTATTTTTAAATATTGTTCTAGCATGTCTATCATATGCTATATTAGCAATAATATAATCTGAATTTATGAAATTTTTTAATTGTTGTGATAATGTTTTAGTGGAACGAAGATTAATATATCGCGGATATAATACTTTAAATTTATTTGATTTCTTTTGTATATAATAATTTGCTTTTTCAATTGTTTTTGTTGAAATAGCACATTTACTAAATATAATTTGTTTATGTTCATTTAAAATCGGATTTTGTAATGGATTTCCTTTTATTAAATCAGTTACCCATACTGATTCATTATAAGGTATATCAATTCCAATAATACCGTATGTTTTTTTAGTATGTTTATCTAAACTTTCTGATAATTTATATGAGTTATATTTTTTATTTATTTCATTAATTGTAAAAATAATTTTTGATAAATTTTTGTTATTATGTTCGTTTATATAATACATATACCCATGTACTCTATTCCATAAAGGATTAGCATAATATTTACCTGTAAAATTTTTAGGTAAATAAATATCTGTATTTTCTTTATTTGCTAATGCTAAATCTTTTAATTTACGAAGTATTAGTGTACCATTACCAGTAATTCCAACTATTTTTTGTGTTTTTGAAATTTTTACATCAAGAAAATTATTAGTATTATTAATAATATTTAGAGAAGGAAATTGAGAATTATTTTTATTATAAATTAATTTCCATTCTTCTTTTAATTTATTGATATTAATTGTTTTAGATTCTTTTATTGAAGAATGTTTTGCTTCATTTTTTTTTATTTTTATACATCTTCCACTATTTGTATTGCATATTTTATTTATTTTTTCACAAATTTTTATTTTTTCATCAGAACATTTATTTATATCATTATTTTTTAATAATAGTAGTTCTTTACCTATTTTACCTGTTTTTAATACATATCTTCCTGTTTTTGGATTTAATATTTTATCACTATTCATCTAAATAAACCGTAATAAAATATTAATAATATATATATATATATTATAAAATATAATACAATAGGAAATAAAATAGATATATAATTAATTAATGTAAATTGTTCTATAGATTTATTTAACTCAAAATAATCTAAATAATTCCAATATAAATAATTTAAAATTTTTAAATTGAAAAAATTAACAACTCCGTTTAATAAATTTTTTGATTCATCTATTAAAAATGATAATAATTCGTAACTCATTATCTATTTTCATATAATAAAAATATCAATTTTTTTAAAGTTTATATAAAAGTTTAATTATATAATATATATAATATCATAATGATAATAGATGATTATATTTTTTATACAAAAGAATATAAACTTAAATATGGAGATAAAACAATAGTTTTAATGCAGGTAGGTTCTTTTTTTGAGTTATATTCAGTAATAGAAGATACAGATAGTGAGATATATAAAATAGCAGATATTTGTAATATTTTAATTTCAAAAAAAAATAAATCAATAAACGAAGTTAATAAAAGTAATCCTTTAATGGCTGGTTTTCCCTTATATACAATACAAAAATATCAAAATATATTGTTACAAAATAATTATACAATTGTTATGATAGAACAAACAACTGAACCACCAAATCCAGAAAGAAAAGTAACAGAGATATTAAGTCCAGGAATGAATATTAATAATAATACAAAAAAAACAAATTATTTAATGACTATATATTATGAAAAAATAAATAATTTATTATTGGTTGGTATTTCTTTTTTAGATATTTCTACAGGTAAATCTTATGTATATGAAATAGGTTCTACAAAAGATGATACGGATATAGTAAATAATGAAGTATATCGATTAATAATTTGTTATAATCCTTGTGAAATAGTTTTTTTATCAGATAATAGTTTAAATAAAAAAGACAAAAATGAAATTATTATAAATCTAAAACTAAATAATATATTAATTCATAAATTATGGAACGAATATGAATATATTGATATAATGAAAGATATTAAATATCAGGAAAAAATATTAAAAAAGGTTTATAAAAGTATTAAAACACAATTATCAATTATTAATTTATTAAATTTAGAATATCTAAATTTTGCTAGAATATCTTTTTGTTATTTATTACAATTTGCTTATGATCATAATTCAGATAACTTAAATGATATTTGTAAACCTGAAATACTTGAAATTAATAAATATTTAAATTTAGAATATGATAGTACTTTACAATTAAATATTATTAGTTTAAATATTAACGATAAACCTTTAATAGATATTTTAAATAAGTGTAATACAGCTTTTGGTAGTAGATTATTTAAAGAGCGCTTACTAAATCCTATAATAAGTAAAAAAGAATTAAGCGAACGTTATAATAAAATAGATAATTTATTGAAAGATAATAAATATAAAGAAATCATTAAATATCTAAAAAAAATATTAGATTTAGAAAGAATTAAAAGACGGCTAATATTAGAAAAATTAAATCCTCATGAATGGTCTGCTTTTGATATATCATTAGAAAATTGTTTAAATATTTTAAATTTTTTAAATTATAATAATGAATCGAAAGAATTAGATGAAATTATTGATTATTATAGAAATGTAATTGATATTGATTCAGCATGTAAATATAATATAAATGAAATAAAAGGTTCAATATTTAAAAAAGGAATTTATAGTGATATTGATAATTTAGATAAAGAGCATAAAAATATTATTAAAGATATAGATCTTATTATTGATGACGTTATAAATATTGGAAAAAGATATAACACAGATACAAATTGTAAATTGGAATTTACAGATAGAGATGGATATTATATAAATATAACAAAAAAAAGATATCAAAATTTAGAAAAATATAGAAAAACATATAAAATTGTATCACAACAACAAGGATATCTTAAAATAACAACAGATGAATTAATTGAATATTCGAAAAATTTAAATGAATGTTTAATTAATTTATCACAATTAAGTTTAAAATATTATAAATCATTTATGACTGATTTTATTTATAAATTTAATAAAAAAATAGAAAAAATTATTTATATTATTGCTGATATTGATATTACATGTTGTAATTCTAAAAATGCCTATGAAAATAGATATTATAAACCGAATTTTATAACAGATAGTAATAATTATGAATGTGGTATTATAAATGCGAAAGATATTAGACATCCCGTAATTGAACAAATAAATCAAAATACACAATATGTTGGAAACGATATTAAATTAGATAAAAAGGGTATGTTATTATATGGTGTAAATTCATCTGGTAAAAGTTCATTAATGAAAGCAGTTGGTTTAAATATTATAATGGCACAGAGTGGTATGTATGTACCATCTAAAGAATTTTATTATGAACCTTATCACCATATATTTACAAGAATATTTGGGGGTGATAATATTTATAAAGGATTAAGTAGTTTTACAGTAGAAATGATAGAATTGCGAAATATTTTAAAAAGGTCCAATAAATATAGTTTAATTTTAGGAGATGAAATATGTAATGGTACTGAAACAACTTCTGGCATTTCAATTGTATCATCTGCTATTGATATATTAATTGAAAAATCTTGTAGTTTTATATTTGCTACACATTTACACGAATTAGTTGATATTAAACTAATAAAAAATTATATAAATATGCGTAAAATAGATATATATCATTTACATATTAAAATAATAGATGATGTTATATATTATGAAAGAAAATTAAAAGATGGTACTGGTTCAAGTGTATATGGCATAGAAGTGTGTAAAGGATTAGATATGCCAAATAATTTCATGATAAATGCTGAGAAAATTAGAAAAGAAATTCAAGGTATTGATACTTTTATTATAGGTTTAAATAAAAGTCATTATAATAAAGATATATTAATTGATAAATGTCATATATGTAATGAAAAAGTTGATGATATTCATCATATTAATTATCAATGTAACGCAGATGAAAATGGTTTTTTTGATAATTTTCATAAAAATGCTAAACATAATCTTGTAACATTATGTAAAAAATGCCACCAAAAAGAACACGATAACAGAATAAAAATACATGGATATATTGAAACAAGTGAAGGTATAAAATTAGAATATGATAATAATGAATCATTTAATACGAATCCATCAACTATCAATGAAAAATTTGATAATCCGGAAGAAATTAATATAGAAAAATTAAGAAAATATGTATTAATTGATAAAAATAAGAACTGTTATTTACGTTCTACATTAAAAAGTAAATATGTGATATGTGATAATACAAATAAAATAATAAAAAAAATTAATAGTGTTTTAAAAACAAATTATACTATTATACCTGAAATTTTTTTCAAACAATTATGTGATTTAACATTGTAAAACGCATTTTAGGCAATAATAAATATTTATAATATAAATTATTTATTTCATCTAAAGTTTTTTTTAAAATTATATATAATTCTATCATACAATTAAAAAATAAATAATAATTAGAAAATTTTGAATTAACTAAATTTATTATTATTTTATAAATGTTTGTATTATAATATAATACTTTATTTTTCATTTACTTTTATTAATTCTTTTAATCTTAAGTATTCTATTAAGTTTTCCATTTATGACCACATACAATACAAGTAAAGAATATTGTCATTGATTCATCACCCGAACGTGTTTGTAATTCTTGATAAGAAACTTTATTATTTTTACATTTACCACATTTAATTAAATCTGACATAGAAACTTGTTTGAATTCGTATGCTTCTTTTAATTGTAATTTTTGTTTTTCAATAATATTAAACCATTTTTCAGGATATAATTTTTCTCTCGGCATTTTAGCTAAATCATGTGGGCAAAATTCTTTTTTTTTTAGTCTTTTTATTAAATCTTTATTATTAATATAAGTAGATGATACTAAATTTGAATAAACAGAACGTGCTATATTACCATATACTTCCATAAATTGGTTACATAACCAGGATAATTGTATTTTATTTTCAATAGCATAATCTAAAGAAGCATTAAATACACCAATTTCAAGATCATCTACTTCTAATTTTGTTAATTTTGTTTTTTCAGTAATTAATTTTTTATAATTATCTCTTATAATATTATCGTTATTAGACATAATAAAAAATATTATATAAATATATTAATCATTTTTTTAAATATTAAAATAAATATTCTTCGTCAAAATATTCTTCTTCCTCATAATCGTCTTCATAATTATTTATTTCATCTTCGTAATCATAATCTGAAATATAACTTTCATTATCACTAATATAGTCATTGTTTTGTTCTAAAACTTCATATTCTTTATTTTCATATTCTTCAATTAATTTTTTATAATAATCAATAATATATAACAAATCTTTGTATCTTCCAAAATATTGTTGATAATGTAGTCTATGGTCTTCATTATATTCATCATCGTCATTACAATCTTTTTTAATATATCTAATGGGTTTAATCTTATCAATAATTTCTTTTTTATTAGTATTTAATAAACTATCATAAATCTTTGAATATTTAAGAATATTTTCATCAGTTTTTTCAATATTGTATTTATCTAAAAAGAAATCAATTGTAACACTTTTTATTACATTATTAATATTATTAATTTCGTTGTCACATTTATTAAGTTTCATTTTAATAATTATATTACCATTAATATAATCGTGGAGACTATCATCAAACATAACTTCTTCAAATTTTAAAATTTCTTGAGACATAGTTAATGTTTTATTTGTATATATTAAGTATTAATAAAATAATCATTTTTTTTATTTTTATTTAAAATTATTTACGATATTATTAAATAAGTGTAAAAACTTTTATAATGCAAGGTCTAAATAATTTAGGAGCTACTTGTGCTGTCAATACTATGATACAAATTATTTGTAGAAATCATTACTTAAGGGATAGTATCTTAAAACAAGATATTCCCAATAATACACTAGCAATTGAATTAAAAGAAATATTAAAAATTATGTATGTTGATAATAATTCTTTAAGTCCAAATAAATTTATTAAAAATTTATATCAAAATCTTTCTATGTTTAATTTTGGAGAACAATTAGATTTAACAGAATTATGGCTTATGTTTTTTGATAAAATATGTGAAGAAATAAATTATAAGTTACCAGATATTAAATATAATAAAAAATTTGAAAATTGTTTGTTAAATGACCCATTAATAAATGATAAAGCAGATTATATTATAAATAAATTTAATAATAGTAAAGAAAGTTCTTGGTTAAATAATAATCAAGGTGTAATTATAAATATTATAGAATGTAATAAATGTAAAAATATATCATATAATTTCGAACCTTTTGTTGCGATACAATTAGATTTACCATCAATTAGTGATAATTCCGTTTCATTAACTTCTTTATTTAGAAATTATTTAAAACAAACAATTAGTAAGGATGAATGGAAATGTGAAAAGTGTAAAGAAAATACGGAATATAAAAAAACTTTAAAATTATGGAAGGTTCCAAATGTTTTAACATTTTTTATAAAAAGATATATAGATATTAATAAAAAAAATAATCAAAAAATTAATATAAATAGAAATATAAATATTAATAAAGGATGCATAATGTCAAATAAAGATTTATATGTTTCATATAATATTTCATCTATTGGTTGTCATATAGGTAATCTAAATAGTGGTCATTACTATGCTATATGTAAAAATGAAGATGGTGAGAATTTTATTAAATATGATGATATGAATATTAATGTTTACAATAAGGATAATTGTAATTTTTTAAATGATAATAAAGACTGTTATATGATTACATATTCAATTTAATTTTTATATTTTATTATAATAGAACATGTCAAGTAAATCAAAAATGCCTATAAATGAAAATACAACATCATTATATTATATTACTACGATATTAAAGATAATATTAGCATTAATACCACCTATAATAGGTTTATTATGGATATCAAAATTAAAAAAAGAGTATTGTTTATGTTCAGAAAATTGGATGAGAGATTATAGAAATTTTTATTATATTTTTATAATAACATATACTTTTATTATGTTAATATATTCATTTGTATATGGTCAAAAATTAAATATATTTATTATGTTATTTATTATACTATTTAATATTACATCATATTTTATAATAATTTATTATATCAATATGTTAAAATATTATAATTGTAATTGTTCAGAATCTATAAAAAGTGAAATATTATATATATGGTATATAATTCAAGTAATATTTACGATATTAGCATTGCCTATAATATTTTTAACATTATATAATTTATATAAATAATAAACATATAATATAATTAATGTCTTATAAATATTTTTTCTTTTTACTATTGATATCATATGTTAATAGTTTTATAGTTAGTTATAATTATAATAAAATCAAACCTTTACAATTATCGAAAGATAAATATACAGATTATACAAATTTTATAAATAAAAATAAATATGATAAAAGTAATATTGAATATATTTATTTAAATAATTATTATGATTATAATAATATATTAAAATATATTAAAAAAAATATTGATAAAAAAATTTTAATTATATTTATAAATAATAATAAAATTATTAATAATTTTAAGGATATATTAAAATAATAATAAAATTTTTATTTTTGTAACCATAATGTTTTATTTTATAAAAAATATAAAAAAAATATATTATAGGTAATATTTAAATGTCTCTTGATGTACCATATAAGTGTTTTAATTCTTAATTCCATTTTCTACACAATTATCTGTATGTTCTGGATTTGGTAAATTTGTTAAATCCATTTCAATATTATTAATAAATATATTATTTAATTTATTTTTTTATAATGTACTATAAATATCACCGCGTGGTTGATTACAAGTAAAAACACAATGAATACTATTTTTTAGAAACTTTACTTAATCTTGAATCTAATTCATCTGCTTTTATAATATATAAACGTGTAATATTATACTTTGATAATAATTTATTAATTTCTTTAAAATCATCAGTTTCGTGAACTATAATTTATTTTTTTAAATTTTTCAATAACATTTAAATTATTTTCAATAAGATTTTTATCATAAACAATTATCCTAAAAACTAATATTCATTTATATTTTATAAAAAAGAATATATCTTTTATATATATGTAACATATATTTTTTTTTTTATATATAATTTTAATAGATATAATTATTAATTAATGAGTACATCTTCTACTACTACTATATGTAATCAAGCTAGAATAGTGGGATCTCGTGAAGAAATGTATTTATTTGATAAAAGTAATATTCGTAAATTTATTGAAATAGATGACACTCATCTAAGTGGATTTGATTTAAAAACTCTATTACAAAAAACTGATAATAAAGTATTAAAAATTATAGAAAAAATTGTAGATGGTGTAACTCTTGAGAATCGTGATAATAGATTAATGAATAAAATTAAAGAAGCAATTGAATGTGATCAATCACATGATTTTCACGGCGAACGGTGCAAACAATTACTAGATAATTGTCATACAGCTTATCCTGGTTATAAGCAAAAAAATGAGTCGCATATTGATGAACGAAAAGAAGAAACAGAAAATGTTGACATTATGAAATTAGAAACTGAAACTTTTCAATATATAATGGTTGATACAAAACCACAAGGTCTTTCATATTCTTCAATTCATACAAAAACAAAATTTAATATGATTTCAAGTGTTATTGATTGTGCAGGTTGTTCTTATAACAAGGATGATTTACATTACACAACAATTCTAGAAGATTTAGAATTATTTATATTAAATTTGGCTTTTATATTTTATCAAAGTTTTTTCAATTTTTTAAGATTAACATCAGATAAATCAATTTTTTTAACAATAACTTTGCCAACACCATCTACTCCTCCTCCTCCTCCTCCTCCTGCTGCTGCTGCTGCTGCTCCTCCTCCTACTACTATTGATATTAAAAAAAGGAATTTTATGGAAAAAAAAAAATACTGTATAAATTTATATATTGGTGATACTACTAATTGTGTTAAACATTCTTATGAACTTAGTGGTGGCGGTGGCGATAATGGTGAATTCAGTGTAGCAAAAATTTGTAGAATGTTAAATTCAGCAACATTAACTGGTTTTATTAAATTTTTAGATAAACATATAACTGGTATAACTAAAGAAAAAAAAGCAAAAGCTATTGTATCTATATGTCTATTAATGAAAGGTTTTGGTGATTTCGGACAAATGTTTTCAGTTTGTTTTATGTATAATATGTTTTATAATTCTGATGGTACAACTGAAAATCATAATAAATTATTTTGTAATTGTATATTAGCAACAGTTGATACTTTTTTATTTAGAATAGCACATATATTTGAATGTCCTATTGTAATTGGTACACAAAGAATAAAATATTATTCAATTGATACTTCAAAAAAATATTACGATTTAACATTTATGGAAGCTAATAATAAATATAATAAACTTAAAATTCATAAGACTGTACCTACTGCTGCTTATGCTGGTGCTCCTTTTGATTTCAGCTGGGACTTACCTGTTGAGAATTTAGGAACGCAATTAACAACACAAAAATTCTCAGTATTTCAAAAAAATTTAGAAATAAGTAAATCAAATA
>Ga0181601_10002412_pt1 | contig 15965 bp, 9 predicted proteins | sample 041ome_8_FD_133020 | JGI IMG/M metagenome (GOLD analysis project Ga0181601, IMG submission 133020) | Coastal salt marsh microbial communities from the Groves Creek Marsh, Skidaway Island, Georgia - 041407BS metaG (megahit assembly) | ecosystem: Environmental > Aquatic > Marine > Intertidal zone...
CATGGATTCCTCGCGGGTAAAGATTCGACCGAAGAAAAGAAATCTATTGAAAATTACAAAGCAGAGCATTCTGAGTATTGGAAGGAGGTCATCGGAACCGGAGGTGAGTTCAAATTAGAGGAAGACGGTGGAACCTTTGATATAAATGCGTTGTGACAAAAACCCTATTAGTTGACGGAAACAACCTATTTAAGATAGGTTATCACGGAGTTCGTGAATATTACCATAAAGGTAATCACATTGGTGGTATCTACCATTTTGTTAATACCTTACGTAAATTCATATCCGAGTACAACTATGACAAGGTAATTGTTTTTTGGGATGGAGATGATAACTCAATTCAGAGAAAAAAAATATTTGCGGAATATAAAGAGAATAGACGATATAATCGACTTAACGATATTCAAAAACAATCTTTTAATTGGCAACTAAAGAGAGTTAAAGAATACCTTGAGGAGATGTTTATTCGTCAGGTGGTGGTGGATGGTAACGAGTCTGATGATATGATTGCCTACTACTGTCAAATCTCTTTAGACGAACACAAAACGATATTCTCTGCGGATAAAGACTTAACACAACTCATCTCTGAGAATGTGCAGATATATTCTCCATCCCAAAAACAAATGATTAAAGACGGGGATAAAGTCAAACTGAAAGACATTTCAATTCCCCACCAAAATGTGGCTACCTTCAAAATAATATCTGGTGACAAATCAGATAATATTGATGGTATCTACTATTTTGGTGAAAAGACTTTTTCAAAACTTTTTCCTGAGATACTTGATTCTGTAGTGTCTGTTGACGACATTTTACAAAAGGGTGAAAAACTACATGAAAATGATAAAGACAATAGAGCGTTACAAAACTTGTTATCAGGAAAGACAAAAAGAGGGGTTTATGGAGAAGAGTTTTATGTTATTAACAAACAACTTGTCGACCTTTCACAACCTTTGTTAACGGAAGAAGCGAAGGAACTCGTTCAACTGTATTACGAAGAGGATATTGACCCTGAAGGTCGAGGGTATCAAAACCTTATGAGAATGATGATGAACGATGGAATTTTTAAATACTTACCAAAAACAGACAATGCATGGGTGTATTTCTTGACACCTTTTATGAAACTTACAAGAAAAGAAAAAAGAAGATTTAGAAAAACTAATTAAAAAAAACAAAAAAATGAGTAAAGAAAAGAATGACATTACCAAGATGGAGTTTCTACTCACATTGAATGACAATATCATTGTACAGAGATACTACAATGTTAAAGGTTATAATGAAGGGACTAAAAGTAGTGTAGAATTAGCAGATACTGTAAGTAATATATACAGTAAAATTCACAATGATTTAAAAACCAAAACTGTTTGGTATATGTTGGAAAATCAATATCAAATCATGTCCGACCCTCAAATATTAGAAACATCTATGACAGATGACGATGAGACTTTTAACATATACGTCAAGTATAATGACGAAGTTATTATGCACCGCGGTTGGGATGGAAAAAAATATCCACCTAAGATTAGGTACACTGTAGATGTAAGACCTCATTTAAAGTCTATTCTGAAGTCACTAACTGAAGTTTTTTCTTCTGACAAATTGACACAGAATTATATGGAATATACCCTTTCTTAAACATATTTATTAAAACACATTATTAGTAATTACAATCAACATGTCGAAGGAAAAAAATTTCGGATATCTCGGAAACACATTTCAAATACAATTATTAAATAACATCGTTCTTTATAAGGACTTTGCTTCTTCCATTGTTGATGTAATTGAACCAAAATACTTTGATAATCAGTATTTTAAGTTAATCATGCAAGTTCTCAAAGAGTATTACCAAAAGTACGAACACACGCCTTCGTATAATACTCTTGAACAACTTATTAAGTCAGAAGTATCGTCTCCTATGGCTCAGAAGATAGTTCTTGATATGATGGAGCAAGTAAAAGAAGCCCCCGCCGAAGGTGAATCTTTCGTACAGGAAAAGGCTCTTAAGTTCTGTAAACAACAAGAACTTCAAAAAGTCATGTCTAAGGCACAAAAAATCATTGATAAAGGTGATTTTGAATCTTATGACCACTTGGAGGAAATGGTAAGAGAAGCTTTACAAGTTGGAGAAGTAGATGCTGGTACTGCTGAGGTTTTCGCAAACCTCGAAGAAGTACTTGAGGAAGACTTCAGACACCCAATCCCTATGGGAATACCAGGTATTGACAATCTACTTAAAGGTGGAATCGCTAAAGGTGAGTTAGGAGTTATTTTGGCACCAACAGGTGTCGGTAAATCTACACTCTTAACAAAGATTTCAAATCACGCATTTAACTTAGGATATAACGTTCTTCAAATTTTCTTTGAGGATAACCCTAAGATTATTCAAAGGAAGCATTTTACTTTATGGACTGAAATTGCACCCGATTTATTGTCAATGCACAAAGACAAAGTTTTAAGTAAAGTTCAAGAAATCAGAGAAAATGCACCGAATAAGTTAGTTCTCAAAAAGTTACCGTCAGACACACTTACTATGAATCAGATTAAAAATCAGATTCGTAAGATGATAGCTGAAGGGACTAAGGTTGACATGGTCGTATTAGATTATATTGATTGTGTTGTACCTGATAAGAATTTAGGTGATGAATGGAAAAGTGAAGGTTCAGTTATGAGAGGTTTCGAGGCTATGTGTCACGAACTAAACTTGGTTGGTTGGACAGCAACACAAGGAAATAGAAGTTCTATTTCTTCTGACGTTGTTACTACAGACCAGATGGGAGGTTCAATTAAAAAGGCACAAGTTGGTCACGTTATTATTTCAGTTGCTAAGTCATTACAACAAAAAGAAATGAATTTAGCAACCATTGCAATTACTAAGTCACGTATTGGTAAAGATGGAATCGTATTTGAAAACTGTAAGTTTGATAATGAAATGTTAGAAATCGATACGGAGCAGAGTGTAACATTCCTTGGTCTTGAAGAACAAAAGGAGGAGAAAAACAAAGAAAGAATCCGTGAACTTCTTGAAAAAAGGAAACAAAAAGAAAATAAATCTTAATTAATTGTCTTAAAAGATGGAGAATCTAATGAATAAAGTAGAGAAAGATATGCGCTATGTGATAAAAAGAAGCGGAGATAAAGTCGTTTTTAAAACTGAAAAAATTGAAGTTGCAGTTTTAAAGGCGATGAAGAGCACTAACCAAGTCGACGAAGAGATGGCGGAAAAGATTGCTCGTATTACAACTAAAGCGTTGTTTAGAAATGATAAAGAAAGAATACCACACGTTGATGACATCCATGATATGGTTGAAAATAAATTAATGGATAATGGTCTTAACGAAGTGGCAAAAGAGTATATTGTATACAGGGCTAAAAACAGACCGAACATATTCTCAAAAAGAGTTAATTTAAAACCCTATGATTATCCTGAGTTAAATGAGTTTGTCGACGCCATTAGACATTCATATTGGGTACATACAGAGTTTAATTTTACTTCAGATATACAAGATTTTAAAGTACACTTAGACGAAAAAGAAAAAACCGCACTTGAAAGAGCGATGTTAGCAATCTCTCAAATTGAGATTGCAGTTAAGACATTTTGGGGTGATATATACAAAAGAATGCCAAAACCTGAAATTGGTAATGTTGGAGCAACATTCGCAGAGTCTGAAGTAAGACATGCAGATGCGTATTCACACCTAATACAGTTATTAGGTCTCAATAAAGAATTTGAAAACCTAATGCAAGTACCCGCAATTAGAAGAAGAATTAAGTACCTTGAAAAGTCTATATCTAATTCTAAAAGTGTTGAAAACAAAGACTATTTTGAGTCAGTAATACTATTCTCAATGTTTATTGAGAACGTTTCACTGTTTTCTCAATTTTTAGTTATTATGTCATTCAACAAACATAAAAATATGTTAAAAGGTATTAGTAATGCTGTTGAAGCGACATCTAAAGAAGAAAACATTCACGCTAATTTTGGATTTGATTTAGTAAACTTAATCAAAAAAGAAAATCCACGTTGGTGGACAGAAGAGTTAGTAGAAGATTTAATTGATGCAACTTTAGAAGCGTGTGACGCTGAGATTGAAATAGTTAATTGGATTTTTGAAAAAGGAGACTTAGACTTTTTAACTAAAAAGCAAACTATGGAGTTTATAAAACACAGATTTAACGTATCATTAAACTCAATCGGTATTGATAGTATTTTCACAATAAATGAAACATTACTTGAAACTACTGAATGGTTTGATGATGAAATTTTAACAACAAAACACACAGATTTCTTCAATAAGAGAAGTATTAATTATAGTAAGAAATCAAAATCGATTACGTCAAACGATTTATTTTAATTTAATTACGATATAAAAAATGGAAAATAGAAAACCTTTTGATTGGATTAATGAGGAATCCATAACCTTTCTTCGGAGAGGGTATTTGAGTGAGGGTGAGGAACCTCTTGAAAGAATTAGAACAATTGCAGACCATGCAGAAAAAATATTAGGAATCGAAGGATTTGCTGATAAATTTTATGACTACATGAGTAAGGGATGGTATTCATTATCATCACCTGTATGGGCTAATTTTGGAAAAAAAAGAGGATTACCCGTAAGTTGTTTTGGTTCAAATATCGGAGACAATATTGAATCTATTTTATACACACAAGCTGAAGTTGGTGAAATGAGTAAAATGGGTGGAGGTACTTCAGGGTACTTTGGAAATATTCGTGAACGAGGTGCCGATATTACCGATAACGGTCATGCTCCTGGAGCAGTTCATTTCATGAATCTTTTTGAGAGTGTTGTTGATAATATCTCACAGGGCGCAACTCGTAGAGGACGTTTTTCACCTTATTTACCTGTTGAGCATCCTGACATCATGGAATTTCTTGAAATAGGGACAGAAGGGTTCCCAATCCAAGATTTGACACACGCAGTTACTGTTAGTGATAATTTCATGAAAGAAATGATTGATGGTGATGAGAAAAAAAGGGCTATATGGGCTAAAGTGATACAAAGACGTGGAGAAATTGGATATCCGTATATTATGTTTAGTGATACTATGAATAATAAATCACCTGAAGTGTATAGAGATAAAGGTGCTAAAATTTATAATTCTAACCTTTGTTCAGAAATTGCTCTTCATAATTCAGAAGAAGAATCATTCGTTTGTGTTTTATCGTCTATGAATGTATTACATTATGACGAATGGAAAGATACAGATGCGGTTGAGACAATGACATACTTCTTAGATGCGGTTGTTACTGAATTTTTAACTAAGATTGAAGATTTAAAATCTGATGGTTCTATTGAAGGTAATAGAGCGTTTTTCTATCTTGAAAAGGCATATAACTTTGCTAAGAGACAAAGAGCCCTTGGATTAGGTGTTTTAGGGTGGCATTCCTTACTACAATCAAAAGGGTTAGGGTTTGATACAAAAGAAAGTGCAAAGTTAAACGTAGAGGTGTTTAAATTGATTAAAGAAAAATCATATAGTGCATCCGCTGAGTTAGCTGAAAAATTTGGAGAACCTGAATATCTTGAAGGTTACGGACGTAGAAATGTAACACTTAATGCAATTGCGCCCACAACATCGTCAGCTTTTATATTAGGTCAAGTATCACAATCAATTGAACCAATTTGGTCTAATTGTTACGTTAAAGACGTGGCAAAACTAAAAGTGACGATTAAAAATCCGATACTTAAAAAACTATTAAGTGAATTAGGGAAAGATACCAAAGAAATATGGGATACAATTAAACAGAAGGACGGTTCAGTCCAACATCTAAATTTTCTAACAGACGAACAAAAGGATGTGTTTAGAACATTTGCAGAGATTAACCAAGCATCAATCATAAATCAAGCGTCGGTTAGACAGGATTATATTGACCAGTCACAATCATTAAATTTAATGATATCACCTGATATGCCGACGAGAGACGTTAATAAGTTATTAATTGATTCATGGAAGTTAGGAGTTAAAACACTATACTATCAACACTCTATGAATTCAGCTCAGGCGTTTGCAAGGAAGAAATTAAATTTAAATGACCTACAGTGTGTGGCTTGTGAGGGATAAAAAAAAGACCCGTGTTTAGACACGGGTTTTTTTATAAAAATATTATAAGTTATATTTATTGTTATGGCAATAAAGAAAACATATGGAGTAAATTTTCCTTTTAGGGATAGTGCTGATGGTACTTACTTAGACTTAACTGAAAATGTACCTGAAGAAATAAGGGCGGATTTACTACATTTAATTCTAACACGTAAAGGGAGTAGATATTATTTACCTGATTTTGGAACAAGAATATATGAATTTATTTTTGAACCTATGGATGGACCAACATTTGACGCAATAAAATCAGATATACAGATTGCTTGTGACAAGTACATACCCAACTTACAGATAAACGATATTACCATACGACCATATACTGATGAAGACAAAAGCCCTATTGGTGATTTAAACATTGAAGACCAACAAAACACTTATGAAATGTTTGATATATTTAGAACCGCCGGTGAAGGTGTTGAAGAATATACTGCAAAAGTAAAAATAGACTATTCTATTAAAGATAGTACATTTGATACTAGAGATTTCATTATTATTAATATTTAAGGTAAATGGCTAATCGTAAAATTTCATATACAGATAGAGACTTTGAAGGACTAAGACAGGACCTGATTAATTTTACGCGTCAATATTATCCTGAGTTAATAGATAACTTTAATGACGCGTCCGTTTATTCAGTATTTTTAGATTTAAACGCTGCGATTGGTGATAACCTACATTACCATATTGATAGAAGTATACAAGAAACGGTATTACAGTATGCTCAACAAAAATCCTCAATATATAATATTGCAAGGACTTATGGATTAAAAATACCAGGTAATCGTCCCTCTATAGCATTAGTTGATGTTTCTATTACAGTACCTGCTTTTGGGGACCAAGAAGATAGTAGATACTTAGGTATTATAAGAGCGGGTTCACAATTCATAGGCGCAGGACAAATATTTGAAAATCCTGACGATATTGATTTTAGTACCCAATATAATAACAAAGGATTCCCTAATAGAACTAAAATACCTAATTTTGATTCTAATAATAGAGTAATTAACTACACTATAACAAAAAGAGAAGTTGTTGTTAATGGTACTACCAAAGTATTTAAAAAAGTTATTAATAACAATGACGTAAAACCATTCTATGAGTTCTTTTTACCCGAAAAAAATGTAATAAGTATTACTTCATTAATACAAAAAGACGGGACATCATATTCTAGTCCACCGACATATGATGAGTTTATTACTTCACCTGATAAATGGTACGAAGTTGACGCGTTAGCCGAAAATACAATTTTTGTTGAAGACCCAAGTAAAGCATCTGATAATCCAGGTATTAAAGTTGGAAGATATATAGAAACCGAAAATAGATTTATATCGGAATACACACCTGAAGGATACTGTAGAGTACAATTCGGTAGTGCTACAGTAACCGCGGACGACCAACTTGCTGAGTTTGCAAGAACAGGAATCCCACTTAGGTTACAAGACTATCAAAATAACATTGCTTTAGGTAAAACAGTTAAGGCAAATACAACTTTATTTGTGAAGTATAGAGTAGGTGGGGGAACAACATCTAACATAGGAGTTAATACAATTAATCAAATAGGAAATGTTAATTTTGCGGTTAACGGACCTTCACAAAACATTAATCAAAATGTACTTCAAAGTTTAAGGTGTAATAATGTAACCGCCGCAATAGGGGGAGGAGACCTACCAACAACCGAAGAAGTTAGAAACATGGTTACATTTAATTTTGCGGCACAAAAAAGGGCAGTAACTGTAAATGATTATAACTCACTAATAAGAACGATGCCAAGTAGATTTGGTGCACCAGCTAAGGCCGCCATAGTTGAGGAAGATAATAAGATAAAAATAGAAATACTATCTTATGACTCAAACAGAAAGTTAACAAGTAACGTATCAAACACATTAAAAGATAATATAGCGAATTATCTTTCTAATTACCGTATGATAAACGATTATATTTCTATACGAAGTGCGAACGTAATAGACTTAGAGTTTGAATTTAGTGTGGCTATGACATCCACAGAAAACCAAGGACAGGTCGTCACTAATATAGTTAATAGTGTGGAGTCTTATTTATCACCTATGACAAACCTATTAGGGAAGAATGTAAATATATCTGACATTAGGAGAATCATACAAGACATACCAGGTGTTAGTACACTGGCAGACTTAAAAGTATTCAACAAAACAGGAGGGCAATATTCGTCTTCTCAGACTTCACAAAGATACGTTGATAATAATACCAAACAAATTGAGTTAATCGACGATACTATTTTCGCTCAACCAAATCAGATATATCAAATAAGATTTCCTGAGAAAGATATAAAAGTGAGAATCAAACAACTTAAGAACGTAGAGTTCTCATAACACATTCATATACTTTTATTTTTTTAAAATTAAAATTAGGATAAATAACTATTTATCTTAAAAGTATTTTATGCCAAAATCATATAGATTTAGAACGGAAGTAGGGGTCGACAAAGAAGTCAGACTTAATGTAGAACAAGATTTTGATTTTTTGGAAATATTATCCTTAAAATTAAGACAGGAAGATTTATATGATAGATTTTGTGCGGATTATGGTATAGTGGTTGGTAGAGTTATAGCTAACGGAGGTTTCGGAGTTCCAAACGCAACTATATCTGTTTTTGTACCATTAGATAATATCGACGCTAATGACCCTATTATTTCTACCTTATATCCTTATAAAAATATAAACGTAAGGAATGATGACGGATATAGATATAATCTATTACCATATGAAAAAGAGTACGGGGGACACACACCCACCGGGACATTCCCATCAAGAGAAGATGTGTTAACAAGAAAAGAAGTATTACAAGTATATGAAAAGTATTATAAATACACTGTAAAGACTAACGATAGTGGTGACTTTATGATTGTTGGCGTACCATTAGGTCAACAAAAATTAGTAATGGATTTAGACCTATCTAATATGGGTCAGTTTTCATTGAGACCTGCCGATTTAATAAGAATGGGTATGGGTGTACCAAACCAATTTAACGGACAACAATTTAAGGCAAGTGAGGACTTAAATAGCTTACCTCAGATAGTTAATAGTGTTAGAGAAATTGAAGTCTCACCATTTTGGGGTGAAAACGAATTGTGTGATGTTGGTATTACAAGGTCAGATTTTGACTTGAGGGAATTAGGTATCGAAATCTCACCACAATCTGTTTTTATGGGTTCAGTATTCTCAAGCACCGAAGATGATTACCTAAAAGGTAATTGCAAACCTAAAAATGATATCGGTAAATTATGTGACGTTGTTGCTGGACCTGGTCAGATATTGGCAATCAGGCAAACTATTGATGTTGATGCTGAGGGACAACCTATTTTAGAACAATACTTTTTAGAAGATGGGGGAAATGTAATTGATGATAATGGTACATGGATGGTAGACCTTCCTATGAATCTTGACTACATAATAACTGATGAGTTTGGAGAACAAATTATATCATTGGACCCGACAGTAGGAATACCGACGAAAGGTAAATATAGATTTAGAATTAAATACCAAAATGAGGCAGGACTTAAAAACGATATTATAAGAGCCGATTACTTAATACCAAATATTAGAGAACATGGATGGTCAGGAACTACCACTGACGATATACCATCCGAAGAAGATAGAAATAAATCTTATGCGTTTTCACTTGATTGGGATGAGTATTATGATAAAAATGCCGCGATAAACTGTGAGGATAGTTTCTATCAATTTAATTACAATAAAGTTTATACGATAGCGTCACATTTAGATAGATTCAAATGGGGTAGGAATAGAATAAAACACTTAGGTATTAAAGAAATTAATGACAAAACTTGTCAGAGTGAACACAACCCATTACCTGTAGTTGATGCACAAAGAAACGGTAGTGCACTTATATTTTTATTTAATTTTATAATTAGTATTTTAACGATACCTTTAATTATCTTATTAGCTATAGCTCACGTAGTTACATTGATATGGCCAATTATTAGGGCAATTATTATTGTGATAAGTGCAATAATAAACTTTGTTTTATATGCGATTTGTAGAATAATTGCGGCAATACCATTCACAAACAAAAATAAAGAAGACTGTGTAAAAAAAGAAATAACTCCACCACCGAAAGAGAGTCCATTCAGTACTATAAACTTCCCGATGTTAAGTTATCCTGATTGTGAGGCGTGTGCTTGTGAAACTAAAAAAACACAGGAGGGTGAAAATGATACCGCGTCACAGTTAGAAGGTTACTCAGACGAGGTAAACTTTGGTCCCATAATCGATGCAACATATACTGAAACATTTTCTAAACAAACAAGTGCCGCTTCTGTAGATAATAGTGATTGTCCTGAAGCGAGTGATGAAGTTAGACTTACACAAGGTAGGTTGATGTGTGCGGGATACGACCAGTTTAGAAAAAATGGATACTACACGATACTACTTAAAGAACAAGGTTCAGGAATAGAAGATTGTGACTGGGACGTCGCCCGTAGTTTTAACAGAAGAGACCAAGTTCAATGGTATAAATCACCTGCGTATCCTGTTTTTTTCGCTAATTCGAAAAGAGTTAGGTGGAAATTAGGGGCTCAACCTACTTGGGCTCAGTCACTTAATCTACTTAACAGAAGAAAAATGTATTTTGGCGAAGCTGCTGTGGCAACTAATAAATTATCATATGCTGGATGGGACACAACTAGTGAAGGTGAGTATCCCGCACCATATGATACTATAGAATGGAATAAAAGAACAACCACAAGTATACAGGCAGAATTAATTAATAATCAGATAAACGGAGTAACACCACAAGCACCTTCATCTAATTTTAATAGATGGATGGATAATGCATTTATAATGGTTTTAGACCCTGGAGACGATATGGAAAGAGGTCAACTATTTTTCTTTAACGACCCATCAAAAATTAATGACCCTAACTTTATTACGTTCCCTGATGGAAATCAGTTTGATACTAATGGTATTACCGGAACATGTGAATACAGTACAACGGGATATATTAATAAACCATTCTCATATATGGATAGAACGGGTGCTGTGCAAAACACAACACTACAATTATATAATACTGCCTCCACTATGTCGTATAACTTTAAATCAGGAGTGGAGTATTTTCAGTGTATTAGAACATTTACTTTCGACGAAATATGGTCTTTAGGTGACGCATCTTCAGATGCTGCAAATACGTTATTTTATAAATTTACAAATGGGGAATCAGATGGAGATGCCTCGGTTAAGGCTAGTTCTTTAGTTAGATATATTACAGATTATTACCAACAATACGGTAATAATTGGGATGGGGCTGAAATGGGTTACAACTCATCAATAAGTAAAAAAGTAGATAATGATGGAGGTATAGCTGATGATATTGCATCTTCAATAAAAGTTGTTGTCGCGGTAAGAGGTGTTGACCCATATATGCCCAGACAAAGAGTTAGGTATGACTTATCTAAATTATTTGGTAGAGGAGTTGCAAGTGATGGTGACGAAGATTTAAATATTTTTAACGGGGCTGTTACAGTAACAGGAGACTACTTTTTAAATATCCCTATACAACCTAACGATGTAGGTATGATGAATAACCCACCATGGAGATATGATGATTTTTCACCGATTGCACATTATAGAATATGGCAAGATGGGCAAAATAATAACCAAAAAAACGCGTTATGGTTTCACGATTGCGATAATGATGGTAGGAGATACGATTCTTCTGGTAATATAGCGGGATATGGTTTTAATACAAAATTATGGCATGAACCATTTTTATTTACACCTGATGCGGACTTATGGGAATCATTTGAAACCTATTGTCCGAATAAATATGTGTCAATAGATAATCAGTTTAAAGAAATTCATGATGGTACTTTTGAAACATTTATGGGTAGAGTAAGTGACCCTGCTAAACAAGGAGTTTTTATACCTAGTGGTAATAATGACGACTACACAGGTGTGAATGGAGGAGGTTTACCCGGTGACAACTCAAAAAAATTCCCAAAATACGGAATAAACCCATGGTATCAAAGAAATATAGAAGGGTGTGGATATCAATATAGTTATACCGGAGGTGCAGGTGATAATAATATGAAAAGAAAATTAAAAAATAATGGAAATAAAGAATTATTTGCAATGTCTCCACTTTATATACCTAAAAAATATAAAGATTTAGATGAAAGTGACGGTGTACCAAAAACATTTATGAATAACTCTAATAAAATTATTTTTAGAAGTGATAGAATACCTTCATCAGATAAATTTGATTCACCTGACTTTAACTTTTTTGTGTCTCAAAAGAAACCACAATTTAGACGTTATGCATTACACATGAATTTACAACAACAATTATTCCTTAGTGATGATGATGGAAATGTTGTAGATATCGACGGTAATATGGTACCGACAGATGCGAGTGGAGCATATCTAGATAGTATTGAAGACACCACATGTGAAACCGCTCAACTTTTGTCAACATTTAATTGTGACAGTATGGTACCACTCGGATGTTATAGTGGTAGTGGTGAAAACTTTGGAGTAGAAGAGCCATGTGATATACCTAGAGACTTAGACCAAGGGATAGAAGGAGATGAAAGACTAAATCAAGGGTGTTATGTGTTTGTAATCAAAAATCCAGTACGTTCACTAAGGGCGGATATAGAAATGTTATTTGAATATAGAACTAGAATGAGGTTTATGTTTGCGGTATGTCAAGGTGTAATAGGTGAGACATTCCAAAATAACTGGATAAATGGTACTTTGTATATGCCTACCTTTCAAAAACAAACTTTATATAATTCAGATAATGAAGTACAAAGATATAGGTATTGTGGAGACCCGCAACAATACTTTGAAAAATTAAGATATCAAGGTCCGATATATTTTAACAACCAAACAAATTCATTTTATTATCGTTCAACACCATTTAATGATAATACAAATCAATTTGTGGGTCAAACACCATCAAGAGATTATTATTATGGTCAGAACGATAAAAATATATGGTTCCCGACCACAATAATGGAATTAGGGCCTAGAGATGAGTTCACCAAAGAAATTGCATTTTCACCGGATTTTGAAGGGTATATAATTGACACGATTAAATCAACGTCATACCAAGACCCAAGTGACGTGGTAAATTTATTTTTACTTTCCCGATTGGTAAATACGAGTTTCTTAGAACAATTATCTAATACTGGTGACGCGTCTATAGGTCAGTTATTTTCTAGAGCGGGTACGTTAACAGATGACGGATGGGATTCCACACCATTAAATAGATTGTTTGACGCTAGGGTGGATGGTGATTTTGCACAAATGACCGCAATAAATTCTGAGTATGGTGTTGTACCATTTTTAGATGGTAATTATTGTGACGACACAACAACAGTACAAGATGATAGGATTGGAATATGGTTTTCATCTAACACAATAGATAGACGTATATTACAAAATGGAGTAACAACATTTGGTACAGAACCAACAGGTCCTACTAACTACTTCGGATATACTAAAACACAAATTGTACCTTATTATATGTGGAATATTAAAGACAACGGTCTATTCGGTACTGAATTTAATAATTGGAATACGGAGTATATATTCGCATCAAAATACCAAGGAGAAGACTTCTTTAATGGAAGTTCACCATATATGAAGCCTAATTATGGTTATGGTAGAGGTCATATTTTTAATAGGTCATTAAATGACGTATCGTTAGATAGTTATCCGATAAACAATGATAATGTGAATAATTTTAAAACTGGTGCACCATTCTATTTTTATTATGGATTAAAAAGAGGTAAGTCGGCGATGAATAGGTACATTCAAAAATACATCTTTAATTTACCATGACGAATAAAAAATCATCAGAGATACGAATTGTAAGAGGAGAAGACCGTTTTGCGGGTGCTTCAAATACAGACATTCAAGTAAATGTTGATTTACAGTCTCAGAAAAAAAATATTATTGAAGGTGATAGGTCAGTCATTGTAAATCTCGAAGAAAGATTTGATGTAGAAAGACAACGCTCAACAAAATTTAGAATTGCAGGTAAAATAGTTAATATATTTAACAATACAATTAGTGGGGCCACAAATTATGTTCCATTTAGAGATTCTTTATATTATTTAGATGCTTTTAATACCATAACTAATGGTAGTACATTATGGAAAGGTTACCCACAATATGATGAATTTACTTTTTACAGAACAAGAGGTATTGAAGGTCATGTGGAGTTAGTTAATAAAAGTGCTTCTACATATAATTGGACAACATACGTCACGTACCCGAAGAGTAAAAAGACGGACCAATATTTAAAACATTCAGTAATTTTTGATAGCGGTACTTCTGTAAATAATTTTGTGGTTACAGAAGGAGTTCCATATTATATTCTGAATACTCAAAATTCGGGGAAAAATCTAATAACGTTTTATTGTGGATTTAAACATAACCTTAAATTAGGTGATTGGATAAAAACTAAAAACGAAATAGATGGTAAAAGGTATTTTGAGGTTTACTCTTTAGGTGATGATTCATTTGGTAATGATGACACCGTATTTTCTATTTTCAACTACGGATTTGAAGATACGTTATTTGGTAATTATGCTACAGGAAATTTTAAAAGAGTTTCAGATATAAATAATATAGATGAGACAACTTCAGAATATTATGTTAGAGTACATGGAGTGTTAACTAACGTAACTAATTCTGATTTAACTAAACTTGGATTTGAAAGAAATCCATTTAGAGTTGAAAAACAACTTGAATATTCAGGATTAACACCTAATAACCAACAAAGAACCTCGATAAAAGACGGTACCACTACCGTAGGGTTTTCCTTTGATGAAGATATTAATATCAGCGGTCTTAAAGATAATTTAGACAGGCCACTTACTGAACTTTTTGTGACAGTTTTAAATAAAGGTTATATGGGTTGGTTTAATAACCCATATGTCCCTAATAATACTACAGGTATACAAGTAGGATGGGACTTAAATTTTAAAGATAATGAAATAGACGATTGGTGGAGTATAAACAACGTATTTAATCGAGATTCAATAGAGAATTTATACTATGATTTAAACGGAGAAAGATTTTATTATAATGCAAATTTATCTAAGGGTGATGAGTTAATGGGTGGAGTGTGTGAATTTAATCATTATGAACAAATAGAAACAGTATTAAGTGAAATAAATCACAAAATATCTTATAACCCACAAATATTTGATAATAATAGTGAGAATATATTACCTGAAGGGTATACCTATAGACCTCACTATTCTGTACCCATAAGAGTATATTCAGACTATATTGAAACAGGGGATAGGGACACTGTAGATTTAGTTCCCGACTATTCATTCTTTTCAAAAAATGATAATCAATGGAGATGGAGAGACTTATATCCATATGGTTACATAGACACTGACGGAAATGGACTAAATAATCCATTCATTAATGGGTGTCACTACCCATTCAAAGAAATTATTTTTCTATTAACACCAATGAAAAGAAATATTAATTTATATAATAATATAATCTTCTCACCAATAACTGACGACTGTGAATAAATATAGATTTAACATACAGCCTGGTAATAGGTACCTTAATATACCTATCGAGATAAAAACTGACCTTTTAGGTAGGGATGACTTGATAAATAAATTTGAGGACGAGACAATAGAAAAAGTAATTAACCCAATAGAAGACTTTGAAGTTACAAGGTACGCCCATAGAAAGTATGAAAATGAAAACAAAACTTCATTAAATTATGAGTTTTTATTTTTTGATAGGTCTATAGATGTTGAAACCACAAATAGTGGTAGTCAGGATTTATGGGTTAGTGATTATGTTTTTACTGA
>Ga0181601_10002413_pt1 | contig 15955 bp, 15 predicted proteins | sample 041ome_8_FD_133020 | JGI IMG/M metagenome (GOLD analysis project Ga0181601, IMG submission 133020) | Coastal salt marsh microbial communities from the Groves Creek Marsh, Skidaway Island, Georgia - 041407BS metaG (megahit assembly) | ecosystem: Environmental > Aquatic > Marine > Intertidal zone...
ATCTCCCGCTTCTGGACATAAACCGCATAGAACACCGAAGCCGCGCCAACCGTGCCGATGAACAGGGCAACAGGAATGGAAATCCACGGCAACAGATGCGCGGCCATCAACACCGCCGCCAGCGCCTCGAGGTCCTCGACCAGTTTGCCGAGCAAACCATTGCTGGACACGTGCAACCCTCTCCCTACCCCGCAGCGGTGACAATGGCCGCCCAGCCTGCTTCGTCGATCACTTCGATGCCCAGCTCTGCTGCCTTCTTCAGCTTGGAGCCAGCCCCCGGCCCCGCCACCAGCAGGTCTGTCTTGGGGGAAACCGAACCGCTGGCCTTGGCACCGAGGCGTTCAGCTTGCGCCTTGGCCTCGTCCCGGCTCATGGTTTCCAGCTTTCCGGTGAACACCACCGTCTTGCCCGAAACCGCGCTCTGGGTGGTTTCGACGACATATTCGGGCGGGCTGACTTCGGTGAGGATATCCTCCCACACGGTGACATTGTGCGGTTCGTGGAAGAAGTCTCCCAGCGCCTCCATCACCGCGGGACCGATGCCGTCGATCGAGGTGAGTGCGGCGGCCGCTTCCTCATCGCCCGCACGCGCCGATTGTGCCGCCTCTCGGAGTGCCGGCAGCGTGTAAAAATTCTTCAGCAGGTCGCGCGCCGTGACCGCGCCGACATGGCGGATGCCAAGGCCGAACAGCAAGCGCGCAGCATCGGGTTCGCGCTTGGCTTCGATGCTGGCGAGGAGGTTCTCGACCGACTTTTCCTTCCAGCCTTCCAGCGCGAGGATGTCTGCCTCGCGGTTCTTCAGGCGGAAGATATCGCCCGGCCCCTTGTCCAGCCAGCCGCGTTCGAGGAAGTCGGCAATGGTCCGCTCGCCCAATCCTTCGATGTCGAGCGCCACGCGGCTGACGAAGTGCTTGAGGCGCTCGAATTGCTGCGCCTTGCAAATGAGGCCGCCAGTGCAACGCACGTCGACTTCGCCTTCCTCGCTCACGGCTTCGCTGCCACATTCGGGGCAATGATCCGGGAAAGCGAAAGCGGGCCGGTCCTCGTCCCGGGTCAAATTCTCGACCACCTGCGGGATCACGTCGCCGGCGCGCTGCACCACAACCCTATCACCCGGACGCACGCCGAGCCGTTCGATCTCGTCGCGATTGTGCAGAGTGACATTGGTGACCGTGACGCCGCCCACAAGCACGGGTGCAAGGCGACCAACCGGTGTGAGCTTGCCGGTGCGGCCGACCTGGATATCGATGCTCTCCAATATGGTCTCGGCGCGCTCTGCCGGGAACTTGTGCGCCATAGCCCAGCGCGGCGCCTTGGCGACAAAGCCCAGCCGCTTCTGCCAGTCGAGCCGGTCCACCTTGTAGACGACGCCATCGATTTCATACGGAAGGTCCGGACGTCGCTCGGAAATGCTGCGGTAATGCTGCAGCATCTCTTCGGTGGAACTGCACAATTTCAGGTCCGGCGAAATCGGCAGGCCCCAGTTGGCGATGGCCTGCATCACCTCCATCTGCGTCTCGCCCGGAACCGCCGAAGCCGCGCCCCAGCCATGCGCCCAGAACCGCAATTTGCGTTTCGCGGTCACGCTGTCGTCCTTCTGCCGCAGCGATCCTGCAGCAGCATTGCGCGGGTTGGCAAACAGCTTTCCACCGGCCTCTTCCTGCGCAGCATTGAGCGCAGCAAAGTCCTGCTTTGACATGTAAACTTCGCCGCGAACCTCGAACACTTCAGGCACATTTCCGCGCAGCATTTGAGGGATATCGGCGATGTGCGCGACATTGGCGGTGACGTTCTCACCCACCTGACCATCACCGCGTGTGGCAGCCATCACCAGCACGCCATTCTCGTAACGCAGCGAGCAGGACAAGCCATCAATCTTGTCTTCCGCGGTCATCGCCACCGGCTCGTCTTCAGCCAGAGACAGGAACCGCCGGACGCGGGCGACGAAGTCCTCCACCTCCTCGTCAGAGAAGGCGTTGTCGAGGCTCATCATGCGAACCTCGTGCGTCACCTTGGAGAGAGGCGATGCGGCGATTTCATGGCCCACGGCCTTGCTCGGCGAATCCTCGCGGATCAGATGCGGAAACGCCTCTTCCAGCTCTGCATTGCGGCGCACCAGCGCGTCATACTCGGCGTCCGAAATCTCCGGATCGTCTTCCGCATGATAGCGCCGGTTATGATGCGCGATGGCCTTCGCCAGCCGCATCAACTCGTTTGCAGCTTCTGCCTCGGTCACGTCGCTGCTCATTGCTCGCCCGCAAGCGGCTCATCACGGGTGAATACCCAGCGCTTGCCACCCCAGTCGAGCTGGTACCGGCTGGCGGGGGAGGTTTCCTTCCCGAACATGTAATGGGAAAAACCGCTGCAACTGTTCGCCATAGTGCAGGTAAAGGTGTGCAGCGAAAACACCATCGCCGCATCGCCAGTATCCGTATCCTGCCAACTGCTATCAAGCAGGGCGCAGCGCGAGAACGGGGCAAGGCCGGGATAGCGCGTCATCAATTCGAGCTCCATCCCCTGTTCCAGTGCCACCTCCCCGCGACCGTCAGTGGTGGCAATACAAACGGTGGGGCGCATCGACAGGTCGCTGGCAAAATAGTTGCCCAGCACATGGTCTGCCAGCGCGAGCTGCGGCTTCTCGATATCGTTATCGAGCGGGGGCAAGGCAGATGCGCTGTCCGCTCCCGCTGTGCTCGTCTGCGAACATGCCGTGACCAGCAGGATCGCTGCCAAACCTGTTGCGAGCCTGCCCATCGCCAACATCATACCCCCTCCAGTAACCTGTCTGCCTGCGCGCGCGCTTCTGCGGTAATCTCCGCCCCGGAAAGCATCCGCGCGATCTCTTCCTGCCTGCCGGCATCGTCAAGCAGCGCAACCGATGTTCGCGTGACGGTTCCCTGCGACGACTTGGCGATCATGTAATGGCGGTTGCCGCGCGCGGCGACTTGCGGGCTGTGCGTGACGGCGAGCAATTGCCCGTCCGATGCCAGCCGCGCCAGCCGCTCACCGATGGCGGAGGCAACGGCCCCGCCCACGCCGCGATCGATTTCGTCAAAGATCACCGTTGCCGCCCCGCCCTTTTCCGCCAGCGCAACCTTGAGCGCGAGGATGAAGCGCGAAAGCTCGCCGCCAGAGGCGATCTTGGCGAGGGGTGCAAAATCCGCACCGGGGTTGGTGGCGATGAGGAACTCCACGCTATCCATGCCGGATGCATTCCACTTGTCCTCTTCCAGCTGTGTCACGGCAGTGCGGAAACGTGCAGCGTCAAGCTTCAGCGGAGCGAGTTCGGCCGCCACTGCCTCGTCCAGCGCCATGGCGGCGGAAACGCGCGTGGCATGTAACGCCTCGGCCCGCGCGATATAGGCCTGCCTTGCCGCGCCTGCCTCTTTCTCCAGGGCGGCGATGTCGGCCTCGCCATGTTCGATGGCATCAAGCTGTTCGCGCAAGCGCCGCATGGTGGCAGGCAGGTCGTCCACGCTGCAATCATGCTTGCGGGCCAGTGCGCGCAATTCGAACAGCCGTGTCTCGATGCGGTCGAGTTCAAGCGGATCGAACTGCATCGCTTCTGCCGCAGCGATCAGCTTTTCCTCTGCCTCGCTCGCCTCGATCACCGCGCGATCCAGCGCTGCCAGTGCCTCGGCCAGCATGGCGTGCTGGTCAGAAATCCGGTCCAACCGCCGCGCCGCGCTGCGCAACTGGGCCAGCGCGCTGTCCGATCCATCCCAGAAGGCGCGCAGCTCTTCCAGATCACCAGAGAGTTTTTCGCCCTTCTGCATGTCGGCACGCGAGAGTGCGAGCAGCTGCTCCTCGCCTTCCTCGGGCGCAACATTGGTCAGTTCTGACAGATGCGCCAGCAGCAGGTCCTGATCGGCCTTTGCCTGCGCGATGGCATCGCGAGCAGCCACGAGCTTGCGATCAGCCTCATGCCATTTGGCGTGGGCAGCAGCGACACCGGCAACGTCGCCATCGGCATAACGATCCAGTAGTGCGCGATGGCCGCGCGGGTTGACCAGCCCGCGATCATCGTGCTGGCCGTGCAGTTCCACCAGCGCAGGGGCAATGGAGCGAAGAAGCGCAACGCCAACGGGCTGGTCATTCACGAATGCCTTTGACCCGCCATCAGCTTTGAGCGTGCGTCGGATGATCAGCGGCTCGCCCGGCTCAAGCTCCACGTCGGCGTCGTCCAGCGCTTCACTGACGAGGCCCGGCAGCGTGGGAAACTCGAAGGCGGCGGTTACCGATGCCTTGTCTTCTCCCGCACGGACAAGCGCAGTCTCCGCACGGTTGCCCAGCACCAGCCCGAGCGCATCGAGAAGGATGGATTTGCCCGCGCCGGTTTCGCCCGTCAGCACGCCAAGCCCCTGCCCGAAGGACAGGTCCAGCGCGTCAATCAGCACGATGTTACGGATGGCGAGAGAAGTCAGCATGGCAGGCGCGAACATCTACGGCGCAAGGCCGCAAATCGCAATTGCCGTTGGTGCTGCTTCCTGTGGATCAGCCGCCAAGCGCTTCGGGATGATGGTCCTCGATTAGCTCGTAAGCATTTTCGTACCAATCGCTGCCCGGATAGTTGGCGCCCAGCACGGCGGCATAGCGGTGCGCCTCTTCCGGAATGCCCAGCGCCAGGCTGGTTTCGGTAAGTCGGTACAGCGCTTCTGCGGCGTGGCTGGTAGTCTCGTAATCTTCAACCACCGTCTTGAAGCGCAGTTGGGCAGCTAGCCACAGGCCCGTGCGTTCATAATGGCGGCCGATCTCCATTTCCTTGCCGGCCAGGTGATCATTCACCAGATCCAGCTTGAGGCGGGCATCAGCGGCATACTGGCTGCTGGGATAGCGACGGATCACCTCTTGCAGGGCACGGCGGGCCTGCAACGTGATGGCCTGATCGCGCTCGACATCGCGGATCTGCTCGTAAAAGCACATCGCGATCAGGTAATAGGCGTAGGGCGCATCGCGGTTGCCCGGGTGGATTGAAAGGAAGCGCGTGGCTGACTGGATCGACTGGTTGTACTGGCCGCGTGCATAATATGCGAACGCGCTCATCAGCTGCGCCCGGCGCGCCCAGGGCGAATAGGGGTGCTGGCGCTCGACTTCGTCAAACAGGGCCGCAGCAACGGTCAGGTCACCCCGGTCAAGCCGAGCCTTCGCCGCCGTGTAAAGCGTTTCCACGTCGCGCGCGACATAGGCCGCTTCGCTGGGGCCGCCACCACCGCCACCAAGTGACGAACAGCCGGAAATAGCCAGTGCCGATGCGGCGATCGCGCCAAGCGACAAGAATTTCGAAGTCCTCATGGAGACAGGCCTATAACCAGCAGTTGCGTGAACGCCAAGTGAAGTCACGCCATTGATGCGCGGATAAATGCAGCGATCCGATGCGCCTTGTCCCGGACTGCTTGCCCGCTATTCCCAAAAGGCCACGCTGCGACACTCGATGCTCTTCCGGATGTTCGGTTTGACCACGCTGGAATCGACGAATGCAGAATGTGGACAGCGCCAGGTGCGCGAATGATCGCTGTCATGGAACTTGAACAGCAGCGCGTCATCCGCCTGCATCCCCGCAAAATACCACCAGCGATGGTCCGGATGGTAGGAAAAGATAGTCGCTGCCAGTAGCTTTTCCTCTCCCTCGAACGGCGCTGTCAGAGCATCGCCTGTCGGGAATTCGTCGCAGATGATCAGCGTGTTGTCCTTCTCCTCTCCCGCATTGGCGCTACGCCCGTCACACAAGGCCAGCGGGATGTCCTGCGGCGGCGGGGAGAAGGTGCGCCAGAAGCTGGACACGAGGAAACGCTTGAAGCCGGGGCCATCGGGAAATTGCTGGCGATAGGTCGCCTCGGCCATGCGGTGCGCGGTGGCCGCGTTGGTGTCGACATGCGCCTCGCCTGCTGGGGGCTGGATGCCGCCGCGATGCTGGTAATTGCCTTTCTTGCTGGCAACATGCTCCGTGAGATCGGCACTCGTCCGCAGCATCCACCCGCGCGCCACGCATTTGTCAGCCCCGGTCAGCCGCAGCACTTCCTGTTCGACTTCGCGTTCATAGAGGCGATCAACCTCGTCCTTGTCTTGGAAATCGCGCACACCGGTGGTGCTCTTGGCGATCATGAAGCCATGCGTGTCGAGTGTGAAGTGATCGCGGATCGGCATCCCGTCACGGACTGTAACCTCATGGTCGAAATAACTGCCGGTATTGAGCTCCTCTCCCTGGCTGACATAGCGCCTGGTGACGAAATTCCCCTCGTCGACATAACGCATCATGGCCCGCACTTCGCGGGCGCTGCTTTCGATATCATCCAAAATTGCGGTTGCCATCTTGCCTCTCCCGGCGCGCTTTGTAACTATCGTTAGAATAATGGCATGGGGCACTTGCAAGGTGCAAGCATTGCAGCTGTCACCGGCAGATTCAGGGAGAGAGAATATGGGGCCTTTACCGTCGGGAACGGATGATCGCGTTATCTGGGATATGTGGGAATCGCAGTTCCGCCTTCCCGTGGCCACAGTGGCGGACGAGGTCGGCACATTCAGGGCTCTCGGCAACGCACCGATGACCACGGCGGAGCTCGCCTGGCACCTCAAGCTGGATGAGCGGGCACTGGGTATCCATCTCGCTGCCCTCGCCTCCAGCGGCCTCGTCGAGAAGCGCGACGGGCGCTGGATGGCCACACCGCAAGCCCGCACATGGCTCCATCCCGATGCGGAGGGCTATTGGGGCGGCTTCCTGTTCCGTTTCCGCGAAACCATCCCGATGCATGCCCAGCTGCTTGAGACGCTCAAGACCGGCAAGCGACCAGTGAATGCAGTCTCCGGCGGTCCCGAATGGGAACGCGGGCACATGACCCAGGAAGCCGCGGAAGGCATCGCCAGGTTCATGCACGCCCATTCCATGGGCCCGGCACGGGGAGCAGCGCAGCAGGCGCTGTTCGGCGATATCGGCAAGCTGATGGACGTCGGCTGCGGATCGGGCGTCTACGGGATCGAGATCGCCAAGGCGAACCCGCGCATGCAGGTGACGCTGATGGACCTCAAGGAGATGTGCACCGAAGCCGCCAAGTTCGTGGAGAGCGCAGGTTTGACCGGGCGGGTGAGCACGGCACCTGTCAACATGTTCGAACAGGAATGGCCGACCGGGCATGACGCGCACTTCTTCGCAAACGTGTTCCATGACTGGTCCGAGGAAACCAACAAGCTGATCGCGAAGAAGAGCTTTGACGCGCTGCCATCGGACGGGAAAATCCTTCTTTCCGAAATACTTATGGACGACAACCTTGACGGCCCATGGTACGCCGCAAGCTTCAGCCTGCTGATGCTGGTCGGCACGCTGGGCAAGCAGTACTCGCTCCCCGAATTCCGCGACATCCTGGAAAGCGCCGGCTTTGTGGACGTGCGCGCCGCCCGCACCGGCGGCGGCTATTACTCGCTGGTCAGCGCCACCAAGCCCTAGGGACTTTTACGTAGGCCACCCGGAAGCTTTGCGCAAGGCGGCAGGGTTAATGCCCCGGCAACCGCAGGACTTTACCACCTGCCTTGCCGGAGCGCCCTGCCGCCATGCCAAACTCTGGGCCAAACCCTGCGCCAGACCCCACACCCGCTATCCCCGCCCTCGCTCGCCGCCTGCGCCATCTGGCCGCGAGCACGCACGGCACCGTGGCCACCGAATACGCGCTGATCGCCGTGCCGATCGCCATCGCCGCCGCCTGCGCCATTAGCACGCTGGGCAGCGAGGTGAACCGGCAATACAGCGGGCTGGACCGCGCCGTGCATCAGGCGGACTGACAACTTCCCCCTTTCCTACAGCCTCGCCGCCCTGCCACGCCCCGCTCCAGAACGGGCGCCAGAATGGCGACCGCCAGCGTGGACGCTCACCCGCACGGGTGAGCACGAAAAACACCATCACCAAACCAGCCCGCACCCTGCCCGCCTTCAAGCCCGTCCCGCGCGAAAAGGAGCCCGCCAGCGGCTGGACGCCCGCCCGCCAGCAAGCCTTTATCGAGGTGCTGGCCGATACCAGCGGCGTGAAAAGCGCCGCCCGCGCCGGGGGCCTTTCCGCCAAGAGCGCCCATGACCTGCGCCGCGCGAAAGGCGCCGAACCCTTCCGCAAGGCATGGGAGGCCGCGCGCGATATCGGCATCCAGATGACCGAAGACGTGGCGATGGACCGCGCATTGAAGGCGTGGAGGAGCCGGTCTTCGCCTATGGCAAATTCGTTGGCACCCGCCGCGTCTATAATGCCCAGCTGCTGATGTTCATGCTCAGAAGCCGCGCCGCGCACCGCTTTGCGACAGACCGCGCCCGCGCCATGAACGGAGCCGACAAATTCACCCTCGCCCGCCTGAAAAAGCAGTGGCGCGCCGACTGGGAGCGCGAACGCGCGATCCTGGAAGCCGAACAGGAAGTGATCACCCTCGAAAGCCTTAACGCCAAGCTGGACAGGATGCGCGAGGCCGAACTGGCCCGCGAACAATTCGCGCTGGAACCGCCCCGATACACTCGCGGCGAGCCGGGCGAGCAGGACCGTAAGCCCTACTCCTCCCCCATCCGCAGCGCAGCGATGAAGGCTTCCTGCGGAATGCTCACATTCCCATACTCCCGCATCCGCGCCTTACCCTTCTTCTGCTTTTCCAGCAGCTTCTTCTTGCGCGTGATGTCGCCGCCGTAGCACTTGGCGGTCACGTCCTTGCGCAGGGCAGCGATGGTTTCGCGGGCGATGATCTTGCCGCCGATGGCGGCCTGGATCGGGATCTTGAACAGGTGGCGGGGGATGAGGTCTTTCAGGCGCTCGCACATGCCGCGGCCGCGTTCTTCGGCCACGGAGCGGTGGACGATCAGGCTCAGCGCATCCACCGGCTCGTTATTCACTAGGATGTTCATCTTCACGAGGTCGCCTTCCTTGAGGCCGATCTGCTCGTAATCGAAGCTGGCATAGCCGCGGCTGATGGACTTCAGGCGGTCGTAGAAATCGAACACCACCTCGTTCAGCGGCAGCTCGTAAGTCACCTGCGCGCGGCCGCCGACATAGGTGAGGTCCGTCTGGATGCCGCGCCGGTCCTGGCACAGCTTTAGGATCGCGCCGAGATATTCGTCGGGCGTGTAGATCACCGCCTTGATCCACGGCTCCTCGATCATCTCGATGCGGTTCACATCGGGCCAGTCCGCCGGGTTGTGAATGTCGATAACGGTCGCATCCTCGTTCTTGGTGTGGCCGAGGTGGACGCGGTACACCACTGACGGGGCGGTGGTGATGAGGTCGAGGTCATATTCGCGGCTCAGGCGTTCCTGGATGATCTCGAGGTGCAGCAGGCCAAGGAAGCCGGCGCGGAAGCCGAAGCCTAGCGCGGCGCTGCTTTCCATCTCGTAGGAGAAGGAAGCATCGTTCAGGCGCAGCTTGCCGATGCTTTCGCGCAGCTTCTCGAAATCGGCAGCGTCCACCGGGAAGAGGCCGCAGAACACCACCGGCTGCACTTCCTTGTAGCCCTTCAGCGGCTTGGTGGAGCCGTTCTTCACCGTCGTGATGGTGTCACCCACGCGGGCCTGTTCGACTTCCTTGATCTGCGCGGTGATGAAGCCGATCTCGCCCGGGCCTATTTCCGGCAGGTCCGTGCGCTTGGGGCTGAAACAGCCCACGCGGTCGATCAAATGGGTGGTGCCGCCCTGCATGAACTTGACGTCCAGCCCCTTCTTGATGACGCCGTCCATCACGCGCACGAGGATGACCACGCCGAGGTAGGGGTCATACCAGCTGTCCACCAGCATGGCCTTCAGCGGCGCGTCGCGATCACCCGTGGGCGGCGGAATGCGTTCGACGAGGGCTTCGAGCACGTCCTCGATCCCGATGCCGGACTTGGCGCTGGTGAGCACCGCGTTGCTGGCATCGAGGCCGATGATGTCCTCGATCTCGGCCTTCACCTTTTCCGGTTCGGCGGCGGGCAGGTCGATCTTGTTGATGACGGGCACGATCTGGTGGTCGTGCTCGATCGACTGGTAGACATTCGCCAGCGTCTGCGCTTCCACGCCCTGCGCCGCGTCAACCACCAGCAGCGCGCCTTCGCAGGCGGCGAGGCTGCGGCTCACCTCATAGGCGAAGTCGACATGGCCGGGCGTGTCCATGAGGTTGAGCTCATAGGTCTTGCCGTCCTTGGCGGTATAGTTCAGCCGCACGGTCTGCGCCTTGATGGTGATGCCGCGCTCGCGCTCGATATCCATGTTGTCGAGCACCTGCTCGGACATTTCGCGCTCGGTCAGGCCGCCGCACTGCTGGATCAGGCGATCAGCCAGCGTGGACTTGCCATGGTCGATATGGGCGATGATGCTGAAGTTACGGATCAGCGACAAATCTATAGACATGCGCCGCCTCTAGCGAGGTTCGCGAGCCCTGTCAGCAGGGATAAAGCGCCGCCTGTCAGCGCAGGCCGATCACGCCGCGTTGGCGCGCTTTGCCACCGGAACCGGCGGATGACCCTGCACGGCGAGGAAGTGGCCTTCTTCGTTGCGTTGCAGGGGGTTGGCGAATTCCACGCCCATCCGGTCCTCATTGCTCCAGCGCGCGGTGCAGCTGACAGTGAACTGGCGCGAGATCTGCAGCTTGAAGATCGTACCCACCGGCACGTTCCAAAGACCCTCGATCAGCGCACCGGTGGAGGAGATTTTGCGGATGGTTCCGTCATACAGATTGCCGCCGTGGTCCAGCACCACCTTGCGCAGCATCGTCTGGCGCGGCGCGCGTGACGAGCGCGGACCGCGTGCAACCGCGATCAGGCCTTCTGCCAGGCGCTGCTTGTGGCGATAATTGTCGAGCGGGGAAAAGGCACGTTCGGACGAAGGCTCGCGGCGCGATCTTCGGCGGCGATCTCCATCGGGCGCGGCGGACGTTTCGGCCTTTGCAGTTGCGCCATGATTTGTGCCGGCGACCGGCTGGACATTGGTCGGGGCCACATCCGCCCCAGGCGCAGGATTTTCCGCAGGGGAAATGCCCTGCGCTGGCGCCTCGCGCTTTATCCTGGCTCTCAATGCCGCGTCCATGGCGGGGGATATGGCGCATTTGCCTTTGAAAAAAGCGTTAATTTGTGGGCGAATATTTCAGGCCGCGAGTTGCTGGATTTCAAGGCGTTTTTGCCACTTTCACGCGGACTTGAGCGCAGCGCGTTTAAGGTTACTATCGGTGCATTGGGAAAGGGAGGGCGCGCATGGCCATTCGGCATATCGCGATTATCGGTTCCGGTCCGGCGGGCTATTACACGGCGGAAGCAGCGCAAAAGGCCTTCGGCGAAGATGTGCGCGTCGATATTTTCGATTGCCTTCCAGTGCCTTACGGCCTGATCCGCACGGGCGTTGCGCCGGACCACCAGTCCATCAAGGGGGTTTCCCGCCGATATGAGAAGGTCGCGCTGACCGATAACGTGCGCTTCGTGGGCAATGTCACCATCGGCAAGGATGTGGCTGTCGCCGAATTGCAGGAGCTGTATGACGCGGTCGTTCTCGCCACCGGTGCACCAAAGGACCGCGATCTGGGGATAAGTGGCGAAAATCTCGGCAATGTCTTCGGCTCGGCTGCCTTCGTTGGCTGGTACAACGGCCACCCCCAGTTTGCCGGTCTGAACCCGGACCTTTCAGGCAAGACGGCGGTGGTGATCGGCATGGGCAATGTTGCGCTGGACGTGGCGCGTATCCTCTCAAAAACGCGTGAGGAATTTGCCGGTAGTGATATCGTCAGCCATGCGCTGGAGGCGCTGGTAGCGTCCAATATAGAGCGGATCGTGATCCTTGGCCGGCGCGGGCCACACCAGATCATGATGACGCCTAAGGAGCTGGGCGAGCTGGGAAATCTCGATCGTGCCTGCCCGCATGTCCACATGGGAGACCTGCCGGACGAGGCCGAGGATGCCATGCTGGAGCCGGGACTGCGCAAGAGCGCCACGATCCTGCGCCAGTTCGCCGCCATTCCCGAACATTTTCGCGCGGAGAAACCGGTGGCGGTGGAATTCGCTTTCTTCGCCCAACCTGTCAGCCTGAAGGGCGATGGCAATGTGCAGGGCGTTGAGATCGAACATACAGAGCTGGTGCGTGGCCGTGCGCAAGGCACCGGCGAGAAGGCGGTGCTGCCGGCTGACCTGGTGATCAGCTGCATCGGCTATCGCACATCGCCCATTCCCGGCGTTCCGTTTGACGAGCGCGCGGGCCGCTTTGCCAATGATGACGGGCGCATCCTGCATGGCCTTTACTGCGTGGGCTGGGCACGGCGTGGCCCTTCAGGCACCATCGGCACCAACCGGCCAGATGGTTATGACATCGTGCAGAGCATCGGCGAGGACATGGATGACGGCATCCTTGGCCCCGCGATCAAGAAGGGCCGCGAAGGGTTTGATATGCTGGTGGAAAAGCGCGGGCTGGACGTGGTCACATTCGGTGACTGGAAAAAGATCGAGGAAGCCGAGGAAAAGCTCGCCCGCGAAGGCGCGCCGCGTGAAAAGTTCGTCGATATCGAAGCGATGATCAGGGCGCGTGGCTGAGCCCCGCCCTGCCTGCGGTTATTCCGCCGGTTCTTCCTCTCCCAGCGCGCTGACGATGCGGCCCCATTCGCCCATGCGGGTTCCGAAGGCCTGCATTTCTTCGGCGCAGCGCTGCGTGAAGCCATTGATATCGTTCGCCACTTCCAACAGCGCGTCCCGATCCGTGGTATCGCCAATCGCGCGGCCCGTTGCCCCTTCGTAATAGCCGGTGAAGTAGTTGGTTGCGAACAGCAGCGCCTGCTGCGCGTTCTCGTCATCGACGTTCGAGCTCATGTAGGATGCCCACACCGAACACTGCTTGGCCAGCATGGGATCGATCTTGGCCTCCTGCGCCTGCGCCGACATGGCAAGGGAAGCTGCCAGCGCAGCGATGGCGAAACCGGGGACCAGGCGCATAGGCCCAACTCGCAAAGTCATTGATTCAAAATCGACAGGCTGCGGCACAGCCATCTGGAAAGGATGCCGCCGCGCCCTGCACCTGCCGGACAAGCCGCATCAGACGCGCATCGGCATCAGCACGTAAAGCGCGGGGCTGCTTTCATCCTTGCGGATCAGCGTGGGGGCACCGGCATCGGCAAGGTGCAATTCCACCGTGTCGCTGTCGATCTGGGCCAGCACGTCCTTCAGGTAATTGGCGTTGAAGCCGATTTCCATCGCTTCGGAGCGGTAGTCTGCCGCCAGTTCCTCTGCCGCATTGCCGTTGTCTGGGCTCGTGACCGACAGGGTGACCTTGTCGGTATCAAGGCCCATCTTCACCGCGCGGGTCTTTTCCGTGGCGATGGTGGCCACGCGGTCAACACCGGCGAAGAAGCTCTTGGGATCGAGCTTCAGCAGCTTGTCATTGCCAGTGGGAATAACGCGGCTGTAATCGGGGAAAGTGCCGTCGATCAGCTTGGAGGTGAGCACGACGCCGCCCTCCCCGCCAAGCGTGAAGCGGATCTTGGACGGCGACAGGTCCACCTGCACGCTGGCATCGAGCGATTCCTCCAGCAGCTTGCGCAGTTCGGCCACGGCCTTCCTCGGCACGATCACATCGGGCATGCCTTCTGCCCCGGCGGGCCGGTCAATGGTGAAGCGCGCCAGGCGGTGGCCATCGGTGGCAGCAGCCTTGAGCACCGGCTTGTCCTCATCCGCGACGTGGAAGAAGATGCCGTTGAGGTAATAGCGCGTTTCCTCGGTGGAGATGGCAAAGCGCGTGCGGTCGATCAGTTCGGCCAGCAGTTCTGCCGGGATCTCGAAGCTGGTCGGCAGATCGCCTTCCACGATCACGGGGAAATCGTCACGCGGCAGGGTGGGCATCTGGAAGCGCGCGCGCCCGGCCTTCACCATCATGCGGTTGCCTGCCGTTTCCAGGCTCACCTGCGTGCCATCGGGCAGCTTGCGGGCGATATCGAACAGCAGGTGGGCGGAAACGGTGATCGAGCCAGCCTCATCCACCGAAGCGGCCTGCAGGCTTTCGTCGACCTGCAGGTCAAGGTCGGTCGCCATGATCTTCACCAGCCCGTCTGCCGATGCCTCGATCAGCACGTTGGACAGGATCGGAATGGTGTTGCGGCGTTCCACCACGGACTGGACGTGAGACAGACAACGCAGCAGTTTCGCGCGTTCGATGGTGGCCTTCATCGTTTACCCCTTCTTGCGCCACGACTGACCTTGATTGGCCGGAATCGCTGTCTAGCGCCGGAAAATTACAGATTCAGTCTTAACGGGGGTGGATACAGGGGCAAGGATTCATCCGCGCAAGGGGCGATTCCTTGGGGATAATTCCCCCAATAACCGCCTGTCAGCCCTCGTGCGCCGCAAGCGGATCGATAACATTCGACCAGCCCTGCGCCATCGCCATGTAAAACCCGACATAAAGCAGGGCCTCGATCCGCTGGTCAGACTAAAGGGCGAGCGGAGGCAGCATGCTACTCATCAACGCGGCGGCATCGTCCTTCACCGCATCATCGATCACGAACTTCGCCGCCTCGGGATTGCGCCAGGCAATGCCCAGAGCCTGATCTACGCGGTCGATATCCATGCCCAGCGCAGCCATCCTGCTGCGCGTTTCCTCTCCCGCCATGGTGGCCAGCGCATGGGGCCCGTAAGCGGACAGGAGATCATCCGGCAAACCGATGCGTTCGGCGCATGGAAGGACGAGCGGCTAGATCTTGGCGAGCTGGTCTCCCGGGACCTGATCTGCCAGACCGCTTTCAAACAGCAGGTTCTGCATCGGCGCGTCCACCGCGTCAGCGGGCGCTTCCCGGACAACGCAGTCCAGTTCTTCCGGTGTGTAGGCGAGGGCGGGAGCGCTGCAAACCAGCGAGGCGCCGGCAAGCGCGCTGACGATGAGCGATGTGCGAAGCAAGCCCACCTAGCTCACCATCGCCATGCCGCCGTTCACGTGGATCGTCTGGCCGGTGACATAGCTTGCTTCCTTGGAGGCGAGGAAGGCCACGGCAGCGCCGATATCCTCGCCCTCGCCCATGCGACCCATGGGGATGCGGGTGTTGATCGCAGCCTTCTGGTCATCGGTCAGCACGTCCGTCATCGGTGTGCGGATGAAACCGGGAGCCACGCAGTTCGCGGTAATGCCGCGGCTCGCCACTTCCTGCGCGAAGCTCTTGGTCATGCCGGTGATGCCAGCCTTGGCGGCGCAATAGTTCATCTGGCCCGGGTTGCCCGTTGCGCCCACCACGCTAGTGATTGCGATCACGCGGCCGAAGCGCGCCTTCATCATCGGGCGGGCCGCTGCGCGCATCAGGCGGAAGGTCGATTCAAGGTTGATGGTGATCACATCGGCCCATTCATCATCCTTCATGCGCAAGGCGAGGTTGTCCCGCGTGATCCCGGCGTTGGTCACGAGGATGTCGATCCCGCCCAGCGTATCAAGCGCGGCAGGAACCAACTCGTCCACCTGCTCGCGGTTGGAGAGCTCACAGGTGATCTCGACATGCGGCCCGGCATCATGCTCGTAGCTGTCGTTCAGCTCCTCGCGAAAGCTGCGCAACTTTGACGCATTAGTGCCCGAAAGCGCCAGCCGGGCGCCCTGCGCCGCAAGCGCGCGACTGATGGCCGAGCCGATGCCGCCAGCAGCGCCGGTGACGAGGGCATTCATTCCGGTAAGATCAAACATGTATTTCAATTCCCTGCAATTATTGGCGCTTTCGTGAGCGCAAAATCCTATTTCGCCAGCCTGGCAAATTCCCGGGCGGAGTATTCCTGCATCGACATCAGGCCGAGCAACATGCCGACCTTTTCGTCAAACCCGGGATCAGGCACTGCGCTCAACTCTTCGAAGAACATGCCGAACACGAGGTAATCGCTGGAATCGGGTTGGGCAGCGCCTTCGATCATGCTCGCCACCAACACGTTCTCGACCAAGGCCCACAAGGCGGTGCGATCGCCCTTGGCAAGGGTGGCATCGAATGTCGCAAGCTGTTCCACGGTGAGTTCGCCGGATTCGCGATAGC
>Ga0181601_10002417_pt1 | contig 15943 bp, 8 predicted proteins | sample 041ome_8_FD_133020 | JGI IMG/M metagenome (GOLD analysis project Ga0181601, IMG submission 133020) | Coastal salt marsh microbial communities from the Groves Creek Marsh, Skidaway Island, Georgia - 041407BS metaG (megahit assembly) | ecosystem: Environmental > Aquatic > Marine > Intertidal zone...
GTCCGCGGCGCGACGCGTCTCTCCTTTTCTTTAAAATGTCTTTTCAACTCCTTTTGTCCAATTTCCTCATTTAACTTTCCGCGCTTATTATTGTTGGAGTCTCAAACCAACGCATGACGATCCCACGCGAAGAAGAAAAAGAACGAGAGAAATAGTCGTCGCGTTTCCAGAACTGATCTGCACGTATTCACGCGACGACGACGACGACGACGAGATAATCGCTCGTCATGGGGAATCAAAAGAGGAAGAAGAAGAAGAATTCGGCTGCCGCCGGCGCAGGAGCAGCAATCGACGACGAAAGGGAAGAGGGACAACGTCTCCGTTTTCCTCCTCGCGCGGCTCGAGCGATTATTACTTTTGAAGCGTCATCCTCCTCGCTGGGACGACTTTGCGCGTGTTCTGGTGATGAGACGACGACGACGACGACGACGGTCGCTTTTTCTTCTTTTGCTTCTTCTTCTGCGAGTGAGCATCCGATTGCGGACGCGAGCGCGATGGACGCGGAGCATAAAGACTCGGACGTTTTTCTTTCGCAGCAGTTCATGCGGAAGAATGGAATTTCAAATTTTGAGCGCGTGTTGGTTTCTGTCATGGCGACGACGACGACGACGACGACGACGACGACGACGGCGAGTGTTGATGATGATGATGATGGGAGAGGCGAAGCGGCGGTGTCGTTTTGTATGCCGGAGGACGCGGAGTTGGCGGGAGCGGCGGCGAGCGGCGGCGAACGGAAAGCGACGCTCGGTACGCCGATCGCTAAGGATATAGATGAAGGCGCGATGCGGAAGACGAATGCTCAGAGACGACCGGCGGTGAAGCGACCGTCTGTTTTTGCTGAAGACGAAGATATCGTTCGGGAGCGGTTTCCTCGAGGAGGCGAGTGGAAAGCGTTGGACGCGAGACACGTGGCAGGGGCGATGCTTGATTTGGACGTCGCCGCACCTGGTGTTGCGAGAGATAGAGATGATGGACGATTTGGCGTTCCTGGTAAAGTTGCGGTGCATTCAGCTTTGGAAAAATCGCAAGTTTCGTTATCTAGGAGAATGTGGCTTTCGCTCGGGTGTCCTCCGGCAGACGCACTCGTGTGCGTGCGAAGTGCGTCGGGCGGGAGTTTGAGGAAAGTTAAGAAGGTGACGTTGAAATTATACGCGATGGAGGCAGCTTTTGCCATTCGCGCGGAAGGTGCGTGGTTGCGAGATTCACTCGCGAGGAATAGACGCAGCAGTAGAAACGATTCATCATCCTTGGAGATGTTAGCTTTGCGCGCGCTGCGCGGTCGCGAATGTCGTGTCGGGCAGATGGTGCGAATACCCCTTCTAGGCGTTTCGGCGTTGTTTGAAGTGATTGCGATGACAGCGACGGATGACGAGACTACAGAGATATTTATTAGTGATGATGAAATCGGTGAGATCGACGAGGAAACCGCTACGTGTGAACTGCTCGGCCGAGATGCGAATGAAAGTGTTACTGGTACAAACAGGCAAGATGATGAGGAAGGAGAGGAGGAAGAAGATGAAGAAGATCACATCGGCAGTGCAGTTCGCCGCGCTCGCAACGCTGGTGCTGCACTTAAATCCGAGTTGTCGTCTTTTAGCAATGGTAAAAGAAACGTCCTCGCCGGGTGTGAATCTCATATCGTGGCGTTAAAAGATATTGTCACCCTCCCGCTGATCAACGCTAACCTTTTCAAGAAGTGTGGCGTAGTGCCGCCTCGAGGCGCCTTACTTTGGGGTCCACCCGGTACCGGGAAGACGCTTTTAGCTCGACACGCAGCTGAAACGTCGAACGCGACGCTCTTTGTCGTCGACGGACCCGAGCTCGTTGGATCTGTCGTCGGTGAAACCGAAGAGGCTATTCGTGAAGTCTTTCGCGCGGCGGCGAAATCAAAACCAGCGATTGTCTTGATCGACGAACTCGACGCGCTTTGTCCTTCCAGAGGCGAAAACGTCCAAAATTCTGGCGGAAGCTCGGGCGAAGGCGGGGAAGAGTCGAACTTGAACACGCGAGCGGTGGCAGCGCTGACAGAGATTTTCGATGGGAACGTCGTCAATCTTGATGGTATTGTCGTTTTAGCGACGACAAATAGACCAGACGCCGTAGATGTTGGATTGAGACGACCGGGACGATTCGATCGTGAACTCGAAGTGAACGTTCCTGACCCGCAACAACGATTAGAAATTTTGAAATCACATCTGGGAACGATTAAGCACGATTTAACGGATGATATTATCCGCGAAACAGCGTGGACGATGCACGGCTTTGTCGGTGCGGATATCGCACAACTTGTTAGAGATGCCGCCTCAAATGCCATGCGCAGGATAATAATTGAGCAACAACGTAACGAAAACGATATTTCGGGAGCATTATTTAGCTTGCAACTCAATGTTGAGACGGACAACACCATGGACTCGCCAGCGTCTTCCAAGAATAAGAACAGCGTCACGATTGAAGACTTTATCGTCGCAAAGAATCGCGCTAGGCCTTCGGCCATGCGCGATATCAACGTCGAGATTTCAAACGTCAGTTGGGACGACGTAGGTGGTCAGGATGACACTAAAAAATCGTTGAAAGAACTCGTCGAGTGGGCAGAAACTCATCCGGACGCGATGCAGAAGATTGGTGCGAAACCACCAAACGGTATTTTGTTGTACGGACCTCCCGGATGTTCCAAAACAACTTTAGCCCGCGCAGTCGCCTCGCAATCAAAACGAAATTTCTTAGCCGTAAAAGGCCCCGAGTTGTTCTCAAAATATGTCGGTGAGTCTGAAAAAGCAGTCAGGACGCTCTTTAAACGCGCTCGAAGCGTTGCGCCGTCGATAATCTTCATCGACGAGATCGACGGTTTGGCTTCTTCCAGAGGTGGTGGCGAAACAAAATCGGAAGGAAGTTCCGTATACGATCGCGTGGTGACGCAGTTGTTGCTTGAAATGGATGGCATAAACTCCTCTTCAGGAGCTGCAAAAATCGCCATCATCGCGGCGACGAATCGCCCAGATTTAGTCGACGAAGCTTTACTTCGTCCCGGTCGTTTCGATCGCCTTTTATTCGTTAGAGCGCCGGAGACGAGTAAAGAACGCGCGGAAATTCTCGCGTGTGCTTTTCGTAAAACGCCGTTAGCGCCAGATGTCGATTTGGAACGCGTTGGTGACATGACGGAGAAATTTACGGGCGCAGATTTAGCAAATTTAGCCAGAGAAGCGGCATTGTGCGCGATTGAAGAGGAAGACGAGAAGGACTCGAAAATCGAGGCCGTCTGCATGCGACATATAGAAAAAGCCATCTCGAGTGGAAGTTCCAAGGCTTCACCGGAGCCCCCTGTCGCAATCCTACAGATGTATAACGCATTCTCTAGACGAGGATATTAATTTAAAACTCTTTGTATTATACACACTCATAGCAAAGCAAACCTACACATACACTTCTATTATTCTATCAATCGTAGTATCCGACCTCTTCTCTTATCAAATCGTCTCGCCAACGCGAGAGTAAGTATTCGGCCAACACACTTCTATCCGATGACTGCTCTTTATCCCTCGACAAGGAAGTGGGATCGTCTTTTCCATCCTTCGCCACACTCCTTTGGTGAACGCCGTTGAAAAATGTATCGATGCTTCCTGCGACGGCTATTTCCATCCCCACGAGCGCTGAAAATACTGCATCGGCTTCACGCTTCGGAATTTTTAGGTCGCGAAGCGCGTCTCTCACGTGGTCTTTTAATAACAAACTTGTTCTGGGAAGCGCTTCATTTCCTTCGAGTTTGAACAAAGTACTTCTCAAGCGCGACTTTGGACTGATAGGATCAAAACTCGAATTACTCGCCGTTGGCGATTTCTGTTGTTGCTGTTGCAACTCCTGTTCTTGTATCTTCCTTGAGTAACGTCGGCCTAACGCGCCCGAACCGAAATCCCAGCTCGAGTTCCCAATCGACGACTCTGGTTTCGATTTCTGACTGCCAGACTTTGTGGAATGATTCGAGCTCCCAAGACTGCTTGCGAAATCCTCGTCTGCTTCTTTTTGCGTGCTTGGCGTTGTCGCCGTTTCTTCCGAGCCGTTCTCAGACGGTGTCGTTCTCCTTTCACTGGTGTTCTTCTTTTTATCTACTAATGTTACTTCTACGTCATTTTCTCCGTTCTCTGAGACCTTAGTGTTCACATGATCTGGCCTCGGCGGTGAGTGCAACGGCGGTGGCGGTTTTTTTCTCCTTGTTTTACTCTTCTTCTGCTCTTTCGTCGACGCGTTTTCTGGCGGCGGCGCCGTCAATTCCGACGCTAAGCTCGACGTTTGCCGTCGAACCTTTTCTGCAGAATTTACCGCGCCACTCTTTGCCTCTGCAATTATTGTCGACACTTCCTCTCTCTCCTCTGCGCTCGCGTTGTTACTTTCTCCGTTCAAACTCGTCTCGTTCCCGCTGCTCATAGCGCTCGCGTTGTTACTCGCTGATTCGGTGATCACCCCGCCAACCGCTAAAAACGGGTGTTTCAACAACTCTTCCGCGCTCGGCCTTTCCTCTGGATTCATTCTCACGCACTGTTTCACGAAATCTCTAAAATTCTCCGAAAAGTCATACGTCACTCCTCCTTCCTCTTCGTCGTTGGTATACGGCAACTCTGGCGGTGCCGATTGTGGAATCACAAACAACGCCCGCATGGGATGCAAATGCGAGTGTGGGGCAGAGCCAGTCGCGGCTTCAATAGCCGTTATCCCTAAACTCCAAATATCCGCTTTTTCGTCGTATCCGCTCGGACTCACGCCTCCTCCTTTGCCTCCGGTACCGCTCGATTGAATAACCTCCGGTGCCATCCAAAACGGCGTCCCGGCAAACGTCTTCCTCCTCGCCCCGATCGTTTGCGTCATCTGCCCGGAAACTCCGAAATCCGCCAATCGTACCTCCCCGTTTTCGTTCAGCAATATGTTCGCACACTTCACGTCTCGATGAATTTTTCCTTCCTCGTGTAAATATTTCAACGCTTTCACCACGTCTCGCATCAACACGCGCACGATTCGTTCGTCCAACGGTGACTCGCGACATAAATCCTGAACAGACCCTCCACCCATGTATTCCATCGCAATTGCAAGCGTCGTCGTTTTCGGGACGAGCCACGAGCCTAAATATTTCGTCACGTGCGGGGAATCGCAGTTCGCGAGGACGTTTATTTCTCGCTGAATGTCCAAAACGTCGTCCTCGCACTCTTCCAAATCGACTAATTTTATGGCGACGATTTCATTGTCGTTTAATGTATCCATCGCGCGATGGACGACGCCGGTGGTGCCACGACCGACGAGCTCGAGGAGCTGGAAACGGTTGACGAGAAGGGAAGTTGGGCCACCAGCGCCGCCGGCGTCGGGCGGCTCCATTTCTTTCCTTTGTTTGTGATTTGTCGTTGTTGAGTTTTCTACTAAAAATGAAGAAGAATTCACCGAGAGTTTCCAAACAAACAAATTAAAAAAAGAGGAGAGAACAATAAACAAACTACGCGCGACGACGACGACAACATTGCATTATATTTACGTGTGTGTGTGTGTGTGTGTTAATGTGACTAATTACAATCCTTTCGGAAGATCGAATGCTACCGTTACCAATCAAAGCGTTTCAACGTCGTCGTGGCCTCGAGCAAATCCTTTTGCGTTTTCCTTCTTCGATAAAAAATCGGACAGTCTCTCGACGTGCACAAGACATCTTGGTGCAACGAACCTTGACATCTTTGACACTGCGTCCACAAACGGTTGAAGTCTTTCTCGAGCTCATTTACCGTGACTAAGGCTTTTTGGAGATGTTTAGATTCGTCTGCGACGCAGTGTTTGCACAAAGATTTGGAGAGTTTCTCGTCCGTGATTGGCGCGCGGCAACCGACGCAGGACGGGCGGACTTTGGCGAATCGCATGATGCCGCCGGCTAAGGTGGAAGATGGCGTGGGTAACGCGATCGACCTGGTGTGTTCACCAGAGAGGAGTACGGATGCGGCGTTCTGGAGAATCGGCTCGAACAAACGCAACAAAGGCTTCGTCAAGAAGTTATCCAAGTAGTGCTTGTGATCGATGGGCAAGTTGTTGTCCATGGCGTAAATCGGGCACTCGGATTTCTCGTAGCCTTTGGCGCTCTTTGCGGCTTTAATCATTACGTACGCGACGCGGTCGCCGACGACTGGTGCCGTAGCCGGATCGCGAAGGAACATGCGTTGAGCCAGCTCCGCGTGCGCCGCTTTAACCGCGTATTCGTCCGCTGTTTTCGTCAAACCTTTGGTGATGACCAAAAGCGACAAATCCAACTTGTTCATCAGTAAATCCGAGATGGTGTTTTGGACGTATTTGACCGCGCCCGGAATGTCTCTATCCATGAGAATTTTCGTCAAGCACGTCTCAACGACTTGGCGCACTAACAAACAGTTATCGCGACGCACGGTTTCAATACCTTTTGTATCCATTTTCGTCCACTTGTCGCTATTTTCCCAGAGTAAACCGGCGTATCTTTTCTTGGAGATTAACAAATACGGCCAGTAACACTTTTCGAATTCTAACTTGATTGGTTTCGTAAACGTTGCAGAGACGTAGTCGGCGGCTTCTAAACCGTACTCCATGCTCGTTTTTAACTCTTTACAGTTGAATTTAATCATCACGGAATCGGTATCACCGTATATGACTTCGGCGTCGCCTTCGTACCCGTTGGCCGTGGTGTATTTTTCCTCGACCAATTTCTTCGTGTGATCAATCATCTGACGACCATACGCCGTCGTCGAGGCTGAAATCTCCAAACACGGAAGCTGACCAACCGTGGCACCAGTAAAACCATACACGGAGTTGGCGGATATTTTCAACGCTAGCTGACGGCCATCTAAAACCGCCCGCTCCAAAGGATCGGTGGCGTTTTTCAAATCCTGTTTCGCTCGTTTCCGCGCTGACAACAGTTCCTCTAAAATTTCTGGAAGGATACCTTTGAACTGACTGGATTTGACGAAAACATCCCCGGTTGGCGCTTTCGTGTATGCTTCCGGCGGTAAATTCGCGACGTCTTGTTGCTTGACCAACGTGCAATAACACAAATTGTGCGCCATCATGATGGAAGGGTACAGAGAGGCGAAATCGAGCGTCGCGATTGGAAGCTCGTAATATCCAGCTTTTGCATCCAAAACGGTCGCGCCTTCGTATGCAACTTCGCCTTCTAATTGTGCATTTGGGCCGTTGCCTCGGTCTCTTCTCGCTGGAATGATCAATCCACGTTGTCTAGCTTTTCTCAACAGCTGCGACATAACTTTAATCGATTGGCCTCTCGCCAACAAGAAGGACAACGGAACTCCAGTCACTCTGGACATTTCGATGTAGTTGTACGTATACATGAGTTTATCCAAAAGACGTTGCGGTAAATATGCATCCTTCAAACAGTACACCGCCAAACGTCTTCTCGTTTCTGCGGTCCCGGCTTGTAACTCGGAAATCGCCGAGTGGTGCACGTCTTCTTTCTGCTCGCCTAAGAAGTGCGAGGAGACGGAGTTCAAAGAATAACTCGAAAGTTTATAATCTCTTTGAATCGCTTGGAGCATATCGAATTGAACTCTACCTTCAATGGTGATTTCTTTCGATTCTCTCGTCCCGTACGCTTTAGAACTAAATGTCGTGTCTTTAATCGTCAATTGTTTTCCGATGATTCTCCCCCAATACGGAAAATCTTGCACGCCTAACGTTTGCGCGCGTTTAATGAGATACGGAAAATCGAAATTGACAATGTTATAGCCGATCAGCATGTCCGGATCGACGGCGCGCATGAACTTACCCCAGTCTCTCAATAACTCGCGCTCGTCGCGAAAAGATTTCACCTCGGCGCCGACGATTGGTGCGCACGTATCTAACGTCCAGATCGCTTTAATAATCGGCGAATCCGAGCCTTGTTCGGTGACCAGCGTGGCTATTTGTATCACCGGATCCTGTTCGGCGTCCGGGAAGAAACCTTTTCTCCCGGCGCATTCGATATCGACGGATAAAATTCTAAACGGCGCCAACTTTGAATACTTGCCTTCCGCGGCGTGCGAGATAAACCGATCGAACATGACGTCGCACTCGATTTGGCAATAACTCGCCTTTCTTTGTTGCGGTCGCACGCGATAATTTTTTGCCGGCAACTCCAACCAGTTCCCGCCGACAACTGCTCTGTCTACCATAAACCGTAACGTGTACAAAACGTTACTTTCAAAGGTTGGGAACGTTAACGCGCTTTGGTGCAACGTGTCCACGTGTATCCCGTTTTCTAAAATCCCTCTCGCCTGCGCCACTTGCGTTGGTAACAACATGATGATGCGTAAAAAACGTCCTTTCTTCCCGTTCGGTTGGAAATTCATCAGCGATTGTTTATCTAATATCAAGTGCGCGTCCAACGCGAAATGTCTCGCCGTATTCGACGATCGTTGATGCGCCATCATCTGAGAATTTAAAGACATCAAAAACGCCGGAATGTGTTGCTCCGTAAACGTTTCCGGCACCGCGCAGTAAAAATACGGGTTGAAACCGTGCACGTGCACGCACACCGAGTGTCCATCTTCGGTGACGCCATACATTCGCAAAATCGCCGCCTGGCCTTTTGACCGCCTCTCTTGCCCTAGCATTTCGTGCGGTTGACCGATGATATAATCGATGTCCAATTGTTGAAACACTTGTTTTCAAGAAAGGAGGAAAAGAAAAGTTGTTGGAAATAAAAAGTCAGTTCTACGAGTAATATATTTGAAAATCGCATCGCGCTCATGCGTGTATATCATCCGAAAAAGAGAGAGAGAGAGAGAATACGAACAGAACGCACGTATAGAATCCGTTTGATTATCGATCGGCTTCGCCAGCGGCTTCCTGTTCCAGCCCTTCTTCTCCGCCTCGACGACTTTCACATCGTCCGAAACCTTCCCGACGTCTTGGACGTACACCTCTTCCTCCAAGATTTCCTCGGTGTTGTTGTTGTTGTTGTTCGCGTCGTCGTCAAACTCGTGAAAATCGAGAAGGTCCTGCGTCTCTTCCTCCTCGACGTCGTCCTCCTCTTCCCGGTGCGCCTTTTTCGCCTGCGTCGTCGCCGGTTCGGCGAGCTGCTCGCCTTCTCTTTTGTTGCCGCTCATGACGCGTTGGATGTGGGTTGTGGGGAAAGAAAAAGCTTCGCAACAACAGGGCGGGAGAGTGGAGTTTTTTGAATTTTTTTTTCCGTCTCGAGGCGTCTCGAGGGGGTCTCGGGACAAATTGATGAAAGAACATTTACACGTAAAAATATCTTTGAAAATATCTCGTTCGATGAAAAAAAGGCAGAGAGGAATCGTTTTATTCTGTCTCTCTCTCTCTCTCTTCGTGTGCCAAAAGGGCTAAAAAAGTAAAGGAAAGGAAAATGATTGTTCCATCATCGGGGGAAGAAAGGGGCGCACAAAATAGAAGCGTTTAACGACATCAAACGCGATCAGAAACCGCGCGAGTACCAAGAACGCAGGCGAAGGGGGGCTTTGCGTTCGGAGAGTTTTTTGAGAGCGCTTGGTGCCTGGTGAGACTTTCTCTTCCCGTTTGGGAATTTCTATTTCGACACGGGGCACTTACTTTTCCCTTCTTCGGGAAGCTTCTTTTTTTTTCCCTGGGCTGCTGCCGTCGCTTCGAGAAGGAAGTTCTATTTATTTTTTGTACTTTTTTCCTCCCACGAAAAGACGAATATAAATATTTTCACAAAATTACGCGCCGCATCACCAGCGCGCGTGTGATATATTATTTACCGCTCTCCTTAAACCGGTCTGGAAGGAAGTTTAAGTTGAGTGAGTTTCTTCTCCGGCGAGATTGCGTGGCGCGGAGGCGAGAGGAAATTCGCGTCTCGCGTGGTGGAAGAGAGAGAGAGAGAGAGAGAGAGGAAATTGCTCTAGTCATTAATTTCTTTTGTTTGGGGAAGAAAAAAGAAAAAGTCACTCGAGCGCGCGTGTGTACATCGACCTCCTGGGGGAAGTGTAAACGGGAAAAAAGAAGGGGTAAAGGTGCGTCGATCTGCTTTGTATCGCCCGAAACGATTGAACCTAAGGTTCCTTTCTTCGTAATTCCTTTTTTTAGGGGCGCGAGAGCTTCGCGTCCGGTCGTATTCGGCGCGATTTAATACGCGCGCGTGTTGCCTCTCAGCCTTCCTAGTCAGTGTCGAAAAACCAGTTGCCCTCGTCCGCCCATTTTCTGCAACTCGTTGCGTTCAAAAGAGCGCGCTTGGTTGAGATATTTGCTCGAAGAAGAACGCGAACGTTTTACTCAAATCTCGTACTTACGTTTTGACTCTTTATTTCTTACTTGCGTCACGCAGAAAGTGCTTTTATTGCTCGAGCGAGAGACGAATTGGAACATTGATTAGTGCTTCCCCTTGTGAAAAGAAGTGTCTGTGTCCTCTTTTCGGGAAGCTGGCGCGCGCGAGAGAGAGAGAGAGGTTGAGAGAAGGAAAGAAAAAACATGGCGAACACTCAAGCGCCATCGGGGATTCCTGGGAAGAGATGCGCCCACTGCAACACGCACACGACGCCGTTATGGCGTAACGGTCCGGACGGACCAAAAACGTTGTGTAATGCGTGCGGCGTCAGAGACAACAGAAGACAAAACAAGACGAGAAACGTGCAGCAAAAACCTCGCGTAAAGAAGGCGCCGAGGCAAGAAAAGGCTGAGAAAGAGAGCAAGAAGAAAGGCGATGGCAATCGACCGAAGAGAGGAAGTGCTAATAATAACGACGGGATAGAAAATGACACGAGTACGACGCCGACGAAGGGGAATAAGAAGAAGTTGACGCAGCGTGAATTGAACGCGCGCATCCAAGGCTTCAATAAAGATCCGTTTGCAAAGACGGAAACTATTCACGTGCCACAGTTCGGTAAAGCAGAAACCGCGCAGTATTACGCGAGCATGAACGATGGGAAACCGTACAAGCCACCACAGGGGTATCATAAGTCGGACGACGGCGTCATAGCCGCGAGATTTGGACCGAATACCGCAGCGGCGACGTACGAGTGCGACGACCAAGATTTGCAATGGCTCGAATCCCAAAGAGATGCGTTTGTCGCGGAAAATATGAAGGAAAAGAAGAAAATGAATACTACGATGATGAAAAAGAAAGACAAGAAACAGCAAGGAGGAGCACAAGGTGGTAGACAAGGGGAGATGAAAGGTAAAGACGATGTCACGCAAGAACACGTGGAGAAACTTTTCGACGTCTTTGAAGAAGCGTCGTGGTGCGCGTCGAGCATGGTGTCGTCGAACTCCGCGTGCGATATCGTCCTGGGAAGATGCTATTCGCCGTCAACGGAAGAAGATGCGTTACACTGGACGTCCGACCAGCCGATGCACGAGGCATTTTTGGTTTCGCCGCCGCACTACAAACGCAACGATAAAAGACAAAGTTTGCCGAATAAATACGATACCTGGGGTGTGATTATGAATGGTGGTGAAAACTCGAACGACGCGACGAACGATTGCGTGACACTCCCACAAACTCCGAGCACAAACGACGTTGCGGCTGGCGATGGAGGGATCATAAGTACGAAGAAAGTGAAAGCTGCAACAACAGTACATACAAAATCGAAATTGAACAAAAGTGTGATTAATTCTGGTTCTGAAAATTCCTCCGAGTGCTCGGATGATGAGCATCTAGTGAGACTGGAAAAGTTGTCGGATGTAAACGATTCTGACGTGGAAAACGTGTCGGGAAACGGGTCCAGCAATGATCTCGTCGTCAAAAGAGTTACAAGAAGTTTGAACAACGCTAATAGTAAATCTTTGACGAAAGTCCATTTGGAAGGGCGAACTGCTTCGGCGAGGCAGTCCGCCGCTGCGCTGAAGTTGCGCCAGGCGCGTCGCGCCGCCGAATGGGTTCCCTCGACTGTGGAAGTCGGGGCGGGTGAGCTGAAAACGCCAATCCAACAAAAGACCAAGAAAAACAACAACAACAATTCAACGAAATATAAAAATAAAATCACACACATCAACAAGAACAGCACAAACTCACTCGCATTCGATGCGCGCGAAAGTGGTGGTTGTAGTAAATTTGGATTAACGAAGCGCGTGACGCGTGGTTCCAAATCTTCCTCGTCCTCTCTCGAGGCGACAGAGGAAGTATTTGATCGAGCGTTACTCGAGAAAAAGATGAACTTAACCGTGAAAACATCCCAAAAAAGCACGAGTACGAGAACAACTTTTTCTCCCAGCGCTTCTGTTCATCCAAAGCCGTTCGTTGTGAAGCCTGACGCTGCTATGGATAAAGCTTTTGCTGAGATGCAAAAAAAGTATCCTCACGCTCCGTCTCGCTCAGTCGTTTTGACTGTTCATCACTACTGGTATCAGAAGAGGATGATTCATAACAACGGCCGCCCACTACTCTCACGGTTCTACTGGACGCCCTCGAAAGCACTTCGTGAACGTCCAGAGCTCGCTACCGAAGCCGAGCGCGATCGCTACCTGTTCTGCTTTGATGCGGAGGCAGTGAGACGCCAAAAGGCTGAAAAAGAAGAGCGTAAAAATGCTCTGATAAACAGTGGTGGTGCGCTCGCACAAAAAAGACGACGACGACGAGCGTGCTTTAATCCGGCAGCATCTAAGAGACGACGCAAAGCGCAGGCAGAGATGGATTTTGCCACGACGCAACCTTTAACGATTTGCTTTGAGCCGTTGGAGGACGTCTTGGAGTATGGTTTGGAGTACGTGGAAGCGGATGACGAACGCTACGTCGAACTCATGGCGCTCGCTGAAGGAAGTGGAACTCCCAAGTTCAACACCAACAAGCGCGCGTCGCGAAGTGCGGCCGCAAAAGCGAGCAACGAAGACAGTGAGAAGAATACAATCGTAGGATCCTTGATGAAGAAGATGTTTGGTTGGCGAGGCTCAACTGAATCGGAATCTTTACATCGCCCGGAAACTCCGAAGAAACGTCGCACGCCAAGAGGTGGGAGTGTGCGCGCGTGAGAAGATGTGTGAGTGTGTGCGTGTTTGTGTGAAATATTTTGACTGTGTGAGGAGCGAGTGAGTACGTGAGCGTGAGAGAGAGAGAGAGAGAGAGAGAGAGAGAATAGAAGTTGAGTTGTTTGGGCTTTCGATAGGAGTACTATTGTCTTGACAAGCGAATAACTGAAACAAAAACCAGAGAATAAAAACAAAACGAGAAACAAAAACGAATGATAAACCGAGAAACAAAACGAAACGAAACAATTAAAACGAAAAGAGTAATATAATTCAAACCAAGCAATAAGAGAGAGGGTGGGAGAGAGAGAGAGAGAAGAGAATGAGGGAGCGACTGGTAGATACAGCTATTTTTTTTAATGTGAAATCCCAGAGTGTTCATTCTTTACAATTCCACAACTGTAAGTATGACTGACTAGTATGTTACATCATCGCCACTGGGGTTATTCGTCTCCCAGTCGGCGCTGCACCTTTATTTGTATCTTCGACCTTACTTTTGTTGTTAGCAAACAGGGTATCTACGGTTGCCTGGTCCGTATTTCTACCTGCTGGGATTATCGTTTCGTTTTCCTTATTTTCCTCCTCCGCTTCTTCTGGCTCCGGGGCAAGTTTCGGCATTTCAATTTCTTCGCCAAATTCGCCTTCTTGAAAGCGAACGAAAGAGCAAAAACCATCCTTGCTAGACAATACCAGAGTTCTTCCATCGGCGCTCCAAGTAGCGCAAGTAACGGCGGCGTAGTGAGCATTTGAAATTACGGCAACAGGAGAAGCAACTTCAGTGTCGTACACGATCGCTCCATCAATTGTACACACGCAAAAGATACATCGGTGCTTCAAGCCTCTGAAAGGATTTGTTGAAGCAACTGTCTCATCTTCGTTCTTCACGCCCTTCAGTTTAAACACCTTTGGCGAGAACGCCACGCACGTCGACGGCTTCAGCGACGGAAGAGATGCTTTCGGTTGCGTCAAGTCGTCTCGCGAGAACACGTGCGCGCAGTCTATTGTTTCAGTTTTCTTCGCATCGCCGTTTTCGGAGAGTTTTTCTTTGAGTATACCACTCGGTACGACTAAGAACGAACCGCACGGCGAGAAACTCGGTCGTCTAAAGAAAGAAGGCAAGGTGTCGTCGTGAAAGAGCATGGACGAGCATGCGTCGTTGCTTTCGTTGCCTAGGTTTCCGCTATCTACGCTATTCTTTGCGCTCTTTGCGCAGCTGCTATACTTGAACGAGCTCGTCGCCCAAACTTTCTTCGTTGCGCTGAGTTTATCGCCTTTCTTCGCTTTTATCCTAACCTTCTTAGTTGACCAAGCGCACATTGTCCGATCGGCGCTCACAGAAACTATCCACTTCGACAACGCGTCAAAAGCCACGCCCTGGACAAAACTCGTGTGCCCATTACCGCTGCTCGCACCTAATGCACCTTTTCCTTTTTTACCTTCGAACGCAATCAAAGGTATCCCACCGTTCGCGACATCGTAAATGATCGTCCGCCAATCGATGTACGACACCGCGACGAGCTGAGAGTCGGCAGACCACGTCAAATCCAACGCATCCGCCGTTCCACCACGCAACGCGCACTTACACTTAAAAAGCGACGGTGCGTCTTCCTCTCCTTGTTTCAGTTCAGAATCGATTTTACTGCCAGAGCCAAGCATATGCACGTCCGCCTCCGAGTCGCTCTTTGCCTCTCCTTTCACTTGCTCCTCTCTCTTCTCAAACACGAACGCCTCGCCTCTGTCGCCACACGACGCGAGCATGGCGCCATCCGGCGAGAACTTCACGCAATTCACCACCGCCGCGTGCCGAGTGATCGTTTCTTTGTATTCAACGTGACTCTGTTTCTGTTCTTCTCCGACTTTTGCTTCGTCGCTCGCGTCGTCCCTCTTCTTCTGCTCGCACGCTTCTTCTTCTTCTTTGTTTTCCAAAACGTCCCAAATCTTTATCGTCTTGTCGCCTCCAGCGGTCGCGAGACGCTTACCTCCGCTCTCTCTCGAAGATGAAGACGAAGAAGGATCGAACGAGCAGCTCAGTATCGGTTCGTTGTGCTTCTCGCCTTCCAGATTATGCCAGAAGACGGATATTAAATCCACGCGCATGAGGACAGGTGTGAAAAGGAATTATACGATTTCAAAAATTTTTCTGTGTGAGGAGGAAAAAGAAAAGGGCTCGCACGAAAAAAGCAAAAAATCCGATTGAAATTGTTGAGCCAATTCAAATCGGTCTGGAACTCGGGTAAAAGACCCGGGAAGTTTCGGTAGAGCACGTAGAGCGCTTGGTTGGTCGAGAGCGTCGTCGAGGGGTTCGATGCCTCTTTATCGCGTAACTTTTTGAGTATCGGTCCGATACGTTCTTTTCTCAAACACCTACGAACGTCCTTCAAACACTCCGATGGGAGAAACCTCGTGAAGAAGAGATAGACTTGTCCCGATTTCCAATCGTTCTCTTTCCCGAACCGCATTTGTATGGTTGTTTCCTTTGCCTTTTTACCCGTGATGTTGATGACCCACGAGGTTGGTTGCCCGTCGGCACCTCTGTTCCACACGTAATCGAGGAACGTCTTTAGAGCAAACTGTTGCCCCGGCGGAACTTTGAGTATTTTCCCACGCTGTTCGACCATAAGTTTTTTGAACGATTGGACGAGTTTCTGTTCGTCTTCCTTGACGTTTTCGGTGAGTTGTTGTTGCTCGAGATATTGTGCTTGTATGCGTTTGGTTTCCTCGTTGACGGCTAACGCTGGTGCGTACGCGGACGGCGCGAACGCGACGACGAGCGGCGGGTGATTGCCCTCTTTTCGTATCGCGTTTACCTCGGCGTTCGATATGTCGTATTTTTTTGTCGTGTTCTGCTGAGGAATCGAGCCTTCGCGTATTCTATCGAGTATACGTTTCCTGTTGAAATTGTACTTGTTCGTGTCGTCGCTCATACGCTTACGCATGGCGACGGCGGATTGTTTTGTCGAGTATGTGGTGTTCATATACATCATACCAACATTTTATTTCACGAAGATTGTCCTGGTATTTTTGA